>ERZ1031954.498-NODE-498-length-16435-cov-9.321917_pt1 | contig 16435 bp, 14 predicted proteins | sample MGYA00516701_ERZ1031954 | MGnify/ENA primary metagenome ERZ1031954 (study PRJEB33719, sample SAMN04261284) | wastewater metagenome | biome: rural village; feature: human; material: feces | host: Homo sapiens | place: El Salvador | collected 2013-01-07 ...
GCCAATTTTTTCCACGCCATTTTATGTCAAATAAATGGCATTTCACGCGCCAGCCTCACCCCATTAGTGGTGAGGCTGGCGCGTGAAAAATCTTGATAAATCTATCAAATATCGTGCATAAAAATATTACGAATTTTGGACACCCTACCTTACAGGACGCGGAGACTCTACTATGCGGAAACCCCAGGGTGTCGCTTCGCTTGCCCTGGGCTATGTGTTCCATTGGGCTTTTATTGACATCATCGGCTGCGGCTCAGCAATTCAAGCAAGCTTGATTGCATTCGCCTTGCACGATGATTCAGCCCGCCCTTGCTAAATCCGAAACTTGAGTAAATAAGTATGTTAAATTGTATGTTATGTATGTTCTCGCGCTAAGCGACTATAAGCAACTTGCTGCTGCCGCGGGTTACAAACCCGCCCCCCAATTAGGTAGTTTACAGCTTCCTTTAGTGCCTAAAACTTTATCTGTTCCCCCCACCAACTTTTTTTAAAACGAGTGATTATGATTATTGTTGAAAATCAATACGTTAAGCATAATGCGTTCTTACCTTATTAAGAATATTTTAAAATAGTTTGAAGAAAAGTGGGGAAAAGTGGTGAAAAATCCGTACTTTTGGAAATTCTAAGAAAAGAAGATGAGGTTTGTAGGCACGATAGACGCTAAACTTGACGTAAAAGGTCGAGTTTTTTTGCCGTCCGACTTTCGCAAGCAACTTGCGGGTTCGGACCAACAACTTGTGCTGAAACGTGATGCCTATCAGCCTTGTCTTGTAATCTATCCCTATAGCGTTTGGAATGCGGAGGTAGATGCTTTGCGCGCACGATTAAATCGTTGGGACTCACGCCAAGCCATGGTGTTCAGACAGTTTATGGCCAATGTCGAAGTGATAAGCCTCGATAGCAGTGGACGTTTCATTTTGCAACGACAAGTAATCGAAGCATTAGGCATTACCAACCGCGAAGTGTGTTTCATTGGTGTAGACGACCGCATAGAAGTATGGAGTAAAAGCCAAATGGAACAACAATTTCTGGACGCTGATGCCTATGGTCAGTCATTGGCCGAACTTATGACATCAACCCCTAATCAGATAAGCCAATAACCTTCTAATCCCCAAACTGTGTATCACGTACCTGTTCTTCTAACCGAAACTGTTGACGGACTCAACATACAGCCGGGCGGCATCTACGTAGATGTTACCTTCGGCGGAGGCGGACATAGCCGCGAAATACTGCGTCGACTCGACGAGACGGCCCATCTCTATAGCTTTGATCAAGATGCTGATGCAGAGCAAAACGTGCCCAAAGGCGACGGTCGCTTTACCTTTGTGCGTAGCAACTTTCGTTATCTGAAAAATTGGATGCGCTATTATGGCATAGCACAAGTAGATGGTATATTGGCCGACTTGGGCGTTTCGAGTCATCACTTCGATGCTGAAGAGCGAGGGTTCTCCTTCCGCTTTGATGCTCCGCTCGATATGCGTATGAACGAGCGTGCGGGTACGACAGCGGCCGATATTGTCAATAAATATGATGAAGAACAATTGGCCAACGTCTTCTATCTGTATGGTGAAATGAAGAACAGTCGGCGCATAGCCTCGGCCTTGGTAAAGGCGCGTAACCAAAGTGCAATCAATACGATTGACGACCTCCTCCAGGTAGTAAAACCATTGATGCCTCGCGAACGTGAAAAAAAGGATTTAGCCCGAGTGTTTCAGGCTTTGCGTATAGAGGTAAATCATGAAATGGACGCACTGCAAGAGATGTTAGAGGCAGCTTTGCAAGTGCTACGTCCTGGAGGAAGGCTTAGCGTGTTGACCTATCATTCTTTGGAAGACCGCATGGTAAAGAACTTTATACGTGCGGGTCGCATTGATGGTAAGGTGGAGCAAGACTTCTATGGTCGCCGACTTACACCGTGGCGCGCCATTAATAATAAAGTGATCTTACCTTCAGCACAAGAGCAAGAGGAAAACCCGCGCAGTCGCTCTGCTAAGTTGCGCATTGCTGAAAAATTATAGTAATGATATATATGTGCTATATTATATATATGGCCATTCCTAAAAGATAGTTAGTTCTACGTTTAAGGTTATAAGATGATAAAGTTAATTGGGTTGATTATCAATGTAATAGCTTAATAATCTTATAATTTTTAAACTGAAATATGAACATTCATCCATAAAAAACACGACACATGTCAGATGAAATACTTGAGCAACCGACCTCTTCTACTAACGAGAGCGAAGAAGCAAAGGCTGAGGCCGAGAAGGTTGAGATAGAACGTGATAAGAAGAAAGCTTTAAAGGCATTGCGCGAACTCACGGCTGATGAAGACAATCCCGTGGGCATGGATGGAAGTCATACCAAAATCACGCTGTCGTCGATTTTGGGTGGTGACATGTTGGGGGGGCGATGGTTTAGACGTCAGTTCTGGTTTATCGTAATGGTGGTTGGTATGCTTATCATTTACGTAAGTAACCGCTACTCTTGCCAACAAGAGATGATACAGACTAAAATGTTGACTGATACCTTGCTCGATCGTCGTTATAAGGCTCTAACCCGTTCTAGTCAGTTAAAAGAGAAAACGCGCCGCAGTTATATTGAAGACGCACTGACTGACACAACACTGCAGACGCCCAACACCCCTTCGTTCAACTTAAAAGTTGATGACGAAGAGTAAGATACACCTATATAACCCTTAACGCTTTGATTAAAAGTGAACTTTCCTGCTAAAGATGTTATAAAACGATATGCCGCGGTGGCATCTCTTCTCTTTTTATTTGGCTTTGCTGTTTTGGTTAAGGCCGCATACATCATGACCGCACAGAAGGACTTCTGGATGGCGGTGAATGATCGTTTTGTCAAAGAGAATGAAGAGGTGCAGCCCACGCGTGGCAATATACTTGCAGACAATGGTGAGGTGTTAGCAGCATCATTGCCCGAATATAAGCTCTTTATGGACTTTATGTCGTGGGAGAAGGACCCTAAACGACGTGATAAAGAACAGCATAAGCGCGATAGTTTGCTCAACGTTAAGATGGACTCCATCTGTATGGGCATACATAAGATACTGCCTGACGTTGACCCTGTGGAGTTTAGAAAACTTATGCAAGAGGGACGAGAGAAGCAGAGTCACCACTGGCCACTTTACAAGAAGCGCGTTTCTTATATTACCTATCGTGAGGTGAAGCAACTCCCTTTGTTCAAACTCTCGTCAAACGCTGGTGGCTTCCACGTAGAAGAATTTAAAACGCGTAAAAATCCTTATGGTCGTTTGGCCACTCGCACCATTGGCGACTTGTTTAAAACTTCGGGTTTGCCGCGCACGGGTTTGGAGCTCAAGTTCGACTCCGTATTGCGTGGTAAGCCGGGTATCGCTCACCGCCAAAAGGTGCTCAACCGCTACTTAACGATTGTCGACAAACCTGCAGAAGATGGTTGCGACGTAATGACCACGCTTAACGTGGGTATGCAGGACATTTGTGAGAAAGCCCTTTCGGATAAACTCACTGAGATTGATGCCAACTCAGGTGTGTGCATACTCATGGAGGTGGCTACAGGTGACATCAAGGCTATGACCAGTCTGCGCCGTATGGACGATGGTACGTATCAAGAGGTGAATGCCGATGCTGTGAAGAACCTTTACGAACCCGGTTCAGTGTTTAAGCCCATGTCATTCTTAGTAGGCATGGACGATGGCTATATACACATGACCGATATCGTCGACGTAGGCAATGGTATAAAAGAAATGTACGGCCGCAAGATGCGCGATGCCAACTGGCGTTCAGGCGGTAGTGGGGTAGTAACCGTTCCCCAGATATTACAAAAGTCGCTTAACGTAGGCGTTAGTACGCTGATTGACCGCGCTTATCACGACAATCCGCGTAAGTTCGTCGAAGGCATTTACCGCATTGGCGTAGCCGAAGACTTAAAGATACCTATTCCGGGTTATGCACGTCCTAACATTCGTATGCCGAAAGAGGACGGAAGCAACTGGTCAAAGACCGCTTTGCCTTGGATGAGCATTGGCTATGAAACGCAAATACCGCCTATTACTACTGTCAACTTCTATAATGGCATAGCCAACAATGGCAAGTTGTTGCGTCCGCGCTTGGTAAAAGCCATTATGCGCGGTGATGAGGTAGTGAAAGAATTTCCCGTAGTCGTATTGCGTGAACACATGGCAAAGCCTGAGGCCGTAAAGAATATTCAAGACTGCCTTGAAAGTGTGGTAAGCGTCGGCTTAGGCAAAAAGGCTGGTTCGAAGTATTTCCACGTATCGGGCAAGACGGGTACGGCACAGATATGGACGAAGAATGGCTTCTCTGCCCAATACCTCGTATCGTTTGCAGGTTACTTCCCTTCCGAACGTCCTCAGTATTCGTGCATCGTCTGCATACAGAAGGGTGCTCCTGCTTCAGGTGGTGGTATGTGTGCCCCTGTGTTTAAGCGTGTGGCCGAAACGGTTATGGCACAACGCTTCTCAAGTGATTATAGTCAGGCACGTGACTCCGCCAACTGCCACATACCCGTTGTTTCGGCAGGTAATGTTGTGGCAGCACAGAGCGTATTGGAACGTTTAGGCATCAAATACACCTCCCCCCTTGATACGGAAGAATCTCCACTCACTTGGGGTACGGCTATTACATCGGGCAATGGCGTAAGCCTATCGCCTGTGGATAATAAAGCAGACAAAGTAGTGCCCGATGTGCGTGGCTATGGACTGCGCGATGCCCTATTTCGCCTCGAAAAGATGGGACTTAAAGTGAAAGTTCGCGGTATAGGTCGCGTAACGCAACAGAATATGCAGCCAGGCTATCAATTCAAGCCAGGCGAAGAGATTGAACTTATTTTGGGCGATCCAAAAGACATTCCTGCTGCCGAACTCGATACATTAGCCAGTGACTCTACGCGGCAACAAGTGGGTAACGCTTCGTCGTCGGCTGCTTTGCAGCAACAGTCTAAGTCTGTGAGTGAACCTGAAGATTACGAAGCAGCTCCCACCAAGGCAGAAGAGAAGAAACTGAAGCAGCAAGAGGCAGAGCAGCAACAGAGAGCCAAAGAGCGTAAGGCCGAAAAGGCTAAGCAAAACGCTGAAGAACAAGAGCGCAAAGCCGCTCAGCAGAAGAAGGCAAAACAACCTGCTATTGAACCGCCCAAACAAAGGACGACTGCCCAAAAGGCAAAGTCGAACAATGATAAGAAAAAAGTTAATAAAAAGCAAACGGATAAGAAGTCGGTCAATAAGAAAACGTCGAACGATAAGTCCACTGCTAATAAGGCGAAGAAGAAAAACTGAAATTAAAACATAGACAATGAAACTATCCGATACACTCAAGAAGGTAACTGTTGTAGCCGCCACGGGCGACTTGCAGCGAGACATTACTGGAGTAAACATCGACTCACGACAAGTAAAGGCAGGTGACCTTTTCATTGCAGTGAAAGGTACGCAGGCCGATGGACATGTCTATATCCCCAAGGCCATAGAATTGGGCGCGGTGGCTATCTTGATGAGCGAACCGCTAAAAGGCGACCCCGTAGAGGGTGTCACTTACGTACAAGTGGCCGACACGGAAGATGCGGTGGGAAAAGTTGCGACCCAATTTTATGGCGACCCAACGACAAAGCTCAAGCTGGTAGGCGTGACGGGAACGAATGGCAAGACAACCATAGCCACCGTACTTTATGAAATGTTTCGTGCCTTTGGCCACAAGTGTGGACTTTGTTCAACCGTCTGCAACTACATTGACGGTCGTGCTATTCCTGCTGACCACACTACGCCCGACCCCGTTACACTTAATCGCCTCTTGGCACAAATGGTCGACGAGGGCTGCGAATATGCCTTTATGGAATGTTCGTCACATGCCATTCACCAAAAGCGCATTGGTGGTCTGCACTTTGTAGGGGGTATCTTTACCAACCTTACGCGCGACCACTTAGACTATCATAAAACTTTCGAAAATTATCGCGATGCAAAGAAGGCCTTCTTCGACGGACTTCCCAAGGAAGCTTTCGCTATCACTAATGCCGACGATAAGAATGGAATGGTAATGGTGCAAAACACACAAGCTACCATTCGCACCTACTCAACGCGTACAGCAGCTGACTATAAAGGTCGCATCTTAGAGGAGAGCATTGAAGGCATGTTGCTCGACATCGACGGACGCGAGGTGAGTGTGCGCTTTGTAGGCCGCTTCAATGTGTCTAACCTTTTAGCCGTATATGGTGCTGCCTTAATGTTGGGCAAGACACAGGACGAAACCTTGCGTGTGCTTTCAGGTTTACACCCCGTCAATGGTCGCTTTGAAGCCATTCGTTCGCCCAAGGGCTTTAGTGCTGTAGTAGACTATGCCCATACGCCTGATGCATTGGTCAATGTACTGACTGCTATCAACGAGATAGTAAAGGGTAAGGGACAAGTCATCACCGTATGCGGAGCAGGTGGCAATCGTGATAAAGGCAAGCGTCCGCTCATGGCGCAAGAGGCTGCCAATCGTTCCGATCGTGTAATCATCACCAGTGATAACCCTCGTTTTGAAGAACCGCAAGACATTATCAACGATATGTTAGCTGGACTCAACGACGAACAGCGTCAGAAGACGATTAGCATCTGCGACCGCCGCGAAGCCATTCGCACGGCTGCCATGATGGCACAACCAGGCGACGTCATTCTCGTAGCAGGTAAAGGCCACGAACCCTATCAAGACATAAAGGGCGTGAAACACCACTTCGACGATCACGAAGAGATAAAGAAGGCTTTCGGAATATTGTAAGTAACCATAAGAACACAGAAGAAATATGCTATACTACTTATTCCGCTTTTTAGAGCAGTTTGGTGTGTCGGGTTCGGGCATGTGGTCCTACATCTCGTTCCGTGCCTTATTGGCGCTCATATTCGCCTTGATTATCTCGGCATGGTTTGGCGAATACTTTATTAAATGGATGAAACGTCACAATATTAGCGAAACGCAGCGTGACGCTTCGATCGACCCCTTTGGCGTAAAGAAAATTAATGTGCCCTCAATGGGTGGCATTATCATTATAGTGTCCATATTGGTGCCTTGTCTGTTGTTGGGCCGACTGCGCAATATTTACCTTATACTCATGATGGTCACTACCGTGTGGCTGGGTATGTTGGGATTTCTTGACGACTACATCAAGATATTCAAACACAATAAGGACGGTTTAGCAGGTCGTTATAAAATAGTGGGACAGGTGTTGTTGGGCCTCTTTGTGGGGTTGACGCTTTATCTGAGTCCTGATGCAACGATACGCGAAAACATTGAGACACAACGACAAGGCAATCACGTTGAAATTGTACACAAGAGTCAGCCTGTTAAGAGCACCAAAACGACGATACCTTTTGTCAAGGAAAATAACTTCGACTATGCTACGTTGGTAAGCTTCTGTGGAAAATACAAGAGACAAGCTAGTTGGATATTGTTCGTATTGGTAACGATATTTGTAATCACAGCTGTATCGAATGGTGCCAACCTCAACGACGGCATGGACGGTATGGCGGCTGGTAATTCCGCTATCATATTCATCGCTCTGGGCATACTGGCTTATGTGTCAAGTCACATAGAGTTTGCCTCTTACTTGAACATCATGTATGTGCCAGGGTCGCAAGAGTTGGTTATCTTTACTTGTGCCATGGTGGGTGCTTTGATAGGTTTCCTATGGTACAATGCTTATCCCGCTCAGATATTTATGGGCGACACAGGGTCGTTGGCCATTGGTGGCATTATAGCCGTATTGGCCATTATCATTCACAAAGAGTTGCTCATTCCTATTTTGTGCGGTGTGTTCTTGCTTGAGAGCTTGAGCGTTATACTCCAAGTAGAATGGTTCAAACTTGGCAAGCGCAAGGGGCGTAAGCAGCGTATCTTTAAGCGCACTCCCATTCACGACAACTTCCGCGTATTGCCCTCGCAGCTTGACCCCGACTGCAAGTATCTTTGCAAGTGGCCGCGTGGCGCATGGCATGAGTCAAAGATTACGGTGCGCTTCTGGATTACCACTATTTTGTTGGCAGCCCTTACGATTATTACTTTGAAGATTAGATAAACACTCAACTATTATAAAAAATGAAATTAGTTGTTTTAGGTGCTGCAGAGAGCGGTGTGGGTGCTGCTATCTTAGCACAGCAAAAGGGATATGAAGTGTTCGTTTCGGACATGGGCAGCATTAAGCCTCATTATAAAGAAATGCTCGATGCTCACCACATTCGTTGGGAAGAGGGGCATCACACAGAGACCGAAATTCTTTCGGCTGATGAAGTTGTGAAGAGTCCAGGTATTCCCGAAACGGCTCCTATGGTGGCACGTCTCATCGCACGAGGTACGCCCATACTGAGCGAAATAGAGTTTGCAGGTCGTTACACCGATGCACGTATGATTTGCATTACGGGTAGCAATGGCAAGACGACTACAACGTCTCTTATCTACCATATACTCAAGAAGGCGGGTGCTGATGTAGGTTTAGCAGGCAATATTGGTCATAGCTTAGCCCTTCAAGTGGCTGAGGCTCCGCATAGCACTTACGTGATAGAACTATCATCGTTCCAACTTGACAATATGTACGACTTCCGTGCTAACATAGCCGTATTGTTGAACATTACCCCCGACCACCTCGACCGCTATGACTTTAAGATGCAAAACTACGTTGACTCGAAAATGCGCATCTTACAAAATCAAACGGCTGATGATACTTTCGTTTATTGGCGTGAAGACGAACACGTGCCACACGAATTGACGAAGTATGCGGTTGAAAGCCGTAAATGTGGCTTCACTGACGAGTTGCAGCCCGATGCAGCAGGTTATGCCCATGAGGGAAAGTTTGTGGTAAATGCTCCCGTACATTTCGAGATGCCTTTGGCTGAACTCTCTTTGCCTGGTCGTCATAATTTGCGCAACTCTTTGGCTGCTGCCATTGCTTGTTTGGCTTATGGCATTCACCCCGAAGTTGTGCGCGAAGGGTTGTCAGACTTTCCCGGAGTAGAACATCGCTTAGAGAAGGCAGGCACAGTGAAAGGCATTCACTTCGTTAACGACTCAAAAGCAACTAACGTTGATGCTTGCTATTGTGCACTTGAAAGCATGAAAACTCCCGTAGTGCTCATCTTGGGCGGCAAAGACAAGGGTAATGATTACTCACAAATCATTCCATTCGTTAGAGAAAAGTGCCGTGCTTTGGTATTTATGGGCGTTGATAATAGCAAGTTGCACGCTAACTTTGACAATTTGGGCCTACCCATAGCCGACACGCATTCGATGAGTGAGTGTATGCAGGAGGCTGTAAAGTCAGCTCAACCAGGTGACACCGTATTGCTCAGTCCTTGTTGCGCCAGTTTCGACTTGTTCAAAAACATGGAAGACCGTGGCGAACAATTCAAGGCGTGGGTAAAGCAGTTCTGAGTTTATTGAGTTTAATAAGTTTATTGAGTTTAATAAGTTTGTTGAGTTTAATAAGTTTATGAGTTTAATAAGTTTATTGAGTTTGGTGGGGCTTATTAAACCCATTAAACTTATTAAACTCAATAAACTCATTAAACTTATTAAACTCATAAAAAAATATCTCCCATGGGATTTTTTTCGAAAAAAAATAAGGTAGAGCCTACAGCAGAGCCAAAGGTTGATGAGGCAAGCCCAGAGGTAGCTGCCCCTGAGGTGGCTTCTTCATCATCGGCTGGCGAGGTGAGTGCTCAAGCCGAGAAGCGCCCCCATCGCTCAATCGGTGCCCTTTTCATGGGCGATAGAGTAATATGGGTGGTGTACTTCTTTTTGTGCATTATATCACTTATTGAGGTGTATAGTGCAGCCAGTACGTTGGCCTATAAGAGTGGTCGCTTTTGGGACCCTTTGGTCAAGCAAGCCCTATTCTTAGCAGCAGGCACATTGGTGGCCTTGGTTATCCACCGCATACCCTGCCGAATGTTTAAGGCACTTCCCATATTGTGTTGGCCACTTTCGTTGCTGCTATTGAGTATCACATTAATGGGAGGTAGCACCAACGGCGCTTCCCGTTGGATAGATTGGGGTTTTGTACAGTTTCAGCCCTCAGAGATAGCCAAGGGTTCGGTAGTGTTGTCCGTTGCACTTATACTTTCGCGTTTGCAACGTGAGGGAGGGGCAGACCGTAGAGCTTTCAAAATTATCATGATTGTACTCGGTTTCCCTTTGGCACTTATTGTAACTGAAAATCTTTCAACGGCAGGCTTGCTCTTTGGCGTAGTGTTTATTATGATGTTTATAGGTCGTGTGCCGCTTACGCAATTGGGTAAACTTTTGGGCGTAATAGCGCTTATCGGCACAGTCGTGGGCGTGCTTACCTTCTTTTCGACCGACGTGCCAGGTTTGCACCGTTTAGAAACGTGGAAGCATCGTGTCGAAACGCACATATCAGGCGATGAAAATAGTCGTGATGACGACCCTGCCACCTACGATATAGACAAAGGAGCACAAGTGGCGCATGCCAATATTGCCATAGCATCGAGCAATGGTATAGGTCGTATGCCAGGTAACTCTGTGCAACGTGACTTCTTGAGTCAAGCCTTCTCCGACTTTATCTTTGCGGTGATAATAGAGGAAATGGGGTTATGGGGCGCGGCCATTGTGGTCTTCCTATACATAATACTCCTCTTCCGAGCGGGGCGCATCGCGAGTCGATGTGAACGTAATTTCCCAGCCTTCTTAATTATGGGCTTAACCTTACTGCTCGTTTCGCAGGCGATACTCAATATGATGGTGGCCGTAGGTTTGTTCCCTGTGACGGGGCAGCCTTTACCCCTCATAAGCCGTGGTGGTACGTCAACGCTTATTAACTGTGCTTATATTGGCATGATACTCAGTGTGAGTCGTTATGCTAAGCAAACGGATCACCCAGTTCATACGCAGTTTGACGGTCCTATGACCGATATCAAACATACGGAAGAGCGACGGAAGGTAAAACGCTAAACTGCAATTTATCGTTTACAAAAACAGAGAATGCATTATCAATAGTTGATAATGCATTCTCTGTCTTTTTGTTTTTAATTTTGGTCGTAAGCGTGCTTAGGATAGTCAACGGTGTAGTGAAGACCGCGGCTCTCTTTGCGTTCAAGCGCTTGACGCGTGATGAGATAGCCCACGTTGATCATGTTGCGAAGTTCGCAAATGTCGCGTGTCGCCTTCACCTTCTTGTAGAGCTCTTCCGTCTCCTCGTACAAGAGGTCGAGACGCGTCCAAGCACGTTTCAGACGAAGGTCAGAACGTACAATGCCTACGTAAGCTGACATCACCTGTTCTACTTCTTTGACATCTTGAGCGATGAGCACCTTCTCTTCGTTCGTAAGCGTACCCTTATCGTTCCATTCAGGCACCTTGTCATTGAATGTGTACTTGTCAATATTCTCGATAGAGTGCTTAGCGGCAGCGTCGGCATAGACCACAGCCTCGATGAGAGAGTTGCTCGCCAAACGGTTGCCACCATGCAGTCCAGTGCATGAACATTCACCCACGGCATACAAGCGGTTGATAGACGAACAAGCGTTTAAGTCGACCTTGATACCCCCACAAAGGTAGTGGGCACAAGGTACAACTGGAATGTATTGCTTTGTAATGTCGATGCCAATAGAAAGACACTTCTGGTAGATGTTGGGGAAGTGGTGCTTCGTCTCCTCAGGGTCTTTGTGGGTTACGTCCAAGCAAACGTGGTCAAGACCATGAATTTTCATTTCCTTATCAATGGCACGTGCTACGATGTCGCGTGGCGCGAGTGAAAGACGTTTGTCGTACTTCTGCATAAACTCCTCGCCATTGGGTAAACGGAGAATACCGCCATAACCGCGCATGGCCTCGGTGATGAGGTAAGCAGGGTGCTTCTCGCGTGGATTGTAAAGGGCCGTGGGGTGGAATTGTATGAACTCCATGCCTTCAACGGTAGCCTTAGCACGGTAGGCCATAGCGATGCCGTCGCCTGTGGCAATCTCGGGGTTCGTTGTTGTGGCATATACGGCACCACAACCGCCTGTGCAGAGTACGGTGACACGTGATAGGAATGTGTCAATTTTCTGTGTGTCGGGGTCGAGTACGTAAGCACCATAGCATTCAATGTCGGGCGTGCGGCGTGTTACCTCAATGCCCAAGTGGTGTTGCGTTATGATCTCAACGGCGAAGTGATTTTCAAGTACCGTGATGTTGGGGTCGCGACGCACGGCTTCAATCAGTCCGCGCTGAATTTCGAAGCCTGTATCGTCAGCATGATGTAAGATGCGGAACTCAGAGTGGCCACCTTCGCGATGAAGGTCGAAAGTGCCGTCTTCCTTCTTATCAAAGTTTACACCCCACTTAACCATGCGCTCAATGCCTGCGGGTGCATTTTTTACTACTTGTTCAACAGCACGAGGATCGGATATGTAGTCGCCTGCTATCATCGTATCTTTGATGTGCTTCTCAAAGTTGTCAATCTTCAAGTTCGTCACAGAAGCTACACCGCCTTGAGCTTTGGCCGTGTTAGCCTCTTCGATTGAAGTTTTGCAGACGAGGGCCACCTTACCTTTGCCCGAGGCGGCCACCTGGAGGGCGTAACTCATTCCAGCAACGCCAGAACCAATTACTAAAAAGTCGAATTTGCGTATCATCGGTATGTTCGCTAATTTGCCGCGAAATTACAAAATGTTCATTGAAAATAAAAGGCAACTAAATGGAAATGCGTATATTTGCATATAATTCAAACGTTTTGTTAGTTATGGCTACGCTTACTCTCGATCGCAATGAGGCGATAAAAACGGACTTCATCAACCTAATAAATAGTGCTACCGATATGGGTGTACTCGAAAAACTTTACAAACAGGCTAAGAAGGCTTTGTCTGCATCTACTACTGCTAAAGTTCAGGAAGAGGACGGAGATAGCAAGGAGTATATCCTTGCTGGACTTGCTGAGGCTTGTAGAGAAATGAAGTTGGCAAGACAAGGTAAATTAAAAGGACGACCCGCAAGAGAATTGCTCAATGAATTATAATATAATTACTTATAGGAAATTTGATAAAGAACTTAAGCGTTTGGCAAAACGCTATAAGTCTCTTAAGAAGGATTATGCAGATTTCCTTAATGATCTTGAACGTAATCCTATTGCAGGAGTCACACTTTCGAATGGTTGTCATAAAATTAGAATGAAAATTAGTTCTAAACAGAAAGGCAAAAGTGGTGGTGCTCGTGTTATAACTTGTATTGTCGATATTGACGAAAATACAAGAGAAGTAGGTCTGCACTACATTTATGACAAATCGGAGCGTGAAAGCATCTCTGATAAAGAACTAAACGAGATAATAAAGTCAAATTTTTCTTTGTAAAAAATAGGCTGCGGCTCAACAAAACGTTCAAGTAAACTTGATGTCTTGCTTATTTTTGTAGTAAATCACCCCCATTCAGCGTCAAATCTAAAAGAAATAATAACTCAATCATTATACAATGAACAAAATCAAAGCACTTTTACTGTTGCTGGTGGCATTCATCGCATTGCCTACCTTAGCACAGCAGTTGCCCACGTTGCCTGTTGATAAGGACGTGCGCATTGGTAAGTTGCCCAACGGATTGACCTATTATATCCGTCATAACAACTTGCCCGAAAATCGTGCCAACTTTTACATCGCACAAAAGGTTGGTGCCGTGCAGGAAGAGGAAAGCCAACGCGGCTTGGCTCACTTCTTGGAGCACATGTGTTTTAATGGTACAAACAACTTCCCTGGCGATGCTCTTACTAAGTTTTGTGAGCGCATTGGTGTAAAGTTTGGTCAAAACCTCAATGCTTATACCTCTACGGACGAGACGGTATACAACATTGACGATGTGCCTGTAACCGAAAGCAACGTTGACTCTTGCTTGCTCATTCTCCACGACTGGGCCGATGGCTTGACGCTTGATCCCAAAGAGATTGACAAAGAGCGTGGCGTAATCCACGAAGAGTGGCGTATGCGCTCAAGTGCCTCACAGCGCATCTTCGAGCGCAACTTGGCTACGCTTTATCCCAACTCTCGTTATGGCCACCGTTTCCCTATCGGCTTGATGAGCGTAGTTGACAACTTTAAGCCCAAAGAGTTGCGCGACTACTATGAGAAGTGGTATCGTCCCGACTTGCAAGGCATTATTATCGTAGGCGACATTGACGTTGATAAGGTTGAGGCTAAGATTAAGGCATTCTTCTCACCCATTGTAATGCCTGAGAATGCTGCGAAGTACGAACACTATCCTGTGCCCGACAATGTAGAGCCTATCTACGTTATCGATAAGGATAAGGAGCAGAGCCAAGCTTACATTCAAGTAATGTTTAAGCACGATCCCCTTGTGCCCGAAGAGTACAAGAATACGACAGCCTACCTCACCGTACAATTGATGAAGACTGTAGCCAGCAGTGCTTTCAACGCACGCTTGAGCGAGGCTGCACAGAAGCCTGACTGCCCCTTTGTTTATGCTGGAGCAGAAGACGGTAACTACATCATCTCAAAGACGAAAGATGCTTATAACGTAATCATCGTGCCCAAACCTGGTCAAGATAAGGAAGCACTTGAGGCTGTTATGAAGGAGATCAAGCGCGTCGATGAGTTCGGCTTCACAGGTACTGAAATCAATCGTGCCAGCGAAGAGTTTATGAGTGGCATCGAAACGATCTACAACAATCGCGACAAGCAGAAGAATAGCTTCTACGTTCCCCAGTACGTTCGCCACTTCCTCGAGAATGATCCTATCCCCTCAATTGAGGACGAGTATAACACTTATAAGATGATGACGCAGCAGATGAACCAAATGCAGATGTTGGCTCCTGCTTCTTCAGAACTCTTTAAGGAACTCACTGCACGCACCGATACAAACTTCGTGTGCATGGCTATGTATCCTGAAAAGGAGGGTGTAACCATTCCTACGGTCGATCAATTCAAGCAAGCTATTGCTGCTGCTAAGGCTGCTAAGGTAGAGGCTTACGTTGACAATGTAAAGAACGAACCACTCGTTCCTACTCTCCCCAAGAAGGGTAAAATCGTAAAGGAAACACCTGCAGAGTTTGGTTACACTTGCTGGACTTTATCAAATGGCGCTCGCGTATTCTTTAAGAAAACTGACTACAACGACTCTGAGGTGCAATTCATAGCTAGCAGCTTCGGCGGTCAGAATGCAATCATTACAAAGGATATTGTCAATACAAAGTTGATGCCTCAAGTAATGAACTCTATCGGTGTGGGCAACTTTAATAGCACTGAGTTGCAGAAGAAATTGGCTGGTAAGCAAGTAGGCTGTGGCGTTGGCTTGGATAATGTAACAGAGAACCTCTCTGGTACTTCAACTCCTAAGGACTTGCGTACACTCTTTGAGCTTATCTACCTCCGTTTCCAAGCTCCTTGCAACGATGTTGACGGTTATAACAATACAATCACCATGTTGCGCACAAGCCTTGAAAATGCTGAAAAACAACCTATGAAGGCTTATTCAGACTCTTTGCAGGCTACGCTTTATGGTCATAACCCCTTGCGCGCTTCGCTCAAGTTGGCTGACCTCAACAAGGCAAACTTCGAAACAATTAAGAAGTTGTACAGCGAACGCTTCAATGCGGCTGGTGACTTTGACTTCTTCTTCACTGGTGCACTCAATGTTGACTCACTCCGTGAGTTTACTGAACAATACATTGCTCCGCTCAAGGGCGTAAAGAAGCGCGAACATTACATCGACCTCAAAGTTGAACCCGTACAAGGTGTGGTTAACAACCACTTCTTCCGTCAAATGGAAACACCTCAGGCCATAGTTGTTCAGATTTATTCAGGTAAGAATCCTTACACAATGAAGGAAGCTGCTGTGGTTAACGCTCTCGGTGCCGTACTTACGCAACGTTATCTCAAGAGCATTCGTGAGGACGCTGGTATTGCTTACAGTGTGGGTACTGACGGTTCTGCCTCTTACGGTGTGAGCGATCGTTATTCACTCGTAACTCAATGTCCTGTAAAGCCTGCTCAGCTTGACTCTGCACTCTTGCTTATGAAGCAAGGCATTGAAGATATTGCAAAGAATGGTGTAACGGCTGATGAACTTGAGAAGGTACTCGCCTTTGAGTTGAAGGATTATGCCGACAACCAAAAGAAGAATGGTTATTGGATGAACCTTATCACTGAGAAGGTAGTTTGGAACAAAGACTTCCGCACTAACTACGAGGCTACACTCAAGAGCATTACTTCAAAGGATATTCAAGACTTTGTTAACAACGTAGTGCTCAAGCAAAACAACTGCGTCACCGTCTCTATGCGTCCTACTGACATGACCGAAAAGGATGGTGTGAAGTAATATCACTTCCTAACATTCATTATACACATCTTAATATTAGCCATGCTTACTCAAAAGGTAAGCGTGGCTTTTTTTGACTTAATATAATGGGGCCTCTCTCCCCACCCCCTTCCCCGACTGGGGAAGGGGGTGGGGAG
>ERZ1031954.500-NODE-500-length-16432-cov-6.312023_pt1 | contig 16432 bp, 17 predicted proteins | sample MGYA00516701_ERZ1031954 | MGnify/ENA primary metagenome ERZ1031954 (study PRJEB33719, sample SAMN04261284) | wastewater metagenome | biome: rural village; feature: human; material: feces | host: Homo sapiens | place: El Salvador | collected 2013-01-07 ...
ACAAACGGCACCCCATTCTCTTGCGACAATTTCCAGAGATATCCAGGCTCACGGAATCCGATCATGTTGAGCTGATGCAGCACATCAATCTTCTCCTCCTTACAGATATCCTTAGCCAAGAGATATGTCTTCCACTGCCATTCCCGATAGTACTTATAGAAGCGCCAGTCACCCTGGTTCCAGCACATCTTCCTGATTTCCTCCGATACCGGATTATAATAGAAGTGCATATTCTTCCCCTGTTCCAAGGTAGGCACCACCTCCTCTATCCTATCCCGAAACTCCCCTTCGGTGATAATATATAGTTCACAGAACTTGGCAAGATTGCTCACCCAGTTCCATCCATTCCCGGCTCACTTCCCATACCAGGCGAGCAAGCGTATGCATTAATTAAAATCTTCATACATCAGATCTTTTTAAAATCTACCATTTATAACCACACAGTTTATGATAAACACACCATATTATATAAGCAGCAGCAAGAGATTCCAGATATATCCAGGCCAAATCAGCAAATGGATTTCTGAAATGAAAACCATAGTTGATAAAAAACAAGTGGATGAGCCACATGTTCATAGACATTTTACCTAAGAAATCAAATCCACGCTTCACCTTATCAGATAAATATCCCTGAATATCAATCAGAAACATAATCATAGCAATAATCAGACCGATATTCAAAATGTTCCATCCCAAAGCAAAACGGGCAACCACTAAACCCACCACCAAGAGCAATCTATACCATATTCTTTGCTCTGCCAAAAATTCAAACAGAGAGAATTTACGGGCAATCATACCCGAATAAAGCAGAGGAAAATAATGCAGCACATAATGCCCGGATTCAGAATAATATCTGAGAAACTTAGCCAAAGGTTGGAAGCAGACTACAGAAACAATCAGCAAAAGAATCCATACCTTATTATATTGCAGACTTTTGGCAAATAGTGGGAAACAGATTACGTAAATCACGTAGGTCTGCATAAACCACCAATTCCCATTCATATTCCTTGTCAGCAATATCGCATCCGTCACTACCTGAAACCATTTCACTTCATGGATAATCAATAAGAAAGGCGCTACCAGGATGACAATCAACCAAAAGGGCAACAACACCTTCTTCAGTCTCCTCCAAATATGAAAGACATTCCCTGCAGAGCAGTAAGAAGCCATTAGCCCATAGCCAGAGACAAACAGGAACATGCCCACACAAATCTTGCCCATCTCCCCAATAGACAGCAGTAGATGCCCATACTCTATCGGCTCAAACAGAGCAAAATAAGGCCGATGCCATAGATGATGCATAATCATCAATACCAAGGCAAAAGCCTTCAGTTGGCTTGATACTTTCTTATCGAATGAATACCTCGTTTTCTGCATTATGATTTCAATAGTTCCATTCTACTTTCATGCTCCCTGATTTCCTCTTCTGTAAATCTCATTTTGAGCAGTTTGGCAGGAATACCACCGATAATACTGTAAGGAGGAAAGGATTTAGTGACAACAGCACCAGCAGCCACAACCGAACCATGACCGATAGTCACACCTTTCAGGATAGTCACATTTGCACCACACCACACATCATCCTCGATGACGACAGGCTGGTCATATACATTCACCCCATCCACAAACTTTTCCTCTACTGTAACATCCGTCATATACTTACCCAAAATGTCAATACGATGATCACCAGTGATGATTGTAGGTTTAGGACCGAAGAGTACCTTTTTGCCAATAGTACATGCAGCATCCGTACAATAGATAGTACTACCTTTAGGAATCGAAGTATCATCTCCTACCGAGAGGTTCCACAATCCCTTGAAATCCGAAGACAGCGGACGGATATATACTCCCTTTCCACAGTGCTTCATGCACCGCTTCCATACGGGCGCCCACATCTTGTCCCACAGATACGAAGGCACAAGACTTATCTTTTGTAATATTTGAAAAATATTCATGATTAATAAAAGAAGTAAATGACTTAACTATCAAATAGATAAATCGAGTTCAGTTTCTCAACATACTTTTCCGGACTGAACTGATTGAAAATAGTTTCTCTGGCAGCCACGCCCAACTTTCTCAAAATACTTCTGTCCTCATCCAGTCGTTTGATGGCAGAAACAATAGAACCACTATCATGGTCAGTGATAAACATACCATTCACACCATCTTTCACCACTTGCGGAATACTGCCTACAGGAGTCACAACAGGAGTCACACCATAGCTCATGGTTTCCAAAAGCGACATTGGTAAACCTTCAAAATAAGTAGGAAGAACAAAGGCATCCAGACTTCTAAGGAAATCACACTTCGATTTACCAGAAACCAAACCAGCATATTCAAAGCTATTACCCAACCACTGGTCAAACTGCGGAAGATACTCCCCTTCCGTTTGTTCCTTACCAGCGATAACGAGTTTAAAAGGATATTTCTCCTTTTTCAGTCTTTGGCAAGCCACCAAGAGTTCTGTCATTCCCTTGTTAGGTTCTATACGCCCCAGATAACCGATACGTAGCGGTTTTGATTCATCATGAAGGACCTGTTCTTTTTCAAAAGCAGCCGCATCACTCAGATCTACGCAGTTAGGTAATGATACAACATTCTTAGCTCCAAATCTCTGCGTAAGAATATCCTTTTCCATATCACTCAATACGATGAAAGGCAAATTCTGTCCGAACACCCATTTCATGATTCGCATAAGATAACCAGGAATATGAGGAGCCGTCAGGAATAAGCCTCCATGCACATGTACCACCATCTTTCTACCCTTTTTCCACGCATACCGCATAAACCAAGGATCACGAAGAAGCGAAGGTTTAGAAAGAGGGAAATTGTAGTGAATAATAGCATCAGGATGCAGAGCAAGCATCTTCTTCCACTCCCTATATTTCTTTATCAAGGCTGGAATACGATGCCATCCTCCCTTATCCAAATCCTTCTTACCCAATTCAAAATGCAGGTAGTTTTGCTTCCGGTTATTACTGATAATAAACTGCGTAACAGAAGAAATACCACTCACATTCTCTTTCGGATTAAGCGAAGGAGAAGTTATAATAATATCCATAAATCGTTTTCTATCTTAACATCGGTATTTTTTTACCTGTATTTTTCACACCAGCTGAATTCAAGCAGAGAGCAAGAATCATGAAATATCCCATACCTTTACCAGAGAGATAGGAAGAGTCAGCGGTACTCTCTAAAGCCAATGCAAGGATACACATTAGCGCCATTCGGTAATAAATCAAGTTATGAATCTTATTAGCTTCCCACAGTCGTCTTTTCCAAAACCAAAGGAAGAAGAATAATCCTACTAAACCAAACTCAGCTAAAGTGGGATAGAACGCATCTGCCAAGAACATTGGATTTTCTGGGTTCAATCCCCATACATTATCTAGTTGATATTTATAATACAATGGAGAATACTCCTTAGCAGCAGCAGCCGTACCAAATGAACCAAGACCACTTCCAAAAGGTATGTAATCTTTAAACATAATTTTGATACCTGTTTCATAAGTTGCAGGGCGAGCCATTGCTTGAGCTTCTTCTTGAAAACCTTCTACATAGTAAGCATTAAATTTCGTCCACGTGAAGAATATAACGACACAACCTAATGCGGCCACTTTCAGCAATGTAGAAACAGAGGTAAAATTGATTTTGCTTTTTACAAATATTACCAAAGAAATAAATACAACGCACTCACCAAAATACTTGGATTTACCAGAAATCAATCCTAAAAGCATGATAAGTATCGCTATATTTCTATTCCGCTTAGTCTGTTTGGAAAACAAGTAGAAAATCATGGCACAAGTGAGGGCTATCTGTCCCAATTGAGCAGAAGACTCACCTCCATAAGGAGTAACTAACGAAGGTTTGAACTTAAAAGCTAATAAATAGCCAAAAAACGATAATAGCATTACCCATTTTATACGTTTCTTTTGCTTAGGAGTAAAGTCTGGAGCCATCATCCATGTCAGATAAAACACGACATAAGGTCGCAACTGCTGTAAAAGATCAAGATATACCCCTCGAAACGTAGTCACTTGTATTAAGAGTGAATAAACCAGATAGAATATCATCAACCCTATATAAATATTAATTTCCGTCTTCCTTCCTTTGTCTTTAACCAAGAACCGCTGCTTCATAAAAGCATAACCCAAAAGTAAGACAGTCAGGATTTCATCACTCCAGTCAAAATTAACTACAAAAGTAAAAGCAATACAGACAGGAAAATAAATAATCCAAAACCAAGTATAAAAATTAGAAATACTTCTCATTTCTCATAAATCAAAAATAATACACATCTTATTTCCAGTAAATAGCCTCAAAATCATGTTTAGGCACTTGTTGTTCTTTTGGAGGAAGTTGCATATAATCCCCATAAACATGTTTTAAATATGCATTCATATCACTAATAGCCATATATTTTCTATCCTCAAATTGGACAAATTGATATCCACTCCAAATAGCTCGTTCCATGATTTCTCCTTCATTTACATTAACATCACATAACAAGCCTACAAACTTTGATTGCGGATTAGAATGTTTGATGGCTTTTTCTATATTTGTTAATGTGAGATGATGTGCAGAGAAAGGGAAACAGATAAACTTCAATAAAGCTACAGCCATTTTTTTACTCAAGGATTTAACAATAGTAAGTTCTCTATATTTTGCCTTTCTTATCAACCAGTTCCATTTGAAGCTATTGAAATACTTGAGACTATCCTCATAAGTATCACATAAATCATCTATTGGAAACACATCAATGCTCACGCCTAAATTTTTCGTATTGCCACCTTCGATAACAATGGTTCTGGTATCCTCTACCTTACCAAAACCGATATGAACATCCTTATCCAATCGGCATTCTGTAAACTTATAAATATCATTTTTATACTCTTGCATGAATCTTTCATAATCTGGGCGAAGCATAGCGATATCAATATCATCATCCCATGGTATATATCCACCATGACGTACTGCACCCAGCAAGGTTCCGTATGCTAAAGTATATTTTATGTCATGTTTCATACAGAAATCATGCACGTTTTGCAAAATATCCAGTTGAATAGTTCGCAATTCATCATTTTTAATTTCTTTCATGATTTTGACTTAATTTGTTTTCTACTTCCTTTAATTCTTCAGGTGTATCAATCTCATAGATACCCTCTATTTCTCTCACATGAATATCCAGTTCTGGATAAATATCAAGAACCATGTTATCCCAATACAGATTGGTATAATCCTTAGTAGCATACACTTCTTCCATGTGAGAAATAATCTTCTGGCAATCCTCTTTCTTCCAATAGGAAATTCCGCTCATGAGAAAGCCTTCACCAGCACCGATGTTGATTTTCACAAGGCGGTTGCTATTATTTACTTCCAATCCCCATTCATTCTCATATTTCTTTTTACGAGCAAAATAGGTAGATTGAGATACTTCGGACAAAAGAACATTCTTATCCATATACACATCGCCTTCCAAGACGTATGTATCATGGAAACGCTCTTTCACAATATAGAGAGAATTAATATTGTTGCAGGTATCATATCTGTCATTAAATACGATATCCACCCCATATTTATCTTTCAGATATGCTAAAGATTCTGCCTTATATCCGGAAATCAAAGTGATATCATCTATCCCCTTTTCTTTCAGGAACTGAATTTGGCGTTCCACCATCGGAACACCATTCACCGCTACCAGACATTTCGGGCGGTCATTGGTTAAAGGGCGCAGGCGTGTTCCCATGCCTGCAGCCAATATAATTGCATTCATATTCAGATTATTTTTTCTTTCGAGATACCAAAGTAGCTACAGCTACACCTGCAACCACTAAGATGGAACCAACGATAATATTCACAGATAATGTGCTGCCTACTATGATGAAGGTAAATACCACTGCCCAGAAAGAATAGGTAACATTCAGACAAAGCGCCTTGGCTGCACCTATCAGGTCAATGGCAGTGTACCAACAGAAGAAGGAAATCATACCAATCAGCGCTGTAAAGAATAGTGTCATCCAGCAAGCAGTATCAGAAAAAACTGCACATGTGCCAGTCACCAAATTATTATATCCACCCACCATGATAGGTGCTACCAATAAGATATAGACAATACCAGAAGTCAACTCTCGGATAAGTAAAGCCATCTGAGGATCCACATTACCAGCCTTCATTCCATATCCACAGACCACACCTTCTGTTGCCCAACCAATAGCTGCGACTGCTGCCAGCATAATACCACCTACAATGTTGACATCAGTATCACCAGCTGGGGTATAACCGATATAGATAATACCCATAATACAGATCAGCAATCCAAGCCAGCCACGAAGACGGACCTTTTCTTTCAGTATCACCATTGCCATAGCCGAACCTAAAAGCGGATAGCAGGCAGTCACTGTAGCTGTCAAAGCAGCACCACCTTTGGCGATAGCTAACATATAGAAAGTCATGGCAAGCGGACCACCAAACAAAGCGCCCAAAGCACAGTACAATCCATCCTTTGATTTAAATGCGGGCCAAAGTTCTTTCAGACGACCTTTGAATCCCATGATGATCAGCATCCATAAGGCTGCAAATGCATCATGGAGCATACTGCAGATAAAAGTTCCACCAATCAGAAGTACCGGGTTTTCTACAAAAGGAGCCATTGCCATAGCCACACCAATCAAAACTGTGTCCAAACCCCATGTCATACCAGAGAGAACTCCCGTAGTATAACCTTTGCGCATCAGCGCAGATGTGTTTGCTTTCATTATAATTCTATTTTCTTTAAGTTTTCTATTGCTCGATTATATCTATCCATACCGTAAGTTCCGAAATTATCCCCCTGAGCTTCCTTGATAACAGTCCATACAGCCCAGAGATAATCCATCAGAATCTGGTAAACCAAAATCTTTCTTCTGGCATTTTTAGGTTCTTTACCTTCAAAATAATGATTCAGGAAATAGTCCTGATTGTCCTCTGTGAAGTTGTTTTCCAGGAACAAAGCGGCAATATCCCACATAGGGTCATTCATGCCCGAGTACTCCCAGTCGATGAGATAGATGGTACCATCCTCAGCCTTCAGGAAGTTCTCTGCCACAAGGTCATTATGACACGGTTTGATAGAAACACCCAACTGGTTGAGGTAATCTTCCAACTTAAAAACCTTTTCCCTGACAGGTTCATAACCATCATACATCTTTCCGTCTGTCATCTTCAGAAGATGCTCATAGTTGAGAATTTCCTTGAATACATTAAACTCATTGCCAAAACGGACGTGTGAGTGATGGAGGGTTTTGAAGATGGTAGCAATCTTCTGCATATTGGAAGGACGCTGGATAGTAGCACCATTCAGCGTTTCGGCATTCTTCACAAAATCAGCCAACTTGATACCAGTAGTTGCATTGAAGTATCTGACAGGAGGATTGATACCCATCTTGCACGCCTGCATGGAATTCTGTTCCTCATTGCTGCGCACCACCATACCTTCAGAACCATTACCTGGCACACGAAGAACATACTCATGAATACCTTTTATCACCTTGAAGTTCTTGTTGGACATACCTCCAATTTGTGTAATCTTCACCTCATTTCTAATCTGGTCATGAGGGAAAATTTCACTGAGATAGGCCACAAGATTATCATAGTCAAAAGGATTTTCCTTTCTTCTTAACTTTGGATAGATGTAATTGCAAAGCTTATTGAAATCATCCTCACAATCCACATCACCCCAAATCAGATTGGTAAAGCGGATATAAGGACGTTCCAATACATCCGTTGAATCCAGCAACAGATATTCATAATTGAGATAAGGATTATTGCTGTGCTTCCATTTCAACATCATCCTGTCGAAGGTAGGCTTAGATATTTTTGCAATACCTAAAAGTTCACCCTCGAAATTACAAATCTGATGGCGGTCTTTACTCACCTTGGTGATATACCCTTTCTTGGTTTCAACAAAGGCTTCATCTCCGCTACCCGACTCTTCAGTGATGGCAAAGCAATTCTCATTATCAGTCTCCGACAAAGCTTTCAGCACCTTATATTCATAGAAGGTATCCCCCTCTACCAGCAGGAAGTCCTCCTTGATATATGGAGCAGCGCAAGCTAAGGAGCCCATGGAGGAAGTAAACTTATAATCAGGATTCAAAACGAGATGAACATGATCCGAAGCATACTTCTGATATAAAGGAGCTTGCCCCCCTACTATGAGATAGATATTGGTATAGTCGAGGGCAGTCAACGCCTCAATGGTTCTGTCCATCAGGCACACGTTATCATGATAAGCTTTCAATGGATAAGGAACAGATGTATCCTTATCCTGTCTTGCAGATAAAATTACGGCTGTTTTCATTAGATTCCGAAATAGAGTGACATGGTGAAAAATGACTTATTCTTGTAGGGATTAAGGATGTAGCTGGCACTTACAGGCAATTTATAATTCCCAAACTTGAATGCCGTATTATACTTGGCATTGATATTAACTACATTGAATCCACTTTGATAGTCAGTATAAAAACTCTTATTCAGGTTGGCACCGATGCAGAGTGCCATGCTGTTATTATCATTAAAGGAATAGGTGTACCCTACTTCTGCGTATGAGGAATACATCTGCTTTCCTTCTCCATTCTTATCAGCACCGAAGATATAAGTAGAAACCGTGACCCACAGAGGAATCTTCGTTCCATTCCACGTAGCGCATGCTTCTACCCAATGCCCGGTACTACGATTACTCAACTTGAAGTATTCATCCTTCTCACCTACTGAAGAAGGATAATAGTAATCAGACACGCCAATGGTAAATTCACTTACGGTATAAGAAACACCTAAATCCACCTCCTGGTGGCTGCCGTTGATAGCATAGGCACCCATAGCAAAGGCATTAAACCCTTTGCAGCCATAGCCTATCATCGGGAATACCGTAGGAGCAGTACCATATTCTATACCTCTCCACATGTACTTGGTACTTAACTCCAAAGAAGCTGAGAAAGGAGAAGCAACCTTTGTACTATCATTTGCAAACAAACTTGGTATTACAGCAACCAAGGAAACTACTAATATAAAAAATCTTTTCATTTCTTAAATATTGATTCATAAACTTCTAAGTATTTCAGTGCAGTCACAGAAACATCATAATGTGATTTCACATATTGATAGGCATCTTCAACCTGTTTGTCATTTCTTCCATTTAGAATGAACTGCTTTATCTTTTCTGCGCAATCTTTCACCATTTTATTTTCAAACGACATTCCTAATCTCCCTCCATCAATAATCTCAAGAGGTCCCTCAATATCGCTAACTAAAACAGGAACCTTTGCAGCAATTGCTTCCGCCACAGTTAACCCAAATCCTTCATATCTGGAAGGTTGAATAAAGAGGTCATAATTACACAAGTTTTGATAAACCCACAACTGATTTTTTAAACCCTCAAAAACTACTTCATTTTCAAGATGTAAATTTTGTACCATACTTTTTAGCATATCCTCACTTTCACCGTTCCCTACAAAATGCATCTTGAAATTCGCAAAACCGTCATTGTTTTTCAAGACACCTAATGCATTTAGAAGGATATCCTGCCCTTTTTGTTCTATATACAAACGGCTCACTTGTACAAAATGAAGCTTGCCATCAGAAAAAGGAGCGGTTTTAGTATGAACTATTCTACTCACAGGAATACCATTATCAGCAACAACAGAGTCAAAGCCTTGATTTAACGTAAACTCATAAACAGCTTTAGAAATAGAAATGAGTTTATCATATTTCGGATACTCATCGCTTACATTATGAGTGTTATGTATAGTCCTTACTCGCTTACCAAAAGGATAAATTACAAGATTAATCAAATGATGAGCATGAGTATGGATGATATCAGGTCTAAACTGCATTAAGAACAGATTGAGTTTAATAATAGACCAAGGATTCTTACTCCCTTCATGTCTATTAATCAAAACGACCTTCACTTTTTCTTGATTGACTTTAGCAAGAATAGAAGGCTCTACCCAGTCATTGATAATGATTAATGCCACATCGTTTGTCTTTGCCTGTTCGTTGGCAATATCAGGAAGCATCGTTTCTATGCCTCCTGTTCCAAGCGACCAATGAATATGCGCTATTCTCATCTTATATATCTTTTATTTCGTTACACAATATAAATTTGTCAATTCTCCCATCAGCCATTTCATTCTCACATCCCAGCTTCCAAGCTTCTCTGCAGTTTCACGATTTTTATCCACAAGAGGCTGATAGCCCTCAATATGTTCTATCACATCAGCAATCTGCTCTTCTGCCGGGATTTTATCACTCAACTCTATTACAGGATTATAACCGATAAAGTCAATGAGTTCTTGCGGAGCATGCCCCACCATCACCATTCTTGAGAACATACATTCCCAATAGCGCTGCGTAAGAGTTTCTATATCACCAGCAATCTCTGGTTGAGTGATGCTTCGTGGCAAAGCTATAGTCACTTTTGCATTCCCCATCGCCTCATATAGCTGCTCATTGGTATAAATGAACTTACCATTCTGCTTGGTACAGACATGATTTAAGTTGCGATTCTTGTTATCAAAAACAACCTCCAATTGATCTGCCTTAAATACCTTATCATTGGATCGTCCAAACTCCAACAAATCAATATCGCGGTCTTTTAAAAGCTTGCCCTTTTGATATACAGAATCATCCACAGCTTCAGGGCACCAGATGACATTTATTTTTTGCCATTCCTTGTTTTTCCCGGAGAAACGTTCTTGTATTTTCTCTGCAGTCTGCCGAGAAGAAAAGATAGCAGTCTTCACCTGATGTCTGCGCAGCCATTCACAAGTCTTCTCGAAATAGCAAGGCCAACAGTCCCAGAACATAGGGACAACCTCATATCTTGTATAATCTGGAAATGTGTCAAATAGTAAAGACACAGGCTCAACAAATCTTAGCCTTGCCTCCTGTTTAATTTTCCAAATTGTTGGTAATTCCCATCGAAATACAGCCCAATGTAAAAATCTTGGCGGATAAAAAACTGTTGCTATTAAGCCATCATTATGGCACCAAGCTTTAAAAGGGTCCATCTTAAAGTTCAAAAATGCAGAATGATAGTAAGGAGCTACTGCCTTTAATCTCTTTTTATTAAAATCAATATGACTCATCCTATTTTCTTTAGATAAGATAACTATCAGATAGTTATTTATATAAACTACTATAATCTTAAATTAATTTCCAGGTTCTTGAATTTGAGAATAAGAAACGATAATAGGGTTTTCACAAGAAACTTTTATTGCAAATATTGTATCATTTTCCTCTTTCAAGGAACTATGGTTTATACTTAGTTTTTGCCTATTAAACATTCTAAAATGAATATGCCTAAAAATTTCCGTATGAAAATCAATCAATAAATTTTCCAAGTCTTCATCAGGAAACTTATCTAAAACAGGAATCAAAGGTTCATAATTTCTTCCTGGAATACGAGGTGTTTTTTTCAACGAGAATTCATAATTTTTCTTATCACAAGAAACTTTTATGGACATAAAATACCTTTTACCATACTTTTTCTCAAAATTAGCAGACTCTCCATCATAAGTGTTTTGTCTAAAAAGAGAACATATATTTTTTTTCCAAACGATTAACTCGTCGCTCAATAAATTAGCTTGCGAAGAGTTTAAACTCTGTTTGTATTTTTTAAATTCAAACAAATCCAAAAAGGGAAGATGCTTTAAAATATTATAGCGAAAGACAGGCATCTGCATCTTCTGACCACGCTTAGTCCAACAGTTATACCTTATTAATATCAGTTCTTCATCTGTTAGTTGGCTCCTCAAAATTTTTAAGTATATAACTTTGCTATTTTCTTCTAAAAACGGTGTATCAAGCAAAATTAACAGCTGGTAAAATAAACGCATGTGTGCATTTATCAATGTACGATGTTTGATAATAAATCCATTAAACTTACTTGAAGCTGCCTGGACTCTCTTAGTGTATCCATCAGAGTTATCAAAAGTAGTACTTGCTATATACGAAGCAACCTTTTGATTCAATACTTTTCTTCCACATTGCTTATCATCGTTTTGATAACTATCCAAACTATCTTCGTAAAGTGACAACAACGTATTGAATTGCGTGTCAAATTGGCTTAAACGTTCCCAATACAGATGTTGTTCATCTTGCTTTTTTAGTAAATCGTTCTGCTCTATAATCTTTTTGTTGGTTCCACGAGTTTCTACATTTGCCAAGCGTTGCTCTCTAAACGCTTTATATAGGAAGAAGAAACTTGCAAGAGTTATTATAGATCCGATTACTCCACCAAAGAAATCTCCAAATTGACCAAAACGCTCTGCATCCAAGTTCCAGTTTGTATTGCAAAAAATAAATTTGGGATAATTCCATACATAAGCAATACTTAACCCAATTAGCACAACAACAAAAATGGAAATACATATCCAAACTTGCTTTCTGAAATTATCGTCAAGTTTTCCCTCTTCTATTTTTACATCGTCTGCTATTTCTGTGAGATTTGCCATTTTCTTTTCTTTTTAATATTATTGTTCCCTTCTGATGTCAAAATAGTATAGAAATCAGGATAGTCTTTACCCTTTGACAATGCGTTCTGCCAATGAATCGCCTCCAAATTATCTAATTGAAACTTACCTCCATATTCCAATGGAATCATAGCCTCAATTGTCCATCCATACTTCGACTGACAATTATAACTATCTCTCCTTATCCATGCTCCAGCAAAGTCTTTTCTCCAAATAGAAGGATTATATCCTGGAACCTTACTTGCATGTTCCCATACCCGAAGAGCAATTATCAATGAATCTGTATACATTTTATTTTAAATTAAGTTCACTATATAGCCTAAGTTGACATATTTCCCTGCTATCGCATAACTGCCATAACAGACAAAATCGTTTTACAGTCTATCAGAATGCAAAATCATGAATATAAACATAAAGCAATGATGCCAGCAACTAATAAACTTTAATGCGCCATAATTATCCTTAGACTGGCATAATCTATCATACCTGTTAAATAAATGGTAAAGCAGTTTATATTTCATCAAAAAGAAAGGGTATTCTTAAGCCAGTATATATATAGCGAAACCACCTTTACAGGTTTCACCATATATTTACCTGAAATTATTCATTAACTTTTATGACTTTCCCAGGGTTACCCGCAACAACGCTAAATGGAGGAACATCTTTTGTTATCACAGAATTTGCTGCAATAACAGAGTTGTTACCAATAGTTACACCAGAAAGAATCGTAACTTTATCACCTATCCAGACATGATTACCTATCACTATCGGCCCTTTAGAAACAAGCTTTCGCTCTATAGGTGGAATCATTAATGATTCTTTATTGGTATTACCATGATCATTATCCACAATCGAAACCCATTTTCCAATCAACACATGATTTCCTATTGAAATCTTATTAAAAGCTGAAATATGACAATAAGCACCAATCGAACAATAATCCCCTATAGATATCTTTATAGAATCATCATGTTCTCCCCATGCTGTAAGAAACAAATGTGGAAGGAAAATTGTATTTTTACCCACATGAATATGTTGATGTCCTGTCAGATACTCGACTTTGCTAAATCGAGTACCTTTTCCACAGGAACCTAAACGAGATGATATCCTATAAGACTGAATAACGTATTTATAATAAGCAAGCTTTTCTATTAAATCCATAGGATAAAGCTTGGCTAATATGCGATAAATTAAATCCTTCATAAAGTTTATTTATCCCTATATTCATCTACAACTTGGCGCAAAGCATCAATATATCCTCTGCCATGAGTCAAGTCAGGTTCCATATAGTTGCCCTCTGCCCACTCATTCCAGGATTTCAACATCAGAATCTGATGCTCCTCTTTCTTTCCCTTGATAGCTTCCATTGCCATACGAACATGCTTGGCAAAGTATTCAGGAGTAGAGTTGATATAAATATTCGTTTTTCTGCCACCACGAGGGGAATGATCCCATTGAGGAACAATCTGCGGTATCACATTTTCATCTTTATCTATCTCTCCGATGAGTTCCTTATATTGCTTACTATAATCATAAACATGAGTTGGACGATTCAAGAGGATACCCTGCAAGTGCTTATAAACCTTATGCCAAAATGTATTTCTATTTTGCAGAGCATGACCCAATATATCACAATAACATACTGCATCATATCCTTTCTGAAGCATCACCTCCTTTTTGATACTATTCTCATTTACATTAGCAACGAGATAGATTCCTGGGAAACCTGCCTCAACACTCATTTTTTTAAAACAATCTACATACTCCTGCGGAAGAGCAACTGGATCAAAAATAAAGAGATAAGGTTTACCATCTACTTTAACATAACGCTCATCTTTAAAAGCTTTAAGCAGCAACTCAAAATGCGCCTTGGCATCCTCAATACCAGGATAGGTTTGCTCCATCAAAATAGCTTTAGAATCATTTCCTGCCGTACAACCTACAGCTCTCCATGTATGATTGGCCCATGCCAAGCAGAAAGGAAAATCAGGCTTACCTGACTCTAACACCTCATGGAACACATCTGCCAAGAGTCTTCTGCCATTACCAAACCAGTAATGCCAGTAACAGAACGCTGTCACACCTGCTTCGCGAGCCATTTGAGCCTGTTGCTCACGAATAAGCGGTAAACGAAGATCATAATAACCTAACTCAGTTGGTACACGTGGTTCATCATGACCACGGAACAAAGGCTTTGCTTTGCCTACATTTGTCCACTCTGTAAAACCTTTTCCCCACCACTCATCATTCTCAGGGAATGGATGAAACTGAGGTAAATATAATGCTAAAATTTTTGGATTCATATTTTTTTATTTATTATAATTCACTATTAAACTATTCTTTCTTTGTAATATGCTTTTAACTTATCTAAATCACAAAGCAACTCCCAATTTTCTTTAAACCAATTAATATCATTATTCCACCATTTTATCTTAAGCAGAAAATCAATTGTTTCCTCATCATAGCGATAGCCTATGACTTTCGCAGGAATACCACCGACTATAGCATACGGAGGAACATCTTTTGTTACTACTGCATGAGCCAAGACAACTGCACCATCATGCACTTCAACACCACCTATTAGAGTGACATCACTACCAAACCAGCAATCATTACCGATTTTATTCACAAGTTTTCTATCCTTGTCATAATATCGAAACTCTTCAAACATCTGCTTGTCTGCAAACGAGAAGTTCTGCGGGTTTCTACCTTTTATTAATGAAAAGAAAAGAGGGCATGTTGTAGCAAAAGGACTCTTATATGGGTGCGTAGAATTTATAAAATTACATCGAGGTGCCAAAGATGTAAAACGTCCAATATCTGCACTAATAAGGCTTTCTCCTCCTACACTCGAACCATATCCCATGTGCCCAAAATAAAAGGAATGCTTCCCTACATGATTCATTCCCTCAAAACTACATTTTGAAGAAATCTTGGAAGAATACCAAAACTTCACCTTATCCCCATTATGCCATTTCTGCCAAAGATAGAGTAAGATTTTTTGTAGAGAAGGGAATCTTTTTATCAAACTCAAGAACATAACTTTACCCTTTTATCTTAGATAAGCCAATCCAAGTCTTTTTCTTTCGGAAAATTTTTCTTGGCAAGATATGTGCAAAGGCTGGCACTAAGATGAACAACAAGTTCTGCTTCCTCATAACTAGGAGCACATCCTTCTCGCAAATGGCGCCCATTCTCCGATGCAAAACCAAAGATTTCACTAACGACTTTGTCCAAAGGCTTAGGAACGATATTCGGATTGTCATTAATTAGCTTGCCTAATGTTGCTTTTTTATTGCCCGTAATTTCACGGCACAAACACTCCAAAGCTGCTACAGAATGTTGTACAGAACCAGTAATATCGGGTGTTGGTCGTTTTGACATGTTTTGCAAAGCTTTACGAATTTCATCCTGCGTTGTCTGTTGTTTAGCATTTCCCAAGACCACTACCGTTTCTTTGATTTTCTGCTCAAAAGCCTCTTCACCTCTTATTTCGACAATTCCATGTACAAGCTTCCACCCTATCCCTTTTTCTATAAAATAATCGTTTATTTCTTTTTCGAATCCTGCCTTATCATGGATTTTTTCGTAGAAATATTCGATAATGTCATAGATACGATACCAAGGACAATTTTCTAGAAGAGATTGAACTTCGCTCTTCATAAAGTCATTTTCTCCCCAATTATTTCTATCTTCTGCTTCTTTTGTTACAAAACAAACTATTGAGCGAATTCTTTTCAGTCCCTCATAGCGAAGCATTAATTGAAGAAGATAAAGACGAAATGGTTCTGGTGCATCATTTCGTACTACAATTTTCTGCTCTGGGATTTCAATACCCATTCTATCAGTAAAACTCATATCTTATCTATAATAATGTTATCTGCTTATTTTACTACACTCTCAGCTTTTCCATCCATCTTAGG
>ERZ1031954.505-NODE-505-length-16336-cov-10.069590_pt1 | contig 16336 bp, 19 predicted proteins | sample MGYA00516701_ERZ1031954 | MGnify/ENA primary metagenome ERZ1031954 (study PRJEB33719, sample SAMN04261284) | wastewater metagenome | biome: rural village; feature: human; material: feces | host: Homo sapiens | place: El Salvador | collected 2013-01-07 ...
AGCTACCTGTGAACTTCTTGACAGCCTCGTTAGCGTCCATACCGTTCTTGATAGCCTCCATCATCTTGCCGAGGTGAACATACTCGTAACCACAAACCTGGCTGTCCTTATCCAAGAACTGCTTTGTGATGTAACCCTCTGTCAACTCGAGGTAACGTGTACCCTTAGCTACAGTACCATAGAGAGTACCAGTCTGTGAACGAAGACCCTTACCCAAGTCCTCAAGACCTGCACCGATAACGAGACCGCCCTCAGAGAAAGCGCTCTGGCTACGACCGTAAACAATCTGGAGGAAGAGCTCGCGCATAGCTGTATTGATAGCATCGCAAACGAGGTCAGTGTTCAAAGCCTCAAGGATAGTCTTGCCTGGAAGAATCTCAGAAGCCATAGCAGCTGAGTGAGTCATACCAGTACAACCGATAGTCTCAACGAGAGCCTCCTGAATAACGCCTTCCTTGATGTTCAAAGAGAGCTTACAAGCACCCTGCTGAGGAGCACACCAACCCACACCGTGAGTATAACCAGAGATATCCTTGATCTCTTTTGCCTGAATCCATTTTCCCTCTTCAGGAATTGGAGCTGGTCCGTGGTTAGGACCCTTAGCGACAACGCACATGTTGTCTACTTCTTTAGAATAGATCATATTCGCTAAAATTTATATTAATGAATATATAAACACTATATTTCTGTACACCTTATATTATATATGCGGTCAGAAATTTGAGCACTGCTGCCACATTTCGACTACAAAAGTACAAAAAATCTTGGGAAAATACCTAAAAATGAGTATTCTTTTTAACTCTTTAACCTATTTCTTATCATTTTTCTTTGCTTTATGCACATTTTGGTGTATCTTTGCAAACTGAAAATTGCAATTTTAATTAGATTATGACGCAAGTTAAGATAAATGATGCTGCTCTGCAGAAGGCTGCACTCGAGGGCATGGACGAGTTTGTGAAGGTTTTCATCGATGCTACGCTGGAAGCCATCGGGGGACAGTTGACCGCACAGAACATGGCGGAACTCAACAGCGACCAGATTACGCTCCTGGCATGGCACTTCCTGCACGAGGAGATGATGGATGGCGGTATGATACAGCTCATCCACAACGGCTTCGGCGGGTTCATCTTCAGAAATCCTACCGACAAGGCTTTCCGCAACTGGGGTATCCCGGACTTGGGAAAGCTCATCAACAAGGCCCATTTCTTCTACAAGAAAGCGGCTGCTGAGGTGGAGCAGGATATGAGCGATGAGGATTTCATGGCGCTCTACGAGAAATATCCTGAATTTGATGACTTTGATGATGCTTTCGTCGAAAATGAGGAGGAATGGACCAGCAAGGTGGCCTACTATATCGACGAAAACATCCAGCAGTTTGCTACTATTGTTTAATGTTAGTGTTTAATGTTTACTTTTTTAATTATTCATTATTCATTATAAATTATACATTATTTATATATATGAACAAGCAAGAACAGGAACTCCGCAAGAAGAGTCCGATACAGATAAGAAACAAGAAGGCATCCTTCGAATACTTCTTCGTGGATACCTATACAGCAGGCATCGTGCTTACCGGTACCGAAATCAAGTCGATACGTGGCGGTAAGGCTTCGCTCGTGGACTGCTATTGTGACTTCTACCAGGGCGAACTTTGGGTGAAGGGAATGAACATCTCTCCTTATTTCTACGGCTCATTCAGCAATCACGAGGCCCGCAGAGACCGCAAGTTGCTGCTCAACAAGCGAGAACTCAGAAGACTTGAGGAAGACAGCAAGCAGCCGGGATTTACTATCGTGCCTATACTCGTTTTCATCGACGATCACGGACGTGCTAAGGTGGATATAGCCCTCTGCAAGGGTAAGAAGGAATACGACAAGCGACAGACGCTCAAGGAGAAGGAGGACAGACGAGAAATGGACCGTGCCATCAAGCACTTCTAAGCCATCTTGAACACCTCTAAGATATGAATGCCGTGCCCTCAAAAGCACGCCTATATACAGAAAATCGACAATGGGTAAGACGATAAGAGAGATTGTTAAGGAGAAAATTCTGATTCTCGACGGTGCGATGGGTACGGAGATTCAGAAGTACAATTTGACGGAGGAAGACTTCAGGGGCGACAGATTCCAGGATATTCCAGGACAGATGAAGGGTAATAATGATATGCTCAATATTACCCGCCCCGATGTGATTTCTGATATTTACAGGAGGTACCTCGAAGCGGGTGCCGACATTATTTCTGCCAACACGTTTTCTTCGCAGCGCATTTCACAGGCTGATTATCACTTGGAAAATCAAGCCCGGGAAATGGCTTACGAGGGAGCCAGGCTGGCACGCATTCAGTGCGACCTTTTCAGCACTGATGACAAGCCGCGTTTTGTAGCGGGCGATGTGGGTCCTACCAACAAAACGTGCAGTATGAGTCCTGACGTGAGCAATCCTGCGGCACGTGAGATTACGTATGATGAACTTTTTGAGGATACTTGCGAGCAAATCGACGGTCTCATCGAGGGTGGTGTGGATGTGATTCTCATCGAAACCATCTTTGATACGCTCAACTGTAAGGCGATGATCGACGCGGCGCTTACCACGATGAAGAAGCACGGTGTGGACCTGCCTATCATGGTGAGTCTGACCGTGAGCGATCTGGCTGGTCGTACCCTGAGCGGACAGACCATCGAGGCTTTCCTGGCCAGCATCTCGTCTTATCCTATCTTTTCGGTGGGCATGAACTGTGCCTTCGGTGCTCCGCAGATGAAACCTTTCATCAAGCGCATGGGGGCTGTGGCGCCCTGGTATATCAGCGCCCATCCGAACGCCGGATTGCCTAACGAGATGGGGCAGTATGACGAGACGGCTGAGAGTATGGCTCCGAAAATTAAGGAGTTCCTCGACGAGGGACTGGTCAACATTATCGGCGGTTGCTGTGGTACTTCGCCCGAATTCATCGCCAGTTACAACCGTATGGCGCAGGGGGTGAAACCTCATCAGGTGGCAGCCAAACCGGACACCATGTGGCTCTCCGGACTCGATCTGCTCGATGTAGATGACTCCGTGAAACTCCCGATGGATGCGTCAAGATTTGTCAACGTGGGTGAGCGATGCAACGTGGCGGGTAGCCGCAAGTTCCTCCGACTCATCAATGAAAAACAGTATGAGGAAGCGTTAGATATCGCCCGCAAGCAGGTGGCCGACGGGGCTGCAGTCGTGGATGTCAACATGGATGACGGTCTGCTGGATGCTAAGGTGGAAATGGTCAACTTCCTCAATATGATAGCTGCTGAACCTGAGATCGCCAAGGTGCCTATCATGATCGACTCCTCGAAATGGGATGTCATCGTTGCCGGACTGAAGTGCTGTCAGGGTAAGTGTATCGTCAACTCCATCTCACTCAAGGAAGGTGAGGAGAAGTTTATCTCCCACGCCCGTGATGTGATGAGATACGGAGCTGCCGTGGTGGTGATGTGTTTCGATGAAATCGGGCAGGCTACTACCTTCGAGCGCCGTATTGAGATAGCCGAGAGGGCCTATCGTATCCTCGTGGATAAGGTGGGCATGAATCCGCTCGACATCATCTTCGACCCGAATGTGCTGGCCATCGCTACGGGTATGGAGGAGCACGACAACTATGCCGTGGAGTTTATCCGCGCTACGGAATGGATCCACCAGCATCTGCCTGGTGCCCATGTGAGCGGTGGTGTGAGCAACCTCTCTTTCTCCTTCCGTGGCAATACTTATATCCGCGAGGCTATCCACGCCGTTTTTCTTCATCATGCCCAGTTGGTTGGTATGGACTTCGGTATCGTAAATGCCAAAGCCAGAAAGGATTACGCCAAATTGCCTGAAGCACAGCGTGAACTCATCGAGGACGTGGTGCTCAACCGCAGAAAGGGTGCTGCTGACGAACTGATAGACCTGGCTAATGAGATCAAGGAGCAGATGGATGCTGCCAAGGCTGCAGCCAAGGCTGGCGGTGCGCCCGTGGCTAAACCGGCTGCTCCGGAATGGCGCAAGGAACCGGTGGAGAACCGCTTGAAATATGCCCTGCGCAAGGGTATCACGGAGTTCCTGCAGAAGGATATCGATGAGGCACTCGCCAAATATCCGCATGCCGTGAATGTAATCGAGGGACCGCTGATGGACGGTATGAACGAAGTGGGTGCGCTCTTCGGCGAAGGAAAGATGTTCCTGCCACAGGTGGTCAAGACCGCACGCACGATGAAAGCGGCTGTTTCTATCCTCCAACCGCATATCGAGGCTGAGAATACGGGCAGTTCTACCAAGGCTGGCAAGGTGGTGATGGCTACCGTGAAGGGTGATGTGCATGATATCGGAAAGAACATCGTCTGCGTGGTGATGTCGTGCAATAACTTCGATATCATCGACTTAGGTGTGATGGTTCCTGCCGAACAGATCGTCAAGAAGGCTATCGAGGAAAAGGTGGATGCCATCGGATTGAGCGGACTGATTACGCCGTCGCTCGATGAAATGGTGCATGTGGCTCACGAGATGCAGAAGGCGGGACTGCGCATCCCTATCATGGTGGGTGGCGCTACTACCAGCGAACTGCACGTGGCGCTCAAGATAGCTCCGGAATACGACGGTCCGGTGGTCTGGGTGAAAGACGCGAGTCTGAATGCCGGCATCTGCACCCGCCTCTTTGATAAGGTGGAAGGTCCGAAATTCGTGAAGGAACTGGACGACAAGTATGCTAAGATGAGGGCGGAATATCATGAGCAGCAGCAGAAACTCGCCAGCCTCGATGAAGCCCGCAAGAATAAGTTGAACTTGTTTGAATAAGACGCAGAATTTAGTAGATAAATGCTGAATTCATCAGATAAATACAGGATACGAAAGAGTTGATATAGAAAACGTTAGAGAAAATATAGTTATGATTAAAACGGTGATTTTACATCATGGTTTTTGATAAATATCTGAATATCAGCTATATATATCTAATGTGTTGATGTATAAGCACTTATCTTCGTGCTAAAATTTTACGTTTGACACGTTAAATAGGACATGTGTAATGTAATGTTGCAAAACAGTTGCAAAAAAAATATGGTAATATGGCAACATTTAAAGTGGTAGTTTCAAAAAAACGTTCTGATGGTTATTATCCAGTTTACATTAGAATACTGCATAACCGTCAAAAGTTGGTAGTTAAGACCGATAAGTTTGTAACAGACAAAGGATTGGTTAAGGGCACGAAAGAGGTGAAGGACTCATTCGTGCTCGCAGCCTGTATGAGCCAAATAAATGGCTGGGTTGACAAATTGAACAGACTTGATATAACTGACTGGTCTGTTTATAAGGTTAGAGATTACCTTTTGACTTCTGCACAGGATATTTGTTTTTCTGAATTTGCTCGTTCTTATCTTCAATCACTTTCTTTGCAGCCTTCATCACGCCAAATTTATGAAAGTGCTTTGAAACATTTGGAAAACTTTGCTGGTACTGATAAGGTAATGTTTTCGCACTTAACTGTACGTTTTCTGACAGCATGGATGAAAACCATGGAGAATAAGCCTAGTAGCAGAAATTATTATCCTTCTTTGGTTAAGCGTATTTATTTGGAAGGTATCAAGAAATTTAATGATGAGGAGGCAGGTCTTATGCCAATAAAATTCAATCCTTGGAATAAGATAAAGATAGAGAAAAAAGCAGGTCCACACAAGCGTGCCATCACACTGGAGGAGTGTAGAAAGTTTTTTGCCGTTACTCCTGAATATCCACGGCAGCAGTTGGCTCTGGATGTTTGCAAGATGATATTGTGCTTGGCTGGCATCAATGTAGCTGACCTCATGAAAATGAAAAAGGTGGACTATTATGATGGAATCTTGCACTATGAGAGAAAGAAAACAAGTACGCGTCGTTATGGATTTTGGTTCTGAACTTACGACAGTAAATTACACCTAATTCCGAGCAGGTTGTCTTGATCGTTCTCATTCTCTGGATAGGGAAACTGATTGATTTACCCAACTCCAGTTCTCTGATCTGAGGTCTGAGTGGTACTTTTTCTTCTGACATATTGTTTGATTTTAATTATTATTTTACTAGTTTGAAATCGTAAACGAAAACGAGAGGATTGCTGTCCCAATGGAGGTGGAGCTTACAGCTGAGCATCTTGTATGCTTTGATAGGAGTTCTGTACCAACATTTCTTCACAAATCTATCAAATGTGGCATCGTATGTATAAGCATCGTCAAAACCATCGATGTGGCTACAGAAGATTCCTTCTTTCATGCAGTCATCGGTACTGATGTCCTGTAGTCGTTCTACTCGAATGTTCGTGATGCGGATGCGGTGCGGCATGAGGTCTGCCTTAACGAACATTTTGTGTAGCAACCTTTCTCGTATTTAATACACTCTAATGGCATCCCATGAATGCCACAAAGGCGATAGAACTCATCATTGTCTGCAAGGTCTATGTATCTTTGCGCAATAGCTACATTTTCTCCAACCTTGTATGTTGAATGTTCCAAGGCGTAATCAAGCATTTCTTTCAGTTCTTCACCCTCTGCTTTATAAAGTCGGTCTTTACATGATTTCTTCCAAGAAGCAATAGTTTCTTTTTCCCAACCTTCGTACGTGTACAAACGCTCGAATAGCATTGTAGGATTCAGAATACGTCTTGTCTGAGTTTTGCGACCTTCCAGAACAGCTTGGGTGAGACCGTACTGGTCATTGAACATTATCTTTTTCATTTTGTGCCTCCTTCCTCTTTGGTAGGAACTAAGTCCTTGATGTAAGCCCAGTAAGCGAAGCGGAAATCTTTGCGGATGATTCCGTTCCATTTCATCTTATCGCTTATGTTGAGAGCATCATAAAACGTATGTATGCATGATTGTTTCAAGTTGATGAGTACTGGATGAGTGAAGTTTTTGGAAACACCGATGATAAAGGTGTGCAAATTTTCCGGAACTTCCTTTGCTTTATGCCATGATTGGCTGAGGCTGATGTATTCCACATCTTTATCCAAATTTTTTGGATATTCATGCCCTTCCCAATATTCTTCATAGGAATGTCCATTTGCATATACTAGGCCTCCTAACCGATTTAAATGATATGGAAAAACCCATAACCTTTTAGGCGCATCGGGAACTTTTTTATCTTCATTCTTCATTTTTCTTCAAATTTATTTGGTACTTATTTATTTATTTACTAACTTTACGATGCAAAAGTACAATAAACTTTTGAAAAGTGTATGGTTTAGTGGACGTTATTAGTATATATTAACCCACTTTGTTAAACATTTAAAGGATTTTAATATGAATGTGCAAAGAATAATGGACATTATAACGTCCAATAAACTTAGCAAAATTGATATTGCTTCTAGGATGAAGGTTAGTCGAACAACGTTGGATAACCTTCTGAATGGTGCTGATGTGAAGGTTAGTACAGTTGAAAACCTTGCTGAAGTCCTTGGTGTAGATGTTGCTGAGTTTTTTAGTTCAGAAAAGAAAGCGCCTTCTTTGGCCAATAAGAGTGTAGTAGATATGAATGAATTGGAACGAGAAGTAATAGCTCTAAGGGCGGAGAATAAGGTGCTGAGGGAGATTCAAGGTCTTTCGGCTAGAAGTCAGGTACATGTAGGATAGTTAAAATGTGATGAGTATGGAAGCTTTTTATATTTTGCTGTTAGTATTCGGTATTTTGGTTCTCTTTCTGTGTATAATTAATATTTTTGAAAGAAAAGGTGAAGAACCCGATCTTAATGATTTGAGTACTTGCAAGTCAACCTCTGATTTCACAAGATTCAGAAGAGTTAAAGAGCTTCAATATGATTTAGAACAATCAAATGTTAAAGTTAACCAGTTAACTGCAAAAGTGCAAAACCTTGAATTTATTAAATTGAAATGTGATGCAGACGCACTGATTTCACAGAATAAGATTAATGAATTGAAAAGGTTGGTTGATTCTAAAGAACGGCAGCTGTCAGCTAAAGATAAAGAAATCCAAACTCTCAAATTTGATTTATCTAATAAGAAAGCTGTTATCAATGGCTTGAACTTCGAGAAAAATGAATTGCAAGATTTGACAGCTAAGCTAAATAAAGAGCTTGATGATGAGGCATATATTTATAGTGAACTATACTATAAGTATGAATGTGCCAAATCTGACATTGAGAATCTGGAGCAGAAAGTAGATGATTTTGATCAGATGATTAATGCAAAGAATCCATTTGATTATGTTGCTCATCTTCGTGCTCATGCTTTGGAACACAAGAATATGTATATTGATTCTAATATAGAGGAGCTTGCTTCTTTGTTTAAATATCAGTATAAGTTTGAGTATCTTCTTTCTATATATCCTGAATTGATAAAATTTAAGGATGATAATGCTTATATCAATTATATGCATGAAGAAGAAAAGCGGTGCAACATCAAAAATTGGTTATCTGATGAAGAATATTTTCAGATGACAGAACAAGGCAGAGAGCAGTTGGCTGTGGATCGCTACATTTCAGATAGTTCTAAATGGTCAGACTGGGAGAAAGGGCGCAATTATGAAATATATTCAGCCTACAAACTTTTTAATGAAGGTTACGACATTATTCAGGAAGGCTTAAATAAAAAACTGGAGGATGGTGGACGTGATATTATAGCTACCCATCAAAAGACTGGAAAAGTATTGATAGTTCAATGTAAAAATTGGAGTTCGCTTGTTAGGGAAAATGTAGTTTTTCAACTATATGGCTCATTTGTTCAGTGGAAGTTGGATAATGAAGATAAAATCAAAGGGGTAGAAGTAGAACCCTGGCTTTATATCACTTGTGGCTTATCTCCTGAAGCTATCAAATGTGCCACTTTGCTTGGCGTTAGGATAAGACGTTTGCCTATGGATAGGTTTCCTGCCATCAAATGTAATGTGAATCATAATACAGGGCAAAAGATTTACCATCTGCCATTTGATAGGCACTATGACCTGGTGAAGATTAATGCCAAGGGAAAAGGCTATAAGTTTGAAATTGTCGAGGCTATTAAGGAAGGTTTTAGGCGTGCGTATAATCATTAATAAATACAAATGTTGTTTTCATTCTGTATCTGCCAAGGCTAAAGGCAAAACTTTATGTGGCTGGTGCGGTAAATGATATATAGTTAAATTTCAAAAGGATTAAGATATGAAAAAGATTTTATTTGCTCTTTCAATGTTTCTTTTGAGTGTTCCGGTAATGGCACAGAAAACATTTGAGAAGTATACTGTTGGTTATGAATCAGGAAATAAAGGTATACAGGTTGATGGTGACGATGGTGTAATAGTTGTTGTCTCTAAAAAAGATGATAGGAAGATAACCAAACATCAGGAATTTTATGTTTCAATTATTAACCAGAGTCAGAATAGATTTAACTTTGATCCTTCAAAAATACAAGTTGAGGCTATTAACAAGAATAAGTCTGAGTCTTGTGAAGTGTACACTTGTGATGAATGGGTAAAGAAAGAAAAGACAAGGATTCTGTTATGGGGTCCAAATAATGTAGAGGAGCAGTCTGTAAGCACTAATGTCAAAGGAGCTGATGGTAAGACTACGACCATCGAAACTAAAGCACAGATTGTAACTAACGCTAATGATGAGGCTAGGGCACAAGCAGAGGCAAGTATCAATAGCAGATACTTCAAGCGTGTAACTATTAATGCAGGTCAAATGCGTTATGGCATGGTTGTTGCGAAGAATCCAAAGGCTCAGAACTTGATATTGAAGGTTCCTGTAAATGGAAACATTTATATCTTTGACTTATCAAAAGAATAATGATCCTTTGTGTTAGTGAACAGCAAATATGTTCAAGTTTAAGATGATCAAGGCAAAACCTTGTGTGGCTGGTGTGGAAAATAGAAAAATAATTTAGTAAATAATAAATCGCAACGTGTTGCAAGATAGTTGCGCACTACATTATAGAGTATTAGTAAATAAAGGGTAATATGATTAAAACGGTGATTTTTGACATGGGCGGCGTGATCATCACACTCAACCATGATGAAGCAGTGAGGCGTTTCAGTGCATTGGGGCTGCAGAAGGCTGATGAAGTTTTGAACCCTTATTGTCAGGCGGGCATCTTCGGCGATCTGGAGGAAGGTAAACTGAGTCTTGAAGAATATCAGGAGGCCCTGGAGAAGATGGTGGGCAGAAAACTGTCTTTTGAGGAAGTGCGCCATTGCTGGTTGGGTTATGCGGCTGATGTGCCTGCCAATAAGTTGGCTGCTCTCCGCAAGTTGAAAGAGGAAGGCTATCGCGTGATTCTCCTCTCCAATACCAATCCCTACATGAGTTCCTGGACAGACAGCACGGAATTCTCTGGTGACGGCCATGCCATCGGTGAGTATTTTGATGCCCTGTATCGCAGTTATGAGGTGAAGTTGATGAAGCCGGATGATCGCTTCTTTCGCTATGTGCTCACTCAGGAAAAAATCCTCCCAGAAGATGCGCTCTTCGTAGATGATGGTCCGCGCAACTGCGCTGCTGCCAGCGAACTGGGCATCCGTACCTATTGTCCGCAGAACGGAGCAGACTGGACAGAGGAAATCTATAAGTTTCTGAAATAAAGTATTTCATCAACCGAGATTTTACAGCATCGAGATTTTCCTCTCAAGTGAGAATCTTCATCAAGTGAGATTTTCTATCAATCGAATGAGTATCTCCAGCCTCAGAGAGAATACTCAAAGACGATTTGGATCAGAAAAAACAGAAACGGAATGCTGCAAGTATCTGAAAAAAGATAAATATTATTGCAATTATTTTGTACTCTGCTTGAAATGTTGTACTTTTGCAGATGTAAATAGAAATAATGGGCGGACCTGATGGGGCTGCCGCAATAAAATTAAACGAAATGGTTATTAAAAAAAGAAGATGGCATTGCTTGCCGGGTCAGCCTCTGACCGACCTTGATAAGCAGGTGATGTTTTGGGAAAATAAAGGCAAATTGGTGCCTACTCGTGATTTGATCAAGACTCCAGAACAGATTGAGGGTATCCGTAAGAGCGGTGTCGTCAATACGGGTTGTCTTGATGCGGTGGCTGAAGCTATCCGCCCAGGTATGAACACGCAGGAGATCGACGACATCTGTATGCAGTACTGCAAGGATCATGATGCCATACCTGCCTGCCTCAATTACGAGGGCTATCCTAAAAGCGTTTGTACGAGTATCAATGAGGTGGTTTGCCACGGTATTCCTAAGGAGGAAGACGTGCTCCAGGAGGGCGATATCGTCAATGTGGATATGACTACCATCGTGGACGGCTATTATGCTGACGCTTCCCGTATGTTCATCATCGGCAAGACGACTCCAGAGAAGGAGCAGCTGGTGAGAGTGGCCAAGGAATGCCTCGAAATCGGTGCTGAAGCTGCCAAGCCATACAGTTTTGTGGGCGACATCGGTCATGCTATCGAGAAGCACTGCAAGAAATACGGTTATGGAGTGGTGCGCGATCTCTGTGGACATGGCGTGGGCTGTGAGTTCCACGAAGAGCCAGAGGTGCTTCACTACGGTCATAAGGGTACCGGTATGCTGCTCGTTCCGGGTATGGTATTCACCATCGAACCAATGATCAACATGGGTACCTGGAAGGTGTTCATCGATGCAGACGATCCATACGGATGGGAGGTTATCACGGGCGATGAAAAACCATCTGCTCAGTGGGAGCATACCTTCGTGATGACAGAACACGGCGTAGAGGTGCTGACCTACTAAAGAATACTCACCATAATATATACTCACCATTATATATAATAAGGTGTAAGAATCTGTGAGGATCAGTAGGATTCGATATAATGGTGTAAGAATCAATATAAAAGGTGTATAAAATCATGGAAGAAAACGAAAAGAAGGATATATATATATTGGGTATTGAGAGCAGCTGCGATGATACCTCGGCTGCTGTCTTGAGAAATGGAGTGCTGTTGAGCAATGTCACGGCTTCACAGGAGGTGCATCGCGCTTATGGTGGTGTGGTTCCTGAACTGGCTTCGCGCGCGCATCAGCAGAATGTGGTTCCTGTGGTCGATCAGGCTATCAAGCGTGCCGGCATCACCAAGGAAGACCTGAGTGCAGTGGCCTTTACGAGAGGTCCCGGTCTGATGGGTTCATTGCTCGTAGGTGTCAGCTTTGCCAAGGGACTCGCCCGCTCGCTCAACATTCCTCTGATTGATGTCAATCACTTGCAGGGACACGTGATGGCGCATTTCATCAAGGAAAGTGATGACGACCAGACGGCACCTCCGTTCCCTTTCATCTGCCTTCTTGTTTCGGGTGGAAACTCCCAGATTGTGAAGGTGAATGCGTACAATGATATGCAGGTGCTCGGTCAGACCATCGATGATGCTGCTGGCGAGGCTATCGACAAATGCGCCAAGGTGCTGGAGTGGGGGTATCCGGGTGGTCCTATCGTAGATAAATATGCAAGACAGGGCAATCCGAAGGCTTTCTCTTTTGCCGAACCGCATATCCCGGGACTCAACTATAGTTTCTCTGGCTTCAAGACCAGTTTCCTCTACAGTCTCCGCAAATGGGTGGCAGACGATCCTGATTTCGTAGAGAAAAACAAGTTCGATCTGGCTGCCAGCATCGAGTTTACCATCGTGGATATCCTGATGAAGAAGCTCCGCATGGCAGTGAAGCAGACGGGTATCACCCACGTGGCTGTTGCGGGAGGTGTTTCTGCCAACAATGGTTTGCGCAATGCCTTTCATGATCATGCTAAGCGCTTCGGATGGACCATCTATATTCCGAAGTTCAGTTATACGACTGATAATGCAGCGATGATAGGATGCGTGGGCACGTTTAAGTATCGCGATAAGGACTTCGCAACCATAGACTTGCCTGCGTTCTCTAAAGTAACGTTCAAATAGTTTTTTTATATTAAATATGGAATTTGAGAGTAAGATTTTGAGTAAGAGCATCTCAGAGATGCTATACAATAGTGATAAGACTTTGGGTACAGCAGAGAGTTGCACTGGCGGCCGTATCGCTGAGGCTATCATTGCAGTACCTGGTGCGAGCAACTACTTCAAGGGTGGTATCGTTTCCTATACCAATGAGGTGAAAGAGAACCTGCTCGGTGTGAGCCATGAGGTGCTTGAGGAGCAGACTGCCGTTTGTGAGGAAGTGGCTAAGGAGATGGTGATCGGTGCCATCAATGCCCTCCATGTGGATTATGCGATTTCTGCTACGGGTATAGCTGGTCCTGCCGGAGGTACTTTGGAGAATCCTGTGGGCACCATCTGGATAGGCTATGGTAGCAAGGATGATGTGCGCACTCTGAAACTCACAGACGATTTCGGTCGCGACATCAATCTCGCCATCGCTACCAATACGGCGTTGAAGTCTATGTTCGCTTTCCTCAAGGAGCATGAAGAGGATTTGAAGAAAGATTAAGTTCTTCTTCTATTAAGATATTAGAAAATATTAGAGGATGTGTCATAAGTTCATGGCACATCCTCTTTTTTCATTTCTTCGAAGTTTTTTTCATCGGATTTCACGGATGAATCGGAGGCATTCTTGCTTATCGGATTACTCACGGATTTTCGCGGATATTTGGCCACTGGCCAATGGCTGGCGCCCGAAATATTCCCTTATTGTTTTTGTCACGCAGATTTCGCAGATATACACAGATTTTCTTCATCATGATTTTTCTTCATCGGATTTCACGGATGAATCGGAGGCATTCTTGCTTATCGGATTACTCACGGAATTTCGCAGAACTTTGGCCGCTGACCAATGGCTGGCGCCCGATATATGCTCCTGTTGTTTTTTGTCCCACAGATTTCACAGATATACACAGATTTTTTATGGAATCTCTGGTGAATCTCTTTGTCAGTCTCAGGGGGTATCTGCAACGACCGGACAGGTCGCATCCGTGAAAATCCGTGAGTAATCGCCGCAGCAGGAAATCTCCGAATAAATTCCGTGTCATCCGATGAATAAAATCTGCGTCATCTGCGAAATCTGCGTGACTAAAAAAACTCCGATGAAAAATCTGTGTATATCTGTGAAATCTGTGGGACTTTTTCTAACCTCAGGGGGTATCTTTAACGACCGAATAGGTCGTCTCCGCGTAAATCCGTGAGTAATCACCTTAGCAGGAAATCTCCGAATAAATTCCGTGTCATCCGATGAATAAAAATCTGCGTCATCTGCGAAATCTGCGTGACAAAAAATCCCACGCAGATATTCTTATTTGTCTATAATTCTGTTCTATTTGCCCTAATTTCTTAAAAACTTTTTTGCGGAGTCGAGTTTTATTTGTATCTTTGCATCGTTTTAGTAGATGAAATAATAAAGTAAGAAATTAAATAGATAAGAATGAAAAGAAGGAATCTTTTACCAGTAGCATTACTTTCTTTAGTACTTTTGTCGGGTTGCGATTCTGTGTTTGATATCCATCCTTATGATGTGAGAGTAAAAGGGCAGACCCAGATAAATTCGACAATGATCACGAAGATAGAAAATGCCGTTAAGTCACAGGACACCATCCGTTTTGCTTTTATCAGCGACTCGCATCAGTGGTTGAGCGACTTGTCTGATTTGGTGGGTGATATCAACAAGCGCGACAGTATTGATTTTGTCATTCATGGGGGCGATATTACAGACTTTGGTTCTACACGAGAGTTTGAATGGACCCGCGAGAAATTACTCCGACTCAATAAGCCTTTTGTCGTACTCTTGGGCAATCATGATTGTTTAGGTACGGGCAACCAGGCCTATGAGAAGATGTTTGGTAATCCAGATTTCAGTTTCATCGCCGGACGTGTCAAGTTTGTCTGTCTCAATACCAATGCCATCGAATATGATTATTCAATGGCAGTTCCTAATTTCGATTACATGGAGGAAGAAGTGACCAGTCGGGCTGATGAGTTTGACCGGACGGTTGTGTGCATGCACGCTGCTCCTTATACAGAGCAGTTTAATAATAATGTAGCAAAGGTATTCAATTACTATACCCAGAACTTTCCGAAACTGATGTTCTGCCTGTATGGTCATGGGCATCATACGGAACAGACGGATATCTACAAGAATGGCATCATGTATTATCAGGTAGGCAACACGCCGAAGCGAGAGTATTATATATTTAAGATAACCCCAAAAGACTACAGCTATGAGATTATTAAATTCTAAACAGATTATATTGGTGGCAGTAGCGTTATGCGGTATTAATACAGGCTGTTTTGGAAAGACAGAAATGTCTGAAAAGATAGAAAATTGTAAAATGATAGAGATGCTTGATTCGGTAGATGCGTCAGATGTTTATGCTCATCCTGATACCACCCGTTATGACAAGCGTATTCATCATTATCGCAAGAATTGGGAATCACTGATACCTACCCAGTTGATATTACAGACTTGTGGCAATATGGGTTTTTTCTCCGTTGGAGTAGGATGGGATTATGGCAAGCGTGGTCAATGGGAGACTCAACTGTTGTTTGGTTATATTCCCAAGTATAGTTCTCATTCCGCAAAAATGACGATCACGCTGAAGGAGAATTATATTCCCTGGGCTATCAATCTCAAGAAGGGTTGGAACTTTGAACCATTGGAGTGTGGATTGTATTTCAATACGGTAATCGGACAGGATTTCTGGACGAAGCAGCCAACGAAGTATCAGAGTGGTTATTATCCGTTTTCCACCCGTATTCGTCCAAACATATTTATCGGTGAGCGATTTTCCAAAGAAATTCCGAAGAATAGGCGTAAGTTCATCAAGAGTTTTACCTTCTTCTATGAATTGGGCACCAATGATATTTACTTCATGCGCTTATATCGCAATGGAGGAAAGGCGGAATTCTGGGATGTCTTCGGATTGTCGCTTGGTCTCAAAGCCCAGTTGTTCTGATAATTCTATTTTTATCGGATGACACGGAATTTATTTTTATTCTATTTCCAGACAGACCACTCCGTTGGAGAAATCGTAAATAGAGTAGTGGGTGTCACCCTGGATGAGCAGTCCCTGATAAGGTCGATTGAGCATATAATCTCTTTTCGTATCATCATCTTCATGGATGGTGATGCGAAAGGAGCCGCTGAGGGCTACGTAGAATTTATAGCCTTCTTTCTCTGTGTATTTTTCTAATACTTTACCCTGACTGATGCCATATAGATATTCCACGCGATGGATGTGGAAAGGGATGTTTTTCATCTCTTCCGTCACAGTCAGGCTACCCCTTGGGTCGAATATCTTGGGCAACAATATGATTTCTTCTTTCTTTTCCATTGTCTTTTTCTTTATTAATAATAACGGCTAAATTCCTGATTTATTATATGAAAGAATACATGCATTATATGAAGGAATACATGCTGTCATATAACTAAAGATCGGCCACCTTCACAGGCAGCCGATCTACATT
>ERZ1031954.516-NODE-516-length-16212-cov-5.598935_pt1 | contig 16212 bp, 15 predicted proteins | sample MGYA00516701_ERZ1031954 | MGnify/ENA primary metagenome ERZ1031954 (study PRJEB33719, sample SAMN04261284) | wastewater metagenome | biome: rural village; feature: human; material: feces | host: Homo sapiens | place: El Salvador | collected 2013-01-07 ...
AAAGTTCGGGCTTTGTGATATTTTAAAAGAGGGTGTGAATTTTGACACACCCCCTCCTATGTGATGATAGCTTTCGGGCAGTGGCCTATCCTATGCTGCCCGAAGGCGATGTTGATGCTTAGAGCTGAGGACCAGCAGCAACCAGAGCCTTACCAGCCTCATTGCCCTCGTACTTCTTGAAGTTCTTGATGAAGCGCTGAGCCAGATCCTTGGCCTTAACCTCCCACTCAGAAGCGTTAGCGTAAGTGTCGCGAGGATCGAGGATACCAGCGTCTACACCCTCCAACTGTGTGGGAACCACGAAGTTGAAGAAGGGGATAGTCTTTGTAGAAGCCTTGTCGATCTCGTGGTTCAGGATGCTGTCGATGATACCACGTGTGTCGCGGATAGAGATACGCTTGCCAGTACCGTTCCAACCTGTGTTAACCAGGTAAGCCTTGGCACCGCTCTTCTCCATGTGCTTCACGAGCTCCTCAGCATACTTTGTAGGATGCAGCTCCAGGAATGCCTGGCCGAAGCAAGCAGAGAAAGTAGGAGTAGGCTCAGTGATGCCGCGCTCTGTACCAGCGAGCTTGGCTGTGAAACCAGAGAGGAAGTAGTACTTCGTCTGCTCAGCGTTGAGGATGCTCACAGGAGGCAGCACGCCGAATGCGTCGGCAGAGAGGAAGATAACCTGCTTTGCAGCGGGACCCTGGCTCTCGGGGCGCTGGATGTTGTGGATGTGGTAGATAGGATAGCTCACGCGAGTGTTCTCAGTAACGCTCTTGTCAGCGAAGTCGATCTTGCCGTTCTCGTCGACAGTAACGTTCTCGAGCAGAGCGTCGCGGCAGATAGCGCCGTAGATGTCGGGCTCAGCCTCCTTGTCGAGGTTGATAACCTTGGCATAGCAGCCACCCTCGAGGTTGAACACACCCTGGTCGTCCCATCCGTGCTCGTCGTCACCGATCAGCTTACGCTTCGGGTCGGTGCTCAGAGTGGTCTTACCTGTACCAGACAGACCGAAGAAGATAGCGGTGTTCTCACCGTTCATGTCGGTGTTGGCAGAGCAGTGCATGCTGGCGATGCCGCGCAAGGGGAGGAAGTAGTTCTGCATAGAGAACATACCCTTCTTCATCTCACCACCATACCATGTGTTGAGGATAACCTGCTCCTTAGAGGTAACGTTGAACAACACGGCAGTCTCTGAGTGCAGACCCAGCTCCTTCCAGTTGGTCACCTTAGCCTTAGAGGCGTTGTAAACGATGAAGTCGGGCTCCTGCTCGAAGTCAGCCTCAGTCTTCGGACGGATGAACATGTTGGTCACGAAGTGAGCCTGCCATGCCACCTCCACGATGAAGCGAACCTTCATGCGGGTGTCGTGGTGTGTGCCGCAGAAACCGTCGACCACATAGAGCTTCTTGTAGCTCAGCTCATCCTGGGCGAGCTTCTTGCAGGCCTTCCATGTCTCCTCAGAGGCGCGGTGGTTGTCGTTATGATATTCCTCAGAGTCCCACCATACGGTGTCGTGAGAAGTAGCGTCATCAACGATGAACTTGTCCTTAGGCGAACGGCCTGTGTAAACACCGGTCATCACGTTCACTGCGCCAAGCTCTGTCTCCTGAGCCTTGTCGAAGCCTTCCAGACCCGGCTGAGTCTCCTCATTGAAGAGCACCTCGTATGAGGGGTTGTACAGAACTTCTGCGGTACCCGTCTGGATGCCGTAGTTTGCTAAAACTGACTTGTTAAACCTTGCCATTTTACTTAATACTTAAAGTTTATATAAGTTGAATATTCTCCTCTTTTGGGAGCAAAGGTAGCAATTTCCGCACAAGCCGCAAAGCGTGTGCAATGGTTTTTCGGGATGGATAAAACATTTTTAGGTTAAAGAATACAAAATTTGCCGTTTTTGTTGTCGTTTTGCAATATCGACTTGGAAAAATGGCCCTGTCTGTATGCTGACCCAATGGTTCGGCTGTCAGTTTTTCTTGTCGCCCCCAGTCCTTGGGCGATAGCCTCCGCACGGTGGCTTGTATGCAAAAAAGGCTGCAGGGGGTGTTCCTGCAGCCTGATGGTATGAGGGGTGTGAGGTGCGGCGCGCCGCTGTGGCGCAACGGCCGTGATGGGGCGTTACTTCACCTCCCAGATGTCGTTGGTTTCGAGAAGCTCCTCGAAGCAGTGGTAGGGCTTGGCGGCCTTCACCTCCTCGATTTGCGCGTAGATGGCTTCGTCGTAGGTGGGTGCCTCCACGTCGCGGATGACACCGAGCGCCACGGGGAATCCGTGCTCGTTGTCCATCATGGCGAGCTTCAGTTGCAGCGTGTTGTCCTGGCAGTGGGCGTCGTGCACGAGGATGTCGTCGAGGGTGTAGCCGTCCTTGCCGATCTCCACCACTTTCAGTCCGAAGCCCTCCTGCACCAGTCCGTACTGTTTCTGTTCGCCGAACACCAATGGCTTGCCGTGCTCCACGTAGATGGCGTTGCGCTCGCGTCCCTCGCGTGTGTAGATGGGCTCGTGTGCACCGTTGTTGAAGATCACGCAGTTTTGCAAAATCTCGCAAACGGTGGCGCCCTTATGCTGCGCTGCCGCCTTGAGGATGTTCACGGTGCCTGTGCTGTCGGTGGCCACGGCGCGTGCGAAGAAGTGGCCGCGTGCGCCGAAGCAGAGCTCAGCGGGGCGGAACGGGTCCTCCACCGTGCCATAGGGGCTCGACTTTGACACGAAGCCGCGGGGGCTGGTGGGCGAGTATTGGCCCTTGGTCAGGCCGTAGATGCGGTTGTTGAGCAGGATGATGTTGATGTCGACGTTACGGCGCATGGCATGGATGAAGTGGTTGCCACCGATGGCCAGTCCGTCGCCATCGCCCGACACCTGCCAGACGGTGAGCTCAGGGTTGGCCACCTTCACGCCCGTGGCGATGGCCGCCGCACGTCCATGGATGGTCTGCATGGCGTAGGTGTTGACGTAGTAGGGCAGACGGCTTGAGCAGCCTATACCGCTGATGACGGCCGTCTGGTAGGGCGGCACGCCGAGCTCCGCCATGGCCTTTTGCAAAGATGCCAAGAAACTGTGATCGCCGCAACCCGGGCACCAGCGGGGCTGGCCTTTCTTATAATCGTTGACTGTGTAATTCATGATTTGAAAAGTCGGATAAAGGTAGAATGGTTAAAGTTCATCTGTTTTAGACAATGCGCGAGGTGAAGGTGTCGCCGTTGGCATGTATCTTATCGAGGATGATGTTCTCGAAGATGGTTATTATTCTGTGCGTGCGCAGCGGCTGGCCCTTCACTCGGTCGAGCTGGTAGGGCGTGAATCCGTTGATGCGTATGCGCAGCAGGGCGGCGAGCTGTCCGAGGTTCTGCTCAGCCACCACTACCTTCTTGTAGCGTGTCAACACCTCAGCGGTGTTGGCGGGCAGCGGGTTGATGTATTTCAGTTGGGCCAATGCCACCTTGTGTCCGCGGCGGCGCAGTTCGGCCATGGCCGCATGCAGGTGGCCGTAGGTCGATCCGAAGCCCACGATGAGCAGGTCGGCGTCGTCGGCGTCGCCCTCCACCTCGAGGTCGGGCACGTGAATGCGCGCCACCTTGCCGAAGCGCAGGTTGTCCATCAGGTGGTGGTTCTCTGGGTCGGTCGAGATGGTACCCGTCTCGCCGTCCTTCTCCAGTCCACCGAGGATGTGTGTGTAGCCCTCCTGGCCCGGCACGGCCCAGTAGCGCACGAGCGATTCGGGATCGCGGCGGTAGGGCGAGTACTTGAACTTCTGGTTCTCCAGCACGCGGTGGGGGTGGATCTCAGGCAGCTCGTCGAGTTTCGGCAGTTTCCATGCGGCCGATCCGTTGGCGATGAACGCGTCGGTGAGGAGCACCACCGGTGTGAGGTGCTCGAGCGCTATCTTGCAAGCCATGAAGGCGGCGTCGAAGCAATCGGTGGGGCTGGTGGCGGCAATGACCGGCATGGGGCTCTCGCCGTTGCGGCCATAGAGCACCTGCAGCAGGTCGGTCTGCTCACTCTTGGTGGGCAATCCCGTTGAGGGACCGCCGCGCTGCACGTCGATGATGACCAATGGCAGCTCGTCGATGACGGCGAGGTTCATGGCCTCACTCTTCAGGCAGATGCCCGGTCCTGATGTGCTGGTGGCGGCCAGCGCTCCGGCGAATGCCGCGCCAATGGCCGATGAGCATGCGGCCAGCTCGTCCTCGGCCTGCATGGTGATGACCCCCATCGACTTGTGCTTGGCCAGCTCGTGCAGGATGTCGGTGGCGGGAGTGATGGGATATGAACCAAGGTAGAGCTTCAGGCCGGCTCGCTCGGCGGCGGCCATCAAGCCGTAGGCGGTAGCCTTGTTGCCCGTGATGTCCATGTAACGTCCGGGCACCTTATGCTTCGATTCGATGCGGTAGGTGGCGGGCACCGAGGCGTGGGTGTTGGCACCATAGTTGTAGCCTGCTTTCACGACGCTGATGTTGGCCTCTGCCACGGCTGGTTTCTTGGCAAACTTCTCATGGAGGAATTGCTCCACCAGGCTGATCTCGCGGTGGAAGAGCCAGCACACCAGTCCGAGGGCGAACATGTTGCGGCACTTCAGGATGGCCTTGTTGTCCATGCCGCTATCTTGCAGGCAATCCTTCACCATTGTGGTGATGGGGCAAGCCACCACGTGGTCGGGGTTGATCTTCATCTCGCCCAGGTAGTCGTCGCTTGCGAACTGCGCCTTCTTCAGGTCGGCGGGACCGAAGGAGTCGGTGTCGATGATGATGGTTGCCAACGGTTTGGCGTGGCGGTATTGAGTCTTGAGCGCCGCTGCGTTCATGGCTACGAGCACGTCACACTTGTCGCCTGGCGTGTAAACTTGTCCTTCACCGATATGCACCTGGTAACCCGATACGCCCGTGAGTGAGCCATGTGGGGCGCGGATGTCGGCCGGATAGTCGGGGAAGGTGGATATGCCGTTGCCCACGGTGGCCGACACCGTGGAAAAGATGTTTCCGGCGAGCTGCATGCCATCGCCTGAGTCGCCCGAGAATCGCACAACAACGTCCTCAAGCTCTTTCACTTCCAATTCTGCCATGATTTGTGGTTTTTCTTTAGATTATAGTTAATTTTGGACAAAGATATAGGTTCTTTCCGAGACCGCAAACTTTTAAGCGAAGAATTTTCGGTTAAACCCCAATCGGCCATGAGATTTTAATTCTTGTTGGTGTTTGTTTCGAGCAGGTTGCGACAGGCGTGTTGAAGCCATAGCGGGCTATGGCAAAACACGAATGGAAGCAAGATGCCGAAAGAAACGCTGACAAGAATTGAAAAGAAGAAAGGGAATGCCTATTACCCATCTGTTTCGGTCTCATGGTCGATTGGGGTTAAATGAAGAATGGGAGAAACAATAGGGAAAAAGGTGTGGAAAGACAAGGACTGAAGGCTTGTCGAATGGAAGTTGGGCGAGGAACAATAGGGAAAAGGTGTGGAAAGACAAGGTGTGTAGGGGGTTGTGGGCATAAGAGTTTCCTTATGCCCATAAGCCCCTTGGTCATTACTTGTAATATTCCTCAACCATCGGAACGATGGCGGGCGGCACCAGGCCCTCGACGGGCTCGCCTTGGGCCACGCGATGGCGTATGTCGGTGCTGCTGATGGGGTAGAGGCCTGTGTCGACAAGCGAGACACCGGCCGGCAGTGAGGCCTTGTCGATGGGATAGCCCTCACGTGGATAAACAATGATGGGATGGTGGTGGAGAATGTCGTCGGGATGGGCCCAACGATCGAACGCCAACCAGTTGTCGGCGCCAATGATGAGCGAGAACTGGCGGTCGGGATGGTCGGCGCGCAGGTGGGCCAGCGTCTGCCACGTGTAAGACGGCTTGGGCAGGGCGAACTCATAGTCGGACGCCACCAAGTGGGGCTCGTCGCAGAGGGCGCGCCGCGCCATGTCGAAGCGCAGGCGGTCGTCGAGCAAGTCGCCGGCCGCACGCTTGAAAGGATTGAGGGGCGACACGAGAAACCACACCTCTTCGAGGTTGGCGAGACGCAGAATGTCGCGCGCCAACCCGATGTGTCCCGTGTGGATGGGGTTGAAGGAACCCCCGAAGATGCCCGTTGGCACAAGTGGGTCCATGACGGTCAACGCTTCAGGAACTGGCTGACAAGACGGTAAGCCTCCGCCTCGGCCGTGTCGAGGTCGTCGTTGACCACGATGTGGTCGAAGCGCGGTGCGAAGGTCAACTCGTACGACGCCTTGGCCAGTCGCTGCTCGATGACCTCGGGCGCGTCGGTGGCGCGTCCTTCCAGTCGGCGCCGCAACTCCTCGACCGATGGCGGTTGGATAAAGATGCTGAGGGCGCGGTCGCCATAATATTGCTTGATGTTGCAGCCACCCTTCACATCGACGTCGAAGACCACGTTTTCGCCCCGTTGGCACTGCGTCTCCACCTGTTCCTTCAGGGTGCCGTAGAACCGTCCGGGGTAAACCTCCTCGTGCTCCAAAAACTCGCCGTCGGCAATCTTCTTGCGAAACTCCTGCTCCGTGAGGAACAGATACTCCACGCCGTTGCGCTCGGTGCCTCGTGGAGCGCGTGTGGTGGCGCTCACCGAGAAGGCCAGTCGCAGCTCGGGATGCTGCTCCATGAGCCATTTCACGATGGTGCTCTTGCCGCTTCCCGAGGGAGCGGAGAAGATGAGCAGCCGGCCCTCGCCCTGGTTGGCGGCGTGGTCGGCGTGTGTGTTGGGAATGTCGTAGGTGTTGGTCATAACCTTATAATAAATAGGTGAGACAATTGGTTAGAGAGCGTTGAGCACTTGCTCCTTGATCTGCTCCAACTCGTCTTTCATCTTGACCACGATGTTTTGCATCTCAGCCTGGTTGCTCTTCGAGCCCGTGGTGTTGATCTCGCGGCCCATCTCCTGGGCGATGAAGCCCAGTTTCTTGCCGTTGGGCTGGTCTTCGGCCATCGTCTCGCGGAAGTAGCGCAGGTGGTTGGCCAGGCGCTGCTTCTCCTCGCTGATGTCGAGTTTCTCAATATAATAGATGAGCTCCTGCTCCAGTCGGTTCTTGTCGTAGTCGACGCCCGGAATCATCTCCAATCCCTTGACGATCGACTCGCGAATCTTCGCCACGCGACTCTTCTCGTAAGGCTCGATCTCGTGGAGCAAGCGCTCGATGTTGTCGACCTTCTCGTGGAACTTGCGCTCGAGCGCAGCACCCTCCTGACGACGGAACTCCGTGAGGGCGTCGATGGCCTGGCAGACAGCTTGGCGCACAACTTCCCACTCCTCGTCGCACAACTGTTCTATCTCTGTCTTGCTCAGAACGTCGGGCATGCGTGTGAGGGTGGTGAGCCAATCGGTAGGCTCGGGGATGCCCACCTTGTCGGAAATGGCCTTGAGCTGGTGGTAATAATTCTCTACAAGAGCCGCGTTGATCGGTGTGGCGTCGACAAGCGAGTCTTTCTCGACCCAAATGGCGAAGTCGACCTTGCCTCTTGTCAGCGAACGAGCGATGAGCTGCCGGATCTCCATCTCCTTCTCTCGATAGAGCGGCGCAATGCGTGTGGAGAGGTCGAGAGCCTTGCTATTCAATGATTTAATCTCAACATTAATCTTCTTGTCCTTGTAGGTTGCGACAGTCTTGCCGTAACCCGTCATTGATTGTATCATAGCTTCTTTCGCGTTAAATTTTTGCAAATGTACTAAGAAATCGTGGAAAAAAGCGTAAATTTGCACTTTATTTAGATAGAATTTTCAAACTATGTCGTGCATATTGAATATTGATACGAGCACGAATGTGTGCTCAGTGGCCGTCAGTCAAGACGGAGCGTGCATCTTCGACAAGGAAGACCACAGTGGTCCGAACCATGCCGAGCGCCTCGGAGCGTTTGTCGACGAGGCTCTCTCGTTTATCGACAACCATGCCATCCCCCTCGATGCGGTGGCTGTGAGTTGCGGCCCTGGCTCCTATACCGGCCTGCGCATCGGTGTGTCGATGGCCAAGGGCATCTGCTATGGACGCGATGTGAAGCTGTTGGCCGTGCCAACGCTGGAACTGCTATGCGTGCCAGTGTTGCTGCGGGAGATGGTGACCGACGACGACGCGCTGCTGTGTCCCATGCTCGACGCACGTCGCATGGAGGTCTACGCGCAGCTCTTCACCCGTTCGCTGCGCGAGGTGCGACCCATCCAGGCCGATGTGGTCGACGCCGACACCTACCGCGAATACCTCGACAAGCACCCCGTGTACTTCTTCGGCAACGGAGCCATGAAGTGCAAGGAGGTCATTGATCACCCCAACGCCCACTTCATAGAGGGCATCGAGGCACTGGCCAAGAACATGCTGCCGCTGGCGGAGCGCCGCATGGCGCGCGAGGAGTTTGAGGACGTGGCCTATTTTGTGCCGTTCTACCTGAAAGACTTCGTGGCCAAGCAGCCGCGTAAGTTGCTCTAAGAGCCCCAGCCATTCACCCACATCAACATCCCAGGAATAGACATGAACATCAACGGATTGGACTACAACACCCAGCGCGAGAGACTCATCTTGCCAGAGTATGGGCGCGAGATACAGAACATGGTGGACTACTGCGTGGCACTGCCCACCAAGGAAGAGCGGCAGCGTTGCGCAGCAACCATTGTCGCAACCATGGACCGCATGGTGCCCCAAAACCGAAACAACGCCAACTACAAGCAGAAGCTGTGGGACCACTTGGCACTGATGAGCGACTTCAAGCTCGACATCGACTGGCCCTACGACATCAGTGAGGCGAGGTCGATGCAGACCAAACCCGAGCCGATGAAGTATCCCACGGAGAACATCCGCGTAAGGCATTACGGACGATACATCTTCAAGCTCTTCGACAAGCTGAAGACCATGGAGCCCGGTGTTGAGCGCGACAAGCTCGTGCGGCTCACCGCCAACCAGATGAAGCGCGACCTCATGTTGTGGAGCCACGGATACACCGACGACGAGAAGGTGGCCGACGATCTGGCACGCTACACCGATGGCAAGATACAGTTGGACCTCGCCCACTTCAAGTTTGCGAAGGTTGACCTTAGGGAAACAGAAAAAAAACGTAAAAAGAAATAAGCAAAGCGTATGGAGTCATTCATCATCGAAGGCGGCCACCCGCTCAGCGGAGACATCACGCCGCAAGGTGCCAAGAACGAGGCGCTGCAGGTTATCTGCGCCACACTGCTCACTGCAGACCCTGTGAGGATTAAGAACATACCCGACATTCTCGACGTGAACAACCTCATCAAACTGCTCATGGACATGGGCGTGAAGGTTACTCACAACGCCCCGGGCGACTATACGTTCCAGGCCGACGAGCTCAACCTCGACTACCTGGACAGCTTGGAGTTTGTGCGCAAGTGCTCATCGCTGCGCGGATCGGTGCTTATGATAGGACCGCTGCTCGGCCGTTTCGGTAAGGCCACTGTGGCCAAGCCCGGCGGCGACAAGATCGGACGGCGCCGTCTCGACACCCACTTCCTCGGATTCAAGAGCCTGGGAGCCGACTTCGTGCATGATGAGGAGCGCGACGTGTACCAGATTCGTGCCAAGCAACTGAAGGGCACGTACATGCTTCTCGATGAGGCCTCGGTAACCGGAACGGCCAATATCATCATGGCTGCCGTGTTTGCCAAGGGCACAACCACCATCTACAACGCCGCTTGCGAGCCTTACTTGCAGCAGCTCTGCCACCTGCTCAACCACATGGGAGCCAACATCAGTGGTATCGCCAGCAACCTCATCACCATCGTGGGGGTGGAGCAGTTGCATGGCGGTGAGCACCGCGTGTTGCCCGATATGATCGAGGTGGGATCGTTTATCGGCATGGCGGCCATGGTGGGCGACGGTGTGCGCATCAAGAATGTGTCGCTGAAGAACCTGGGAATCATCCCCGATGCTTTCCGCCGATTGGGTGTTCGCATCAAGGCGGAGGGCGACGACCTCGTTATTCCCCATCATAGCCACTATCAGGTGCAGTCGTTCATCGATGGCACAATCATGACCCTGAGCGACGCCCCGTGGCCCGGACTCACACCCGACCTGCTCTCCGTGCTGCTCGTGGTGGCCACACAGGCGCGTGGTACGGTGCTCATCCATCAAAAGATGTTTGAGAGTCGACTCTTCTTTGTCGACAAACTCATCGACATGGGAGCGCAAATCATTCTCTGTGACCCACACCGCGCTGTGGTGGTGGGACAGGATCACCGCATCCAGTTGCGCGCCGGCAACATGACATCGCCCGACATCCGTGCCGGTATCGCTCTGCTCATCGCTGCCCTGAGCGCACGCGGCACCAGCCGTATCGCCAACATTGAGCAGATCGACAGAGGCTATCAGGACATTGAGCAGCGTCTCAACAAACTGGGTGCGAAGATCCAGCGTGTGAACGATTGATAACCCACAACAACCATGATCAAGCAAGAGGACGTGTATCGCATAGGCCGCCTGGGAAAGCCCCATGGTGTGAGAGGCGAACTGTCGTTCCAGTTTGAGGACGATATCTTCGACCGTGTGGATGCCGATTATCTCATTCTCGACATCGACGGCATCCTTGTGCCGTTCTTCATCGAGGAGTATAGGTTTCGCTCCAACGAGATATGCCTGCTGAAACTCTGTGACATCGACACTGAGGAGCGCGCCCGTGAGCTCACGGGATGCGATGTGTTCTTCCCCCGCGCCTTGGCGCAGGAAGAGGATGGGGGTGCCTCATGGGCCGAGATTATCGGCTTCAAGGTCATCGACGAGGCAACGGGCAACACCGTGGGAACCATCCAGGCTGTGGACGACAGCACCATCAACGTGCTCTTTACCATAGCTACGCCACAGGGCGAGGTGCTCCTTCCGGCCAGCGACGACCTCATCTGTACCTTCGACCGACAGGCGCAGACCATCACCATGACCATTCCCGACGGATTGTTGAGCCTGTGACCCAATAACGGATAAAGGCACATCGACCTTCTCTCCTTATTATATAGGGCCCCGCTCCTTATCAAATAACATCCTGGTTCCTATTTTGTAGGTCCATTTACCCATCATTCAGACATGAAGAAACAACAGATATGCATCCTGGGTAGCACCGGTTCCATCGGTACCCAAGCCCTTGATGTCATTAGTCAGCACCCCGACCGTTATGAGGCTTACTGCCTTACTGCCAACAATAGTGTGGAGAAACTGGCCCAGCAAGCCCATCAGTTCAATCCCGCCGCAGTGGTTATCGCCAATGAGGCTCACTACGATGAGTTGAAAAATCTGCTTGCCGACCGTCCCGATATCAAAGTTTACGCGGGTAAGCAAGCGCTCAACGAAGTGGTGGAAGCATCGCCTGTCGACATGGTGCTCGCCTCTATGGTGGGCTTCTCCGGACTTGAGCCTACCATCCACGCCATCAAAGCCGGCAAGAAGATATGCCTGGCCAACAAGGAAACGCTTGTTGTGGCGGGTGAGCTTATGCTGAAACTGGTCAGTCAGTACCATGTCGACCTGTTGCCTGTCGACTCGGAGCATTCCGCCATCTTCCAGAGTTTGGTGGGCGAGGACATGAACGAGGTCGACAAGATTCTGCTCACCTGCTCAGGCGGACCGTTCCGTTTGTTCGACGAGGAACGCTTGCGCACCGTGACAGCGGCCGATGCCCTGCGCCATCCCACATGGGATATGGGGGCCAAGATTACCATCGACTCGGCCTCGCTCATGAACAAAGGCTTTGAGGTCATGGAAGCCAAGTGGCTCTTTGGCGTGCCGGCCGAGCGCATCCAGGTGCTCATCCATCCCCAGTCGGTGGTGCATAGCGGGGTGCAGTTCATGGATGGCGCCGTCAAGGCCCAACTGGGTGTGCCCGATATGCGTCTGCCCATCCAGTACGCATTCTCGTTCCCCGAGCGCCTTCCGTTGAAGGGCAAGCGTCTCGATTTCTTCAAAACGCAGAAACTGGAGTTCTTCGAGCCCGATGTGGCGAAGTTCCCTTGCCTGCAGTTGGCTTACGACGCCATCCACCAAGGCGGCAACATGCCCTGTGTGCTCAATGCAGCCAACGAGGTGGCCAACGCCGCGTTCCGCAAGGGACAGTGCTCGTTCCTCGGCATGGCCGACATCATCGCTAAGACCATGAGTCAGGTGTCGTTCGACGCCAACCCCGATCTCGACGTCTATCTGAGCACCGATCGCGAGGCCCGAAAGGTGGCGGCATCATACCTATAAGCATCCATCAGCGTTCGTTGAGGCGCATAAGTCGCTACATGGCACGGCACATCATCGTCCATTGCATGGCTTGTCGTATCAGAAAACATGGGGCATTGTGGTTGCCAGCATAGTTCATCGTATCCGATAGCGCTGCCCATCGCACCCGACAGTGTTGCCCTTTGCATCCAACGGCATGGTCCATAGCATCCGAAAGCATCAATTATTATTCTTAAAAGCATAGTTAATCATTAGAAATGGAAGTATTCTTCATAAAACTTCTTCAGTTCATCCTCTCCATCTCGCTGCTCGTATTCCTTCATGAAGGCGGCCACATGCTGGCCTCGAAGCTCTTTGGCATCCGAGTGGAGAAGTTCTTTATCTTCTTCGACCTCAGCGTGGGCAAGTGGAGCGGCAAGCTCTTTAGCTTCAAGCCCAAGAACAGTGCCACGGAGTATGGCTTGGGATGGCTGCCCTTTGGCGGCTATTGTAAGATTGCCGGCATGATCGACGAGAGTTTCGACACCGAGCAGATGCAGCAGCCAGCCCAGCCTTGGGAGTTCCGTTGCAAGCCCGCTTGGCAGCGCCTTATCGTCATGATTGGCGGTGTGGCCGTCAACTTCTTCTTGGCGCTTTTCATCTATTCGATGATCATGTTCCACTGGGGTGAGAACTACGTCAAGATGTCCGACATGACCCAGGGTATGAAGTTCAACACCGAGGCCAAGCAGTACGGCTTCTGCGACCACGATATTCTTGTGGGAACAGATATCCGTCCGTTCAAGGATTTCAATGTCGACGTCTATCGCGACCTGTCAGAGGCGCGTTATTGTGATGTCGTTCGCGACGGCAAGCAGGTGCGTATCACCCTTCCGGGCAACATCAACCTGCTCAACATGCTGAAGGTTACGCCGCAATTCTTGCGTCCTTTCATCCCCGCGGTCATCGACACCGTGTACAAGGAGTTGCCTGCCGCAGATGGCGATAGTCGCTTGGTGGCCTCACCCGCTTGGGCCATGGGACTCAGCAAGGGCGACACCATCCTGGCCGTCAACGGCAAGAACATCGACTCATACAATGAGTTTACTGAGGAGATTGGCCGTATCAGCGATCAACTTTCGGCAGTTAAGACCCCAAAGGACAGCCTCCGTTTGCGTAGCGTTAGTTTCGTGGTGGCCAAGGCTGGCACAACGAAGCGCGACACCCTGCGCACCACTCTCACCGCCGACCTCAAGGTGGGCTTCGCCGTTCCGAGTCTCTATGGCCTTTACAACGATAAGACCACCCATGTGAGCTATGGCTTCTTCGAGAGCTTCCCCGCTGGTGTGAAGTATGGTTGGAACGTGCTTTCAGGCTATGTCAGCGACATGCAGTATGTCTTCACGGCCGACGGTGCCAAGTCGCTTGGTGGTTTCGGAGCCATTGGAAGTCTCTTCCCCGACACGTGGGACTGGTATATGTTCTGGAAGATGACCGCTTTCTTGAGCATCATCCTTGCCTTCATGAACATCCTGCCGATTCCTGCCCTCGATGGTGGGCACGTGCTCTTCCTGCTCTACGAGATCATTACGCGTCGCAAGCCGTCGGAGACGTTCATGGTGCGCGCCGAGTATGTGGGTGTCACCATTCTGATATTGCTTATGGTTGTGGCCAATCTCAACGACATCTTGCGTTGGCTTGGCATCATGTACTAAACCATTTACCCATAGGCAATGCCAGTCCTTACCCTGCGTATCGACTGGCATTGCGCTAAATGATACAACAACATTCAACACAAATCGATTTATGATGAAACAGCGATTGATTCTTATCATGGCCTCCTTTGCTTGCGCCATGACGATGATGGCCGACGGATGGACCACCATCACCAACGGCCAACTGTGGTACGACACCGATGGCAACGTGGTTCAGGCGCATGCCCCAGGCTTCCTGAAGGAAGGCAACACGTGGTACATGGTGGGCGAGGACCGTGCCAACTCATGGAACCCTGACGTGAATCTCTATGCCAGCGAGGACCTGCAGCACTGGCGTTTCATGGGAAAGATCATCGAGAACGGCGTCACCACGCCCGAGTTGGGCAAGACACGCTTTATAGAGCGTGCAAAGATATTGCACAACAAGAAGACGGGCAAGTATGTTGTTTGGTGCCATTGGGAGGGCGATAATTATGCGGCCTCTGAGGCAGCCTGCTTTGTGGCCGACCAGATTACGGGTCCTTACCGCTTGCAGTGGAGCGGCCGCCCGTTGGGCGTGAAGAGCCGCGACTGCAATGTCTTTGTAGACAACGACGGCACCGCCTATTTCATCTCTACCACAACAGAGAACACCGACTTGGGGTTGTTCCGCCTCTCGTCCGACTATTTGAGCGTGAAAAAGCACACCCGACTCATGGAGGGACAACGCCGCGAGGCTCCCGCCATCGTTCGCGTCGATGGCCTTTACTACATGCTCTCGTCGGCTTGTACAGGATGGGCACCCAACCAGTGCAAGCTAAGCGTCACGAAGAACCTGCGCAAGGGATGGACTCCCTTGGAGAACATCGGCGACAACAGGGCCTTTGGCACACAGGCCGCTGCCATCCTGAAGGTGGAGGGCACCAAGCAAACCACCTATCTCTATGTTGGCGACCGATGGATGGATCCCGACCTGCCTCGCACAAAGACCATCATTTTCCCTGTTTCGTTCAAGGACGGACAGTGCGTCTTTGAGTATCGCGACAGTTTCAAAATCAATTTCGAAACGGGTGAAGTGCAGTAATCGGCTCTGATCGTGGAAAAATTATTTTCACGTAAATATTTGGCATTATGGAAATTAATGCCTACCTTTGCAACAATTGATATAGAAAAGACTTCAAGGATACGGAATTCCGACATTGAAAAGGATGTCGGAATTCTTTTCGTTTTATCCTTGCCTGAATTGAGAAACAACTAATAATTACAAACATTATGGGATATATGTCGCAAGAAGGCTACGATAAGCTCGTGGCTGACCTCCATCATTTAGAGGCTATTGAGCGCCCCAAGGCATCTGCCGCCATCGCTGAGGCTGCCGATAAGGGCGACTTGAGTGAGAATTCTGAGTATGATGCCGCCAAAGAGGCACAAGTTCATTTGGAAGAGAAGATTAACAACCTGAAGATGACCCTTGCCCAAGCCAAGATCCGTCGCAGCACGGGCATGTGCTCGACAGCATGGAGAGGATTGACTCCTCGTGGCGCTGGCGGCTCATCTCCAGGAGGCCGAGCTCGCTGATCTCCAGCACGTTCGTGCGGGCGCGGTCGCGCTTGAGGGCGTCCTTGAGCGCGCGGTAGACCTGCTTCTGGTGCTTGCGGCTCTTCATGTCGATGAGGTCGAGCACGACGAGGCCGCCGATGTTGCGGAGGCGCAGCTGGCGGGCGACCTCCTCCACGGCTTCGAGGTTGACCTCCAGGATCGCGTCCTCCTGCGAGGTCTTGCCCTTGTGGTGGCCGGTGTTGACGTCCACGGCGATCAGGGCCTCGGTCTCGTCGATCACGAGGTAGCCGCCGGACCTGAGCTTCACCTGGCGGTTGAAGGCGTCGTGCAGCTGGCGCTCCACGCCCAGGCGCTCGAAGATGTTCTCCGCGCCCTCGTAGTGGCGCACCTTGCCGCGCGCGCGGCGCGAGATGCGGCTCGTGACGTCTCGCAGCTTCTCGAAGGTCTTCTCGTCGTCGACGAGCACGGTGTCGATGTCCTCGGTGAGCCAGTCGCGCACGACGCGCTCGACGAGGTCGGGTTCCTGCCACACGCAGCAGGGGGCGCGCAGGTTCTTGACGTTGCCCTGCAGTTCGTGCCAGCTTTCGAGCAGGTTGCGCATGTCGCGCACGAACGACGTGCCCTTGGCGCCCACGCCGGCGGTGCGCACGATGAGGCCGACCTCGTCGGGGAGGAGCAGCTTGTCGAGGATCTTCTTGAGGCGTCTGCGCTCCTCGGCGTCGCCGATCTTGCGGCTCACGCCGCGCGTCTTCGTGCCGGGCATCATCCCGAGGTAGCGCCGCTCATATTGTGCGGCGTCGCGCGGCGATATTCCAGCATGTTTACGGCAGT
>ERZ1031954.519-NODE-519-length-16165-cov-7.508939_pt1 | contig 16165 bp, 19 predicted proteins | sample MGYA00516701_ERZ1031954 | MGnify/ENA primary metagenome ERZ1031954 (study PRJEB33719, sample SAMN04261284) | wastewater metagenome | biome: rural village; feature: human; material: feces | host: Homo sapiens | place: El Salvador | collected 2013-01-07 ...
GAGGAACAATAAAAATGAATTTAATATTTAGTCAAATTAAGGTATAACCTCCATTGGCATTAGCTGGTGGAGGGCTAAACTTTGTATTCTTGTCTCAAAATTAGAAAAATGATGCCGCCGTGCAAAGTTACAATATTATTTTGAGATATGCAATATTGTGTTGAGCGGATACTTGCGTAATAATCAGCCACTTAACTAAATTTTATTAGTCGTATTACGTTAATTAACTTTCTTATTTCAAACGATTACATTATAATTAACAGAGTATTGATGATATGTCCCAATCTTTAAATTTGGGATAAATTGGCTGAGTTGAGGATTTTTTTTAAGCATAGAAAGATGAGCGATCTTAAATCATACTATTTGACAGTAGCCAAACTCTTGCAAAATGAAGGACATGAAGAATTGTCTCATTTTTGCAACGAGCGTTATATGTCCGATCAAATTGTTGACCATGACAATTGGGATGGCGGCATTGATACATTCAATATAGATGTGGAAGTGCCTGTTGATGTTTTCGGTAGATGGCAATCAGTGATAGAGGGAGGTATAGAAAATCTTGAAAAACTGATAGCGGAAGCATTCGAAACTGCTGTCAGAGGCATTAATTCCATACGAATAAGCAATGTAACGATACGCCCAATGGCAAGAGTTGATGAAAAGGCGCAAGAAAAGCGATATTTGTCGATGCCATTGCATTTTGAGGTACAAACTAAGCAAGGTCAAAGAGCTGATTATTTAGCAAGTGTACAATCACCCAAACGTTATCCTTGCTTCATTCTTGTATTCAATTGGGATTGGACAGATTATGAATATCATACTTGGTTCTGTTTGTTCTATTTCGCTTCTGAGGCAGATAGACGAATGATTGGAGAATTGAAGCTGATGAACTCAGAACAGGATAATACGATGGATGCGTTGCCAGAAGAGTTCGACGAACCATTGGATGATAGTTTTTGTTCGTTAGGCATCAAAACTGATTATTACATCGGGTTACGACAAGAACTTAAAAATGAACAACTTATCAAGGAAGTGCAGCATTATCTATGTGATTGTACGTTTGAGCCTTCTATTTATGACAAGCATCGGGGTGAAAGTATCTTTAATGTTTCTCTGATGCGTGATTTGTCAGCAATGGATGCATTTCAAGAAGGGCAGTCATTGGCTATGGGAATAGAACCAGATGAAATGTATTCTTTTATATATACTTATCATCCCAAATATGACGCTTCTCTATATGCAGATTGGAAAGTCAAAATTCCTTATAAGTCATTGAAATTCATGCGTACTTTTGGGATTATAGGCATTAATGGTGTCGGTAAAACTCAGATTCTGTCCAGTTTTATAACTGATTTGTTAGCCCAAAAAGTAGATAATTTTAAGAGCTTGCCACATTTCAAAAATATTATTGTAATTTGTTCCACTCCATTTGATAGTTACCCAGTAGAAAAACAAGATACGAGAGAGATAGTGTACAGGTTGTGTTGCTTGGAGCAAGACAAAACTCTTACATTGGATGGAATAAAACAGAATCTAAATAGAATAATGAAACAACCTACTGTGGAACATGTTAGCATGCTTACGGTGTGGGTTGACCTGATAAGAGAATATGTGGATTCTGTATTCGTGGAGAATGTGGTGATATTAAAAAGAGATGTAGATGGTTTGGAGTATTATGATATAAACTGGGATGACTTAGGTTCAAATGTCAATATTTTAAGTTCTGGACAATTGCACATCTTGTCACTTGTGACATATATCTGTGCTAACATTCATTACCGTTCTCTTTTAGTCATTGATGAGCCCGAAGTTCATCTTCATCCTCATATCACGATGGAGTTTATGGCGATGTTGAGTAGCTTGCTCTCTGTATTCAAGAGTTATGCCATTATTGCTACGCATACCCCTTTGGTAGTTCGTGAGATGGCAGGAAAAAATGTATTTCTCATGCAAAAAATGCAGAATGGAATGCCACAGATAGCCCCCGTAGGCTTTGAAACACTTGGTGAAGATGTTGCTACTCTTTATCGAATTTTGTTCGGCTATGATGAGCAAAGTTCATATTTCAAGAAAATGGTGGACAAACTTTGTGATAGAGGCAAGAGTTACGAGGAAATTGTCCGCTATTTTCAACAGGGTATGAAGCTGAATATTAATGCACTTCTTATAATCCGAGATGCAATAGAAGCAAGAGGCAATGCATAACTTTAAAAGAAATCCAATAAGCATAGATGACAATCTTAGTCGTGTAGGAAAAGGATTGCATTCTGCCCAAAGTACTTTTTTCAATGCCGAGAAAAGCCAACTGAAAAAGGCTTTCTTGCAGTATGATGCTTGTGCTACTACAAATCCTGTGTCCTTAGAACGATTACAGCCAATATGGGCTGATGAGCCAACAGATTCCCAAACCCTAAAAGATGACAAGGAAGAGAAGCGTGACAGGTCGTTTAATCTGTATGGTTCTAATCGTCCATTTGTAAATGAACATTGGGAGGCTTTGAAAAACGTAAATGGCGGAACATTGTTGATGTGTCCGATTTGTGGATTGGATCCATGTTCGGAGATGGACCACTATATGCCACGTTCTCTGTTTCATGAATATTCCTCACATGCAAGTAACCTCATACCGCTCTGCCATGATTGCAACCAAGACAAACATGATTATTGGTTGAATAGTAAAGGAAAACGCCATTTCTTCAATGCGTTTTTCGACAAGTTGCCAGCGAAAATCATAGATTGCGCTATTAGCATAAGCCATGGATATCCGCAAGCTAAAATTAGTGTCTGTTCTGGACTTGATGCGGCAAAATATTACGATGCTGTAGTTTTGAGGACAATCAAGAAACTGAAGTTGCTTGATAAGTTTCAAGCAGCTGCAGATGCCTTGATGAGAAGTGAAATTCAGCGATTGAAGACAGATTTTATGATTCAAAAAAGCGTCTATCATGGGGATAGAAAAGCGTTTTGGACTTCAAGAAAAAAGTCTTACACTGACTATGTAGCTCACCCAGAACAATTCAATTTTATCGAGGTAGAGATATATCGAACTTTAGCATTGTCGGAAGAAATGAAGAATTGGGTGGAATGTAGTTCTGAATTTTGATTTTTAGTTATCTAAAGATGTAGAAAAATGGAGAATGCCACAAAGGAAACATTGGTATCAATTATGTAAGGAAGAGTCCGTATAGAGTCATAATTACTTGTTTGCGTATGTTATATTTGATTTTTATCGCATTATTTCTATTAGGCGCAGTCGTTGGGTGGCTTGTGGTCTATTTTGTGCGTAAGTATAAAGAACATAGTCCAAAAGCGTTAAGAGATACAATTGTATTATTCTTGGGTGGAGGATGTATGGATTTGCTTTTGTCGTTAATTGACAAGGATACGGCTTTATATGCTTTTGCTGCTTACTTGATAGGATTTGGCGTGGCTTTTTTCTCTCATTGGCTATATCAATTTATTGTAGCTAAAATGACAGCACCCCAGTTTCTTGATTCACGCAGCAAATATGATTTGTTTTCCGGCTGTAATCTTTCAGAGGAAGAAAGGAATGCGAGGTCTATGGCTGGCTATCAACTTGAGGTAGTGAACAAAGGATTCCAGCAACTCTGCAATAATCTTATTGGTGAGAAAGAATTCATTGCTTTGATAAAAAAGTCGGGTTTAACACGCCAGGTGTTTGAAGAGTTTACAAGTTCTCCAATAGGAGACATGTTTTTAGACCCATCCCTTACTGCATATATCAAGGCGAAGAATATATTTTTTGTTGATGATGTGCCTAATGGCAAAGAATCATAGGCTTTTTGCAGAGCTGTAAAATCCTGTATAAAATTATAAACACATCGATTTTTTAACAACTCAATATTATATAGGAATTTGCAGAAAAGAGTGTATGTCCTAAATTGAGTATTAACAGAAGAATAAAGCATATGAGAGATAAGTCTATCATAAATGTTCCAGTATATCGAACAAAGCCCGTGGAAATAGATAATAATTTATTTCCTCCTACAAAATCAGAAATGATAACAGGAGTTATCAACAAAGTCGATAACTTCAAGTGTTCTCAAACAAATAATATTATAGTTGAAAATTCGGGTAAGAACTATAAACTTGAAGTCGTTAAAATTACAGCAAAGAATGTAGCTTATAATAAGAGTAATATGGTTTTGTTGCAGATGACAGTACAAAAGAAAAACTTTGGTGAGGAATATGTTGCAACAACACCTGTCAATGTTATACCGATGACAGATTCCGTAAAATTAGGTAGTACTACTTATTTTTTCATTCTTTATCCTGTTATTGTTTATATGAAACAAGGCATAAAAATCAAAAGATTTTGGAATGTATTTGTTTATGATGATCCGAACAAAGACTCAGAGGATTTTCTCAAAGTAGTAAAGAGAGTTTTAAAAGATGTATTGGGAGAGGTTGTTCGCAATGTGAAATACAAGGAATTTCTTGAGGAAATTAAGAAGTTTAAAATATTGGATAACATAACTGCATCAGTATTAACAATAGAAGATGTTGATCCAAATTATAGGGCAAAATATTCAGAATGGATTGTTGATGCCAGTCTTAGAAAGAAGAAGTCTATGACCCTTAAAAAGTTTCCTTCTGAGCAATTTCAAGAATTGTATGAAAGTCAAGATGTTGATGATGTCAATATCTCAAAGAAAATTTTTAAGATTACCAATGGCTTTAAACAATATACATTAAAGAGAGAAAGGAAAATAGACATAAGGACTATGCGTGAAAAATTGGTCAATACCGTCGAAAGTTGTTTCAATGAAACGATAACGATTGGAGATGGAGAAGAAACCAAAATATATGATGTTGATTATATTGTCAACAATGTCGGGCCGATAATTCATAAATACATATCATGAGTATTGAGCTTATCTTTAGGAATCTTGTCAATTGGATATTGGAAACAGTTGATACTGACAATATCGAATCTTTTGCAATTGCGATATTTGGGATAGGTGTAACGGTTTTTACCGTATTGTTTTCTTTTATAGGTTCTAAGTATGATGTCATTAAAGAGTTAAGAGATAAAATCTCAAATGGCGTTGCTTCCATAGAGGAGCAAGCACAGTATAAAATCGCAATCAGATATGTGTCTCGGCAAAGGAATATAAATAAATATTCGATAGCAGTATGTATGTTTTCCTTTCTTCTGTTTATCATGTGCAAATTAAAAACTTTATTTTTTCTTGATAGCAGGATATTTCAAGGTACTCTAGATGTTTTATATATTCTACTTGTCTTATTGGTAGTTAGTATGGTTCTTTTAGTATTAAAAGATTACCAACGGCAAATAAATCAATAGTGAAACAAGATAGATTTTCGTAAGATAAAAGGATGCCAATGTCAACTCAAGCATCAGATAATAACCAGTGGGTGGCGAAGAACACTATTATGCTTTATATGCGCATGATGGTGTTGATGCTCGTAGGGCTTTATACCTCAAGGGTGATTTTGCAATTACTCGGTGTTGAGAACTACTGGATTCATGAGCATGTTCGGCATCATAACGAGTTCGATGAGTAGTGCCATAAGCAGATTCATTACGGTAGGACTGGGAAAATGGGAAACGTTGATTGGCCAAAATGGAATATTTGTGGGGATTTTTAATTTATCCATACTAAAAGAGTAGTTCTTCAGAATTTATTCTTAATTTTGTATTCGATGGTTGAATCCATAGTGACCAACCAGAGCCATTTTCTAATAGAAGTGTCCTAGAGATGTATGGGAAATAAATGATAATAGAATCAAAAAATGACAATAAGTAATAATCAATTCTTGGCTCGTCTTACCGATTATGCTAAAGCTTCTGGTGCTTTTGCATATGTGACAAAACGTTATCATGAAGGAAGTGGTATTTCTAAGAATGATGTAATGGCAGAATATACCGAGTTAAAGGGTGCCTATGAAAGCCTTGAAGTGTTAAGGAATAAATATCCAACAGAAAAGCGTCTTAATGATATAATGACTATCGCATCTGCAGATTTTGCTAAGGCTAATTTTGATATACAAAATCTATAAGCGAGAAGAAAATTCCATGTGATGATGCTATAAGGATAGTATTGGGATTCAAAACTTACAAGCGATTAAGTGGATATTAACTTGTATTTGAACCAAAGACAATATGTTCTTTATGATTTGGGAACAGAGTTGAAATGCGATGTTTGATGACATGAACATTTGTAAAGAGTAATACAGCCATTTCCACATATGGGTGGCGGAAAGCGCAGAACAATGCCGTGTTGCTGGAAAGATGGGAATGCTTTAATGTTAGACGTACAATATGACGCAAGGCGAATATGAAATGCGAGTAAGGCGGCAGGAGTCGTTCTTACTTGCGCAAGATGGTCAATTCTTAGGAATTTTATCATCCAACAAGTATCACCCGGATTCTATAATGAACGAATATGGAAGTTATGGAAGCAGATACTCATTAACCTCTATATTCAACCAATATGGTCAATATGGTAGCCGATATGCATCATACAGCCCTTTTAATCCATATACGAGCACTCCTCCTCAAATAATATTGAGGGGACAATGTTTTGGGTTGTTGACTGCTAATAATTTTTTAAAGAACAGATTAGATCCACATCAACTTATTGATTGGATACATGATAAAGGATTATGACTTATGAATATTTCTATTTCGTCAAGCAAGTATGATATCATAGACTCAGGTAGTGTTATTATCCCTGAAGATGACTATATAGAGTTCTCTTTTGAAAATCTGAGATTTCGTTTTGTCTTTATTTCAAATCAACCAAATGGTGAGAATGAAGACTCCAGCGTAACAGGAACTATAAAGGAAGATGAATCGGGTAGCTATCTAGAAATTGGTATAGATGGATATACTAGCATTTTTTCTTCGCCATTAGAATTCCTTAATGTCGGTCAGATACAAGGAAAAGCATTGTATGTTTATTTTTCTATTACTCCATTGGTGGCTAATAACAAAATTAATAAGCGAATAATGATATATAGTTGGTATAAAGAAAAATAGCTGTATGGAAAATCAAAAAAATGCCAATATTAATGCGAACAGTTATGGAAAGGATTTTTCATCTACTCCAAAGCAGATGGAACACCAAAAAGCAATGACGCAAGAAAACCATGACTATCAGTTAAAGATGCAGAAAGCTCAGCATGACCACGAAATCTCAATGCGTAATATGGATTTAGGAAAGGTTGGTTGGCTATTTGGTTCTTCCGACAACTCTTCAAAGAATATAGCTGCTGTTATTTGTTTTATTTTGTTATTGGCTATTATCGGTATGTCGTGTTGGGTTTATGGGATGGATAAAGATAAATCTTTTATTGCTTCTCTTTGGCAATTGGTATTACCTGTGATAACTTTGTCTTTAGGCTATATATTTGGTAAAAAAGAATAGTTTGTGTTAAAAAAACAGATAATAATGTAATGCTTGTAACCCGCCTTTGGGAAATTCGCACAAGGAAACATAAACTTTATTACCTGTGTATTTTAATCTTTGTTAGTCATATTTTAAATACAACATATATTGATGGGCTAAAATGTGAAAGAGGTGTTATTAATCAGCCTTATTGTGACCAAGTGAAACAGATATTGGATAGAATTCCTGCCGATTTAGCCGAAAGACTCTTTGGGAAAGAGTCCGATTACGCTTCAACAAGCGGAAAAGGTTCTGAAACCAAGTTGTTTAGAGAACTAAAAAATGCGATATTGGGTAAAAATGTGTTAGATAAAAATTCTGCATCCTTGAATGAGATTTCTAATCAATTATTGGCTTATTTGTGGCAGCATATAGTCTCTGAGTTAGATGTTTTAGGTCATCATTATGAAATAGATGATATTTCGAGTATAAAAGTTGATGATTCTTCTATAGTTACTGGGCAAACGTTCAAAGGACATCTTTCTTTTGATACCGCCGTTACCATTTATATAGATAGTGAAGATGAGACTGGCATCATGATGAGTTTTCCAACAGAGGCAACAGTTGAATGTAATAAAAACGAACTTGGGAAATGGAAACTTGATGAGAATGGCCAGGTCCTGCATTTTGATACTTCCAAGTATGGTGTGGGATAGTAAGAAAACAGTAAAAGACATAATTAATGCAAGAATCAAGGACGATAAAGAGTCTTAAGAACGCAGAGGTTTCTATAATATATTATACACTAAACCTTATTTTAGGTTTTTGGTCCAGAAACATCTTCTATAAATATTTGGGCAGTGAGGTGCTTGGCCTTGACACCACTGCATATTCATTGTTGAGTTTTCTCAATTTAGCAGAGTTGGGAGTGGGTGGTTCTGTCGCCTATTTTCTGTATAGGCCGATGTTTGACAAAGACACGCATACTGTAAATGAGATAGTAGCACTTCAAGGTTGGATATATCGACGCATAGCCACGTTTATCATTTTCGTCTCTGTGGTCATGATGTGTTTTTTCCCTTGGATTTTCGCTAAGATGAAATTGCCGTTATGGTATGCGTATTGTACTTTTCTTGTGATGCTTTTCGGTTCACTATTGGGATATTTTATCAATTATCGCCAATGTGTATTGAATACAGACCAAAAAGGCTATAAAGTTACTCAAGTGACTAGTGGGGCGGGAGTTTTCTTTAAGTTACTTCTCATTCTGTTATTGCCAGTTGTAAGCAATCCCTATGTGTTTTATATCTTAACTTCAGTTTGTGGATCAGTATTCGGGTGCTTGTGGCTTAACTATATTCTAAAGAAAGAATATCCATGGTTGCACAAGGCTGAAAAAAGCGGTAAAGAACTTCTAAAGAAGTATCCAGATATATTGAAGACAACGGGTTTGATATTCTTCCATCAAATCTCCTGGTTTATAGTCTTTAAGGTTACACCGTTCATAATGTATGCGTTCACGTCTTTGACAACCATTGCATATTATGGCAACTATTTAGTGGTTGTCGACAATTTTAAGAATATCATAAATATGGCCTATAGCAGTACTGCTAATGGGGTTGGCAACTTGATAGCCAGTGATGATAAGAAGCGCATCATGGATGTGTTTTGGGAGTTGACAGATTCTCGTCTATGTATTTCTTTTGGTTGTTTACTCGTCGTTGGCATTGTCACAGAACCCTTTATATCAGCGTGGCTGTCGCCGATGTACCTTCTTGACAAATGGGTGTTGTTCCTCGTCTGCCTTTCCTCTTGGCTATTCATAAACAGAAACACCGTGGACCAGTTTCGTGATGGTTATTGCATTTATCAGGATATATGGGCACCGATGGTCGAGGGCGTTATTAACCTTGGCGTTGCCATTGTGGGTGGTTATTATTTGGGTATCAAAGGTGTCCTTTTGGGTGCTGTCGTGAGTACGCTCTTGATAATCTATGGATGGCGTCCTTACTATCTTTACAGGAAAGGATTCAAGCTTAATGCCTTTACAGGTTATTTCATTCCTATTCTGAAACGTTGGCTTTTGTTAGCCGTTAATGCCGTAGTCATCTTGTTCGTTATTTCTAAAATAAGTTATCATCCAAGTACAATCGTTTTTGTTTGCCTGTATGGATTAATGTTAGGAATCGTCATTGTACCACTCATTTATATTGAGTTCTTGTTTGCTACTCAGGGCACACGCGATTTCAACAAAAGAATGATAGGAGTGGTGAAAGCCAAGTTGAACAAGAGGTGAAATTTGATTATTTTGAATGACAGTTTTTTCATCATCAGAAACAACGCTAAGATAACCAGTATTTTCCTAATATTTAAGCGTGTGTAATCAATAATTTATATAAATCATGTCGAGACCAAGAATTATAGCGTTTTACTTGCCACAATATTATCCTACCGACTTCAACGACAAGTGGTGGGAACCAGGGTTTACAGAATGGACTAACGTGGCTAAGGCCAAGCCTTTGTTTCCTGGGCATTACCAACCCAAGCTGCCTGGTGAATTAGGCTTTTATGATTTACGATTGCCTCAGACGCGCGAAAGACAGGCGGAACTGGCAAAAATCGCAGGGGTGGAGAGCTTCATGTATTGGCACTATTGGACTGACGGTAAGAAAGTGCTCAATGAGGTATTTGAGGACGTAGTAAAGTCTGGTAAGCCTGACATGGGATTCAGCCTGTGTTGGGCAAACCACAGTTGGACTAAATGCGCATGGAATGGGTATAAGAAAAGTACGATGCTTTTAGAGCAGAAATATACTGGTAAGGATGACCATATAAAGCATTTCTATGATTTGTTGCCAGCATTCAAGGACAAGAGGTATACAAAGGTGGACGGGAAACTCCTTTTCGCCATCTTCTCACCATACCAGTTCCCCAAGGTTAATGAGTTCATGAACCAGTGGAATCAACTTGCAGAGAAAGAGGGTCTCAATGGCTTTTATTTCGTGGCATTAAACAAGGACCAAAATCGGACTTCGGAGATGCTGAGCCTTGGCTTTGACGCTGTTGTTGAGGATTATATGGACGGATTCCGCCAACAGTGCTATATGTACACGGGGTTGCCATTCCGCATTTTGAGGAAATTCTTTGGTATAGTCTTTGGTAACAATTACAAGGATTATTGTGATTATGTGGTGAGGCATTATAATCCGCAAAAACAGATATTTCCTTGTATATATCCTAATTGGGATCATTCGGCGAGAAGTGGCAAGTTGGCTACGATGTTCAGGAATGCAAAACCTTCCATTTGGGGTGAGTTCTGCAAGCAAATCTTCAAGAAAAATTCCACCAAGACACCACAAGAGAACATCGTATTCGTAAAGTCTTGGAACGAATGGGGTGAAGGAAATTACCTTGAGCCAGACAGAAAGTATGGGCGTGGGTACATAGATAACCTAAGGGAAGCGCTTGACTCTTATGAATAGACTTCACTACATTGATATAGCGAAAGGCACACTTATATTGTGCCTTTTGGTGTCGCATTTTGGCATAGCCTTGGAGAAAAATAATGTAGGGACGCAGTTCTTTGCGCCAATATTATATTGGACGCCACTCTTCTCCACTTTTTTCATGCAATGTTTCTTTCTAATAACAGGATATTGCTCTAATTTTGATTTGTCGGCTGCTCGTTATTTTGAGAAGTTGTTTAAGCAGTTGTTGGTGCCTTATGTCTTTTTGGGCTTGTTGAACGGCTTGGCGAGCCATATACTTATGCCTCATTATTTTGATGGTTTCTTTACATGCTTTTGGTTTCTTAATGCACTTGTGATTTCAAAGACCATAGTGTGGGGATTAGGTAAAATCATGCACAAAGATAAAAATATTTTGGGCGTTTCTTTTATGCTGATGATTTCTGGAATAGTCATCAACGAGTATTGCCCAGCTATGGATTTCTTTGATTTTTGTAAAGGGTTGATAGCCTGTTTCTTTGTTTCATTGGGACATTTTTTGAGAAACCACTCTTTATGCAAGATGTATTTTGAGAAATGTTGGCTTGTATATCCCGTGGTAATGTTGGGTTGTTATTTATTCCATTGCCAGTGGAACTTGCCGTCCCAAGACGCGAATATAAATACTTCTATTTCGCAAATTCCTTTATTCCTTATTTTGACAATATCGGGAAGTGCCACTTTCTTGGTTTTGTCGAAGAAGATAGACAAGTTTCCATTATTGGAGTTCTTTGGTCGCAATTCTATAATAGTTTATTGCTTGCATTTCCCATACTTGTATTGGTTTACTAAACTAATGCTAATAAGGATAGTTCCATCCTCCTATTTATCGGGGGGGATAATTTTTGTGCTGGTGTTTGTTTCAGAAATCGTTTTGTTGATTCTGTTCATTAAATTTTTAAACATTTACCCATTAAGTGTGTTGATAGGAAAATATAAAAGATAATGGTATGGTAAATAGAATTTTTAATATTATTAATTTCATTTATTCCCTTTATTTCAATTTTCGTTACCTTCCTTTTAAACAAGCGGTTAACTTGCCTATTTGGATAACGACAAACTTTCGAGTTCATGGCTTGAAAAGAGGACAGCTCATTCTTTGTAAACCTATACACAGGAGTGTAATGTTTGGGTGTTGGGGAAGTCTTGGATTGCAGCAGATGAAAGGTAAATTAATATTTTCCAAGAACTCTCATCTTATACTTCGAGGGCATACTGTTATTTCCCAAGGCTCTGTATTGAAAATGGACAATGGTGCATTTATAGAATTGGGTAATGATTTTTATTGCAATAAGAATTGTTATTTTAGAGCTTCACGAAATTTGTTTTTTGGCAATGATTGTCAGGTCGGATGGAATGTCCAGATTAATACTTCGGATGGGCATGCCATATTTCACGACGGTAAATCCCAAGTTTCGGATTTGCCTATTAATGTTGGCAACCATGTATGGATAACCTCCAATACAATAATTACAAAAGGAGTTTCTATAGCTGATGGGTGTATTATAGCGCAGGGGGCGGTTGTCACTAAGTCTATAAATGAGCCTCGTGCTTTAGTGGGGGGGGGTAATAGCAAAAGTGATTTTGCAGAATATAGAATGGAAAAGATAGCTTGAAACTATAAAATTCGCAAAGATATGAAACCAAGAATCATAGCATTGTATTTGCCTCAATTCCATCCTTGCGAGGAGAATAATCAGTGGTGGGGCAAGGGCTTTACCGAATGGACAAATGTCGGTAAGGCTAAACCTTTGTTTAAGGGACATGATCAACCTCGTGTTCCCGCAGACTTAGGTTATTACGACTTGCGTTTGCCTGTTGTGAGGCAGCAGCAAGTTGAATTGGCGAAACGGGGGGGAAAACTCTTTCTGTTATTGGCACTATTGGTTCGGCAACGGCAAAAGGTTGCTTGCTGACGTATTTGATGAAGTGCTTGCTTCTGGAAAGCCAGATTTTCCATTTTGCCTGGCGTGGGCAAATCATTCGTGGTATGCTAAAGTTTGGGGCAAGGATGCAAAGGATAAGCTCCTTATAGAGCAAACATATCCAGGAATAGATGATGCCTGGAAGCATTTTGAGTTCTTGCTAAAAGCATTCCGTGACAAGAGGTATGTGCAGGTTGATGGTTGTCCATTCTTGCACATATTCGATGCGGAATCGTTGCCGGAGTCATATATCAAGTGGTTTAAAGAGTGGACAAAGGAAGCAGGGTTCAAAGGGTTATATCTTGTAGCGAATAGCTATGATGTAACGAAGGGTGCCACTTACTTTAAGAAGAAAGGTTACGATGCCGTAGTATATGGCCGCATGTCATCCTTGTGGGATCGAGAGTACGCCCACATGAATGGCGTGGAAAAAATCTTTGCACGAGCAGAACGCAGGATAAAACAGGCTGTTACAGGACGTCCGCGCGGTGCCCGAGACTATGCCTATGACTTCCACCATTTTATTACATCGGAAGAAAGACGACTTGATGTTATTCCTGAAATAGTGCCGCAATGGGATCATAGTCCACGAAGTGGTGACAAGGCTGCGACTATCTATTACAATAGCGAGCCTAAATATTTCTACAAGCATGTTAAAGAAGCGTTAGATGCGATAAAAGACAAACCAGAAGAATATCAACTGATAATGTTGAAATCGTGGAACGAGTGGGGCGAGGGCAACTATATGGAGCCAGACCTTACCCATGGATGCGGTTATATCGACGCTCTAAGGCAGGCTCTGGAAGAGTGTAGGTAGCATAGTCTTTTCAGTTGTATTCTTCATAATAGCAATGAATACAACTGAAAAGACCATGAAACTAAAGATTGTATATGACGTAATAAGTACAGAAGAAGACAACTATTTTGAGCAGGCTTGGGTTTCCATGTTTTCGCTTAAGCATTATAATAAGAATGCTTACATTGTATTGCTGACAGACGAGTCAACTTTAATGACAATCAATAACACCTATCGCGAAAAGGCGAAAAGTCTAATTGATGACATTGTTGTGGTTCCTTTTGACAAGCATTATTCCAATAAAGAAAAGTCCCGATGGATTAAGACTTCAATGCGCCATTTGGTAAAAGGTGATTTCCTGTTCATAGACGCGGATACTATCGTCGCAGGTACATTGGAAGAATCATATTTCGATAGTTTCCGGAATTTTATAGGGGCAGTTCAAGATTATAACTGCAGCAGTCAAATTGTTTGCCATTCCGCGATATTCAAAATAATGTATGTCGATAGGTTGAAAAGCATCTACGGTGTTGACTATAAACAAGATACTGATGTCTATAATAGTGGGGTGCTTTTCGTCAGAGATGTACCAGAAGCTTATGAATTGTTTGATGCATGGCACAGAAATTGGCTTATAGCAAACGATAAAGGCGTGTGTTTAGACCAGCTGCCTTTAGTTAAGACTTGTCAAGAAATGGGCAATCCTATACGAAGCATGTCTGGAATCTATAATTGTCAAGTAAAGTTTAGCATTCAATACTTCCATAAAGCCATCATCTTGCATACATTCTCTCATCAACAAGACTCATCGTTGTCTCCAATTCTTGGACCTTATCTTTACGAAGAAATTAAACGTCAGCGAGATTTGAGCGACAATATAAAAAACATTGTTTTGAATGCCAAAGATACATTTGTCTCGCCTTGTTTCTTGGTTGGCAAAGAGTGGGTAGACATAAGCTTTATGCCCATCTATATCTTGTTGAAACAGTTGTATTTCTCGAAGAGTCGATGGGATAAACGCATTCTGTCTTTCCTCAATCTTGGTTCGCGAGCGGTTATGTTGCTCTTACGTAAAATGCATGGATGATTTATGAAACAGTTCAGTATAATAATACCTGTCTACAACGCCGAGGCATATTTGGAAGAGTGTGTTGATTCGTGCTATAAACAGGATTTTGATGAGGTTGATTTTGAGGTTATTCTTATCAACGATGGTAGTACTGATAACTCATTGGCGTTGATGAACGACCTTGCTCTCAAGCACGACAACATTGTTTGTGTTTCCCAAACCAATAAAGGACAAGGGTGTGTACGAAACAGGGCTATCGGTATGGCTAAAGGCAAGTATTTGTTTTTTTGTGATTCAGACGACAGATTCATAGAACACTCGTTGGCTAAGATAATAAGGTTAATGGAAAATTATTCATTGGAGATTTGTTGCTCCATGGGAAAGGTCTATGACGCAGAAGGAAATTCAAGTTTAGGCTGGTTTCAACATTTGCCTCTTTTTGTCGTTTATGACGGAAACGATGCCATATTGAATGGTCTTAACTTTGATTCGGTATGTATTAAGTGCTTTTTGAGGTCTTTCATATTAAACAACCATCTGACTTTTAATGAGAACATAGCCCATGAGGATTCTCTGTTTAACGCAGAGGCTTCCCCATTGGCAAAGAAGATGATGTTTACCGACATTTGCACGTATCAATATAATTGGAATGGGACCTCAACAGATCGCAGTCGAACACGAAAGAAGGTTATGCGTGGGTTGAGAAGTGACATTATTATCGCGAAAGCATTGAGACAGATTCCATGCGGTTTGAATATTGAGGCTAAAGATAAAATAATAGACAACTATCAAAAGCGTAGCAATTCCATTATAGTTAGCCTATTCCTTCGTTTGCTGTTTCGTGATGACTTATCAAAGGAAGACAAGTGGCAACTCAGACAGCTTGCTTCTAAGGAAGAGCTTTTTCCCTTCAAGGGTAAATGTCTTTCTTGGAAGACGACTATATTAAGCAAAGTGTTGAACATTGTTTATTTGTTTTGTAAATAGTATGAATTCCATTCGTCCTTATCAATAGAGTAGCGATTTCTAAGGCATCTGGAATGGCATGATGGGATGGAATGTTGGTGGTGTTTTCTGTGCTGGAATATTATTATTTTTTCATGGATTACTTGTGTTTGTCAAGCTAAATAGTTATTTTTGCAAAAAATAGGCATTATGACATTACTAAATGGTAATAACAGTCGACACTCTAACGTGTGAAACGAGGTGAAGAATTGGAAAAAAGGAGGATAAGGTAACGCCAAAAACTCTTTTGTCCATTTCGCTTGCAGAGTCTTCTGTGAATGAGAAAACACCGGAAGAAAAAACTAAACGTATGATTTCCAAATATGCTAATTGTTGGAAGGGGGGAGAAAGTGCGGAAGACATTATACGCTTGATAAACGAGGGAAAGCATTCCTGTATGGACGCACTAAAATTTTAGTCATGCAATATCTTTTGGATGGTAACATTTGTATCTACCTCATGCGAATGCATAGTGTAAATTAATATAT
>ERZ1031954.521-NODE-521-length-16149-cov-12.272586_pt1 | contig 16149 bp, 10 predicted proteins | sample MGYA00516701_ERZ1031954 | MGnify/ENA primary metagenome ERZ1031954 (study PRJEB33719, sample SAMN04261284) | wastewater metagenome | biome: rural village; feature: human; material: feces | host: Homo sapiens | place: El Salvador | collected 2013-01-07 ...
TGATATTTCTAGTAATAAAAATCTCTTTCTATTAGTAAAATAAGAAGAAATTACATAACTTTGTAGCAGTTAATTCCCCAATACTGAAAAAAAAGCTATGAAACTATTATTTTTAGTAATAACTTTTTGCGCGCAAGCCTTTGGAGTAGTTAAAAATTCCCCCCCCCGTACTAAAACAAACTCTCTGTTTGCACGCTGACAACGATGAGCTGTACGAACGTTTGGATTCTGTAATAGCTCATCGTACGGATTATTATGTCCAGAAGAATAAGAAGATAGAGCAGATAAAACTTGGCTCCGCATACGTCACTGACAAGAAAGCCAAGTTGCAGATGTACGAGCGACTGGTGAACGAATACTCTCCGTACATCTACGACTCGCCTATGGTGTACACGCAGAAGGGTATCAACCTGACAAGGCAGGCCAACGATTCGAATTGTTACAAGAAGTTTCAGATTATAAAGGCGCGTCTGCTCGTCTCGCGCAACTTCTACATAGAGGCGAAGGAGATACTCGACAATATCGAGGTGCCGCCAACCGACCGCCGACTCAACTACCTTTACAACTGTGCTCAATGTGCGCTCTACTTCAATCTGAAACTCTCGACCCACGACACCGAGTACGGTCCGCGCTACGATCGGCTCTTCCATAAGTATATGGACAACGCTCTGCTGTATAGTCCGCAGAAAGACGCGCAGTATTACTATATGAAGGGTGTGCAGCTCGCCTTTTCCAACGGCAGCGTCAAGGATATAGAGGCGTGTCTGAGCAAAGCCATGTCGCAGTTGAAGCCCGACAGTTGGCTGTACGGCAAGTCGGCATTCATTCTGGCGAAGGTCTACGGCAGACACCATCAGCCGAAGCTGCAGGAGCGCTACCTGCTGCTTGCTGCCATCAGCGACGTGATGTCGGCAACCAATGAGGGCATGGCGTTGCAGGAGGTGGCTCTGAGACTATACAAGCACGATGTGCGCAAAGCACAACGGTATATCAACGTCTCGCTGAACGACGCTAACGTGTTCAGCAACCGACTACGAAGCATAGAACTTTACTCCAACCTGCACACCATACTCTCTGCCTACAACCAGGAGCTGGAAAACGCAGGCAAGTGGCACATCGTACTTATGTTATCCATTATAGTGCTGTTGGTGGTGATTGTTTTAGAGACGATGCGCATCAAACGTAAAAACAACTTGATGCAGCAGAACGAGAAAAACCTGACGGCTCAGACCGAACAGCTGAGCGCTACCAATAAGAAGCAGAAGGAGGCAAACGACGAACTTGAGAAATTGAACGACGAGCTTGAGCAGACCAACACCAAGCGCGAGTATATGGCGAAAGCCTACATCAGTCTGTGCTATCTGTATATAGAGAAGCTGGAGAGTCAGCGCAAGATGGTGATACGCAAGATAAAAGCCAACCAGCAGAAGGAGTTGCTGAGCATTCTCTCCTCGTCGAAGCGCACCGCCGAGGAGAACCAGACCTTCTTCTCGCAGTTCGACAGCATCTTTCTCTCGCTCTATCCCTCGTTCGTCACGGAGCTGAACACGCTGCTCACGCCCGAGGCGCAGGTAGAGCTGAAGGAGAACAACGAGCTGACACCCAGCCTGCGTGTGGCTGCGCTTATAAGGCTCGGCATCACGGAGAGTTCGATGATAGCCGGCATACTGTCCTACTCGCCCCAGACCATATACAACTATCGTTCGGCGCTGAAGAATGGCGCCATAGACAAGGATAGCTTTGAGGAAAATCTACAACGGTTGTGTATTACAGCATAGCTGAAACACGATTACCGCGTAGCAAAAACATCATTACAGCACAACGGTTATATTGTTACCAGTCCGCGGTAACAATATAACCGTTGTTGTTTAAATGGATATACGTTGTAGTTTAAGTAGACAGCACGACTACTTCACTTGCACTTTGCTTGTGCTGACGCCGTCGGCAGACACCGCTTTCACGATGTACATGCCGCGTGGCAGTCCGTGCAGAGCGTCGGCAACCGACGAGCCGCTCTTCTCCGCAACCTTGCTGCCTGCGAGGTTATACACCGTCAGACGTGCCTTTTCAGTAGTGCCAACAGTCTTTATCGCCGTCGTTGCGAGACCGTATGTCACGTCGTCGATGTAGTATGTGGCGGTGTTGTCGCATCCGCGGGTGCTGGTGAAGCGGAACGCCATAAAGAAGACGTCGGCGAGCTGCTGTCCGGTGAGGTCGATGCTGTACGGGAACCACTTTCCGCTCTCGTCCTTTGTGCATGGCATCTTACATTCTGCGAGCGGCTGCACGTAGAGCGATCCGTCAGCGATGTCAACGTAGCAGAGTTCGAGAAGGTCGGGCTGGTTGTCCTTCAGATAGTCGCCGCGCACCTTGAACGTGAATACCTTTGAGGCGGCGTTCTTGAAGTCGAGCGGCGGCGTCACGAGCATCATCTGTGCCGGTGTGCCGGTGCCGGTCTCCATCTTCGAGTCGTACGGCGTCACCTTAGCCACCTTCTCGTTAGGCGACTCCAAGTCGTAGTCGAGGAACGAGAATCCCCACCATGCGCGTGTTCCCTTGAGCGCCGAGTTGGTCCAGCCTTCGATGTCGAGCGGCTTGTTGCGCTCTATATTGTTGAATTTCTCGTCGAGCACGCTGCGTGCATTCTCCTCGCTGAGCACGAGGTCTACGCCCTCCTTGGGTTCGTCGGGCGTTTCGCCGGTGGCAACGCCCTCTATAGCCACTTCCACGTCGTCCATGCCGAGCGCAGAGAAGACGATCGAGGTAGAGTAGATGCCAGCCTTCTTAGGCTGGAACGTAACCTTCAGCGTATTCGTCATGTTGCGTATGAGCATGGTGTTGTTGAGCACGAACGCTCCCGGGTCCTTCAACTTCACGTAGGTGTAGTCGGGCATGTTTGCCGTTGTCACCTCTATGGTCTGCTCGCTCTTCTCGTTTATCTTCGCCGTGAACTGCTCCAGCTTCTGCGGGTTGAGCGTTATCGTCGGCGGGTTCTGCTCGTCGATGGCGTATGCGCTGAAGGCGATAGACTTGTCGTAGTCCTCTATGCTCGGGCAGGTGACGAGCACGTATGCTCTGTGTACAGCCACTTCAGTCGGTGTGTACGTAATGACGATGTCGGTCTCTGCCGATCCCTTCTCTATCTTTGTCTGCGAGAGCGCGAACTGGTCGGTGTTCTTGCCTGCCAGTTCGAAGAAGGTAGGCATGGTCATGTTCTTTGTCGACACGTGCAGCGTAGCCACCTTTACGGTCTGTCCCAGTTTGCCGGCTGTCTGCTCTATCTTTTCGGGAGTGATGGTTATGGCAGGGTCGCCTGCCGGCTGCTGCTCGGCGATGTCCTCTATGCCGCGCGGACCGATGATGAGCGTCTTGCTCGATGTGAACAGTCCGGTGAGCGTGATGTCGGCTGTAGGAATGTTCTTGCCGATGAGCGTTGTGCCCTTGAAGATGCGCACCTTCGCCTCCTCAGTGCCGTCGGTTACCACCGGTTGTGCCATGCCTTCGGCGAATGCAGCGCCCTCTGCCACGTCCTTGAACTTAAGGTTCTTCACCCTCACGAGCTGCTGTATGTAGCTTGTTGGATTGGCCTTCAGCTGTGCGAGCGTAGCCTCTACGGGAGTGACGGCGTTGCCCTTCGACACAACTGTGCCGAGGTCGGCGCCGAGAGCCATTGCGCTGGTGGTGCCTAATGCGCTCTGCACACCGAGGATGGTGCCCGTTATCTTGTCGCCCACCTCATAGTCGGTCTTGGTGAGCATCTCGTAGTCGTCGCCGAGAGCTATCGCCGCCGTCTTGTCCTGCAGGTAGAACACCGGTCGGCTTCCGCCGCGGTCGACGAACGTGAGCGTAGCCTCGCCCGTATATTTGTACGTCATACCTGCCTCGGGATCCTCGTCGTAAAGCGCCTTGATAGAGTTTATCTCCGGTATGGAATAACCCGTCCACGAGAGCTTTATCTGCACATCGTCCGCTCCCTCGCTCTTCAGCGTCAGCACGGCGTGCTGCTCACCGTCTGTATATGTCACCTTTATCTTCAGTTCGGCGCCGCCGGCGCTCATGGCGTCGTCAGCAGATATCGAGGCAGGCTCCACGCTCACAGCCTCCGAAGACGACTCTACGGTGATGTCGCCCTTGAGGTTCTCGCCCGTCACCTTCACCGTCTCCTCGTGTACGTCGCCGCTGTACACCTCGCCCAGCACGAAAGTCTTCTTCGAGACGCTGAGCTTCGGCGTTGTGTCTACGGCAGGCGTGCCGAACAGTCCGGCGTATGTGTCGGAGACGCGCACCGAAGCCACGTACATCTCCGGCGAAGTGACAGAGGAGGTGGTTCCCTGGCGCAGTTCGAGGCCCTGTAGACCATAGCTGCCCAGTCCGCTGCCGGTCTTGTTCACGCCGTCGATTACGGCGCTTGCCTTGTCCGGCTTAGGCTCCTGCGAGAAGTCGGTAGGGTTGACGTACAGATAGATGTTGTCCTGTCGCGGATAGGCTGCGTTTATCTCGTATCGCAGCACGACGAGATAGGTCTGGTTGAGCTTCAGCGGAGCGGTGGCGAACACTGGGTTGGCAGCTCCGCGCTCTATGCCCACCAACACCTCGTCGGCGTTCGTGCTCTCGCCTATGTAGAGTCGACCCAGCTCGGTAGGCGCAATGCTTTCGGCTATCTCTGACGCCTTCGTTCTGGGCACGAACGACATTACGTAGACCTTGCCCTTCGGCTGTGTCTCCACGTTGATGAGAGCAGAGAAGTAGAGGTTGCCGCTCTTCACGCCGTCGGCGTTGTCGGTGAACTTCACCATGAGGTCTTCGCCCTGCTTTGCAGAGCCTATCTTCACGCACTTAGCCGGCGCGTTGTCGTTGTATCCGGCATATACCAATTGCTTGTCGAGCACCTGGATAGGGTCTTCGGCGTTCTTGCCGTAGCGCACCCATCCACCTTGCTCGTGCAGGTTGCCTGAAGGATAGTTGAAATCGTCACTGAAACTCACTTGCGCCGCCACCGTCTCGGGCAGACAGCACAACAATACGAACAGCATTGAAATCAATGCATGCCATGTCTTAAAAGAATAGGGCTGTTTCATGTCATTGAATTTTTAGTGTTATTATTATAGGTTGTTTAAAAATTAATCAAGTTTTGCAAATTTACTATTTTTTTAGATATGTGAAGTGTTTTTGCGAATATAAATATCTAAAAGAATCGTATTTTGTATGGTTTGATATGAAAATAACACTAAAAACTGCGGATGTTTGTCAATGTGTTATGTAGAAAGGCTTTCTTTAGGGGGTGCACTTGTCTCAAGTGCACCGACCAAGCTACTGGTCTTATCTTTCCGCTATGCACTGCTGACTTTCATTTCCCATTGTAGCTATTCTATTTTTGCTTGCTTGGTGCAGTTTTATCTTGGTTGGTGCAGTTTTATCTCGGTTGGTGCACTTGAGACAAGTGCACCCCCTAAAGAAAGCTCCAATAAAGCTAAAGCTATACTCAGCTGCGCCCCGTCACTATCTTCTTTATCTCGAACAGTTTGTTGAGCGCTTCTACCGGCGTGAGGTTGTTGATGTCGAGACCGATAATCTCGTCGCGAATCTGGCAGAGCACGGGGTCGTCGAGCTGGAAGAGCGAGAGCTGCATGCCGTTGCTGTTCTGCTGACCGACAATCTTGTGAGACTCCACGCCCACGCTGGCGTTGTCGGCTTCGAGCTGCTTCAGGATGTGCTCGGCACGCTTCACGACCGAGCGCGGCATACCCGCTATTTCAGCCACATGAATACCGAACGAGTGCTCCGATCCACCACGCATCAGCTTGCGCAGGAAGATAACCTTGCCGTCAAGCTCCTTCACCGACACGTTGTAGTTCTTTATGCGCTTGAAGTTCTTCTCCATCTCGTTCAGCTCGTGATAGTGGGTGGCGAAGAGCGTGCGCGCCTGCGCCTTCGGGTTCTGGTGAAGATACTCCACGATAGCCCAGGCGATGGAGATGCCGTCGTAGGTAGACGTGCCGCGGCCCAGCTCGTCGAAGAGCACGAGCGAACGCGGCGTCACGTTGTTCAGGATGTTAGACGCTTCGGTCATCTCGACCATGAAGGTCGACTCGCCGAGCGATATGTTGTCAGACGCTCCGACGCGGGTGAATATCTTGTCGACGACACCCACATGAGCCGAGTCGGCAGGCACGAAGCAGCCCATCTGCGCCATGAGCGTGATGAGCGCCGTCTGGCGCAGCAGCGCCGACTTACCAGCCATGTTCGGACCGGTGATTATCATTATCTGCTGCTGCTCGGTGTCGAGTTCGATGTCGTTGGGTACGTACTCCTCGCCAAGCGGCAGCTGCGTCTCGATGACGGGGTGGCGTCCGGCGCGTATCTCGAGCACGTTGTCGTCCTCAACCACCGGGCGCACGTAGCGGTGCTCCTCGGCAGTCTTTGCGAACGAGAGCAGACAGTCGAGACGCGCCACGATGTTGGCGTCGGCCTGAATCTGCGGTATGTACGCCTGCATATCGGTGACAAGCTCGGTGAAGAGACGGGTCTCGAGCACCAGAATCTGCTCGTCGGCACCCATAATCTTCTGCTCGTACTGCTTCAGTTCCTCGGTGATGTAGCGCTCGGCGTTGGCAAGCGTCTGCTTGCGTATCCACTCCTGCGGCACCTGGTCCTTATACGTGTTGCGCACCTCAAGATAGTAGCCGAACACGTTGTTGTAGCCCACCTTCAGCGACTGTATGCCGGTCTTCTGCGCCTCCTCCTCCTGAATCTTCAGCAGATAGTCGCGACCGCCGCGCGAGATGGAGCGCAGCTCGTCAAGCTCGGGCGAGAAGCCAGCAGCTATCACGCCGCCCTTAGCCACAAGCTGCGGCGGATCCTGCTGCAGTTCGCGGTCGATGCGCTCGTACAGCGCCTCGCAGAGGTTAATCTGGTCGCCGATGGAATGTATCTCGGCGTTGTCGTTGGTGAGGCACGCCGCCTTTATAGGCTTCAGCGCGCCGAGAGCGTACTTCAGTTGCACCACCTCTCTGGGCGACACTCTGCCCACAGCTACCTTCGATATGATGCGCTCTATGTCGCCGATGCGGTGCAGATGCTCGTCGACGGTCTGTCGGAAGTCGGGTTTGCGGAAGAACGTGTCCACCACGTCGAGGCGCTTGTTGATAGAAGCCACGTCGCGCAGCGGGAATATCGTCCAGCGGCGCAGCAGACGTCCGCCCATCGGCGTGCAGGTGCGGTCGATGACGGAGAGCAGCGACACGCCGTCGTCCTGCATCGACTGCAGCAGCTCCAGCGAGTGAATGGTGAAGCGGTCGAGACGCACATAGCGGTCGGCGTCGATGCGAGCGAGCGACGTGATATGACCGATCTGCGTGTGCTGCGTCATCTCAAGATACTGCAGGATGGCTCCAGCCGCTGTCACGCCCAGGTGCAGATGGTCTACGCCGAAGCCCTTCAGCGTTGTGGTGCCGAAGTGGGAGAGCAGTTTCTGTCTTGAACTCTGCTCGGTAAGCATCCAGTCGTCGAGCTCGAACACGCACCACTTCGAGCCGAAGCGCTCCTCAAACTCGCGCTTCAGCTGTCGGTCGTAGAGCACCTCTTTAGGCTGAATGCTGCTCAGAAGTTTCTCAACGTAGTCGAACGTGCCCTCACCCGTGAGGAATTCGCCCGTAGAGATGTCGAGGAACGCCACGCCGCACGCCGTCTTAGCCATGCACACCGCCGCCAGGAAGTTGTTCTCCTTGTAGTTGAGCACGGTGTCGTCCATAGCCACGCCCGGCGTAACCAGCTCCGTTATGCCACGCTTCACGAGTGTCTTCGTGAGCTTCGGGTCTTCGAGCTGGTCGCATATCGCCACACGCTTTCCGGCACGTATCAGCTTGGGCAGATAAGTGTCGAGAGCGTGGTACGGAAAGCCCGCCATCTCGCACGCCGCAGCGCTCTGGTTCTTGCCGTTGGAGCGTCGCGTCAGCGTTATGCCGAGTATCTTAGACGCCTCTACAGCGTCGTCGGCGTATGTCTCGTAGAAGTCGCCGCAGCGGAACAGCAACAATGCGTCTGGGTGTTCTTTCTTAAACGTATAGAACTGTCGCATCATCGGCGTAAGTCCGTCGTCGTTCTTTTTCTGAGCCATGTGTCTTGAGTTTTTTATTTGTTTGTTGCGGCGTTTGGGAGCCGCAGAATGTTATAATAAATAAAAGGGTTCTGTTTTGTTTATACAGAACCCGTAATAGTTTTTTTATCGTCTTGTTTTACCGAACAAGTCGGAATGAGTGCCAGTTGTAAGCATAAGCAAGGTTAGCTCTTCATCATTTTGTTCCCATATTAGGAGCCAATCAGACTCTATATGAGCCTCCCATTCTCCGTTATGGTTTCCATGAAGAGTATGTGGTTTGTATTGTGGAGGTAAACTTCCATTTTCAACCAACAATTCAATGGCTTTTTTCAACTTAGCTATTGAATAGCCACGTTTCTGACAAACCTTTAAAGCCTTCTCAAATCGTTTTGTGGTAGAGAACTTATACATTGGTACCTAAAACAGTGTCAAACATTTCGTCTACAGAGTTCCATTGTGTAACATTTCCTTTAGCTGCATCTTCACGAGCCATGTCCAATTCTGTTTTTTTTGATCTCAGAACAGATATAGACTTTACTCCATTCAACATTTTTATGGCATTTTTTAGCTTGCCTAACAATGCAGGATCAGAAACAGACACCAACAATTGCGGTTCGTCAAGTTTAATTGTATTACTCATAATCCGTTTTTATTAAAGTATCTAACGCAAAGCTACCATTATTTTCTGTTATATCCAAACATTTAGCAAGAAAACCTCAACTAAAAAACGAGCGCGAAGTTCACGCCCGCCTCTTTGCCGCTATAGAACGGAGCGCCGAAAGCCACGGCTTTCTTCACGCCGCGCTTGTGCTCCTTGAAGAGCTTCGGATAGAGCCAGTAGGCGAACTTCGTGGAGAGCATGCCAACAGCCGCACCAGCCACTACATCGTTCACCCAGTGGCGGTTGTTGTGGATGCGCAGATAAGCCACGCCGGCAGCGAGCGCATAGCCCGTATAGCCTATCCACGGCTTCGAAGCGCGATACTCCTGCCAGAGAAACTCGGCGCACATGAACGAGATGGCGCTGTGACCAGACGGGAAGGCGTCGTCGTCGGTGCCGTCAGGACGATGCTCCTTGAACGCCAGCTTCGCCGCCTTTGTGACGGCAACCATCGTAACAGCCGACATGCCGAGCATTATGGTGCGGTCGAGAAAGCTGTGCTGCGCCTTCACGCCGCAGACATCCAAGGCGTAGACCGCCGCTGCGGGCGCAAACCGCAGATAGTCGTCTACGCTCACCTTCTTGCTTTTCTCGTCAGAGAGCTTCTCCTGCGACCACTTGCGAAACTGCTTGCCCCACGCTGTCTTCACGCAGAGGGCGCCGCCAACGGCAGCCACGCCGGGCACAATCCATTCGGCAGGGCGCACATGGTGGGTAGGGTCGTTGTATTCGGTAACAGTGACATACTCGCGGCGCGGCATTATCTCAGCCGTTGTGGGGGCTGTACCCACGCTGAACATAGTGTCGGCGTCGCAACCCGATGCCACAGCCTCTGTGTCGGGCGGCAGAATAGCGGCAGAATCGCATTCTATAACCACGTCTTGCGCCTGCGCAGCAGACGGAGTGAGCATAGCGAAGCAGACCAATAAGAGGTAGAAAAATCTCGAAAGAGTTGTGTTGTGTATCATAAGAGATTAAAATTTACACATTAATTTATATGCCTATAAGATGCAAAGGTACTGAAAAATAGCTTAAAAGTGAGTCATAATTTTATTTATTTGGATTTTTCTATGTACTTTTGTCGTATATGAAACAGAGAATATCACTACTTATTATATTCATCTTCTGCCATCTTGCGCTGATGGCGCAGGCAGGTTTGGATGTTTCCGGCGAGACCGACGGCGACGACGGCACCGATCTGCCTGCCTTCGTGCCGCTCGTGAAGGTGGGCAAGGCTCTGTACGAGGGCGACAGCATACAGTATGTAGAGCTGAATCCGCTCGCGGTCTACCCGCAACTGGTTTTCAAGAACGACAAGCAGCGCCAGGCTTACAACCGCCTTGTGGCTAACGTGAAGAAGGTGCTGCCGATAGCGAAGGAGGTGAACCACATCATCATCGAGACGTACGACTTCCTGCAGACGCTGCCTAACAAGAAGGCGAAGGACGAGCATCTGAAGCGTGTGGAACGAGGCATCAGAGCCGAGTACACGCCGCGAATGAAGAAACTCACTTACTCGCAGGGCAAACTGCTCATCAAACTGGTCTACCGCGAGTGCGACTCGTCATCGTATCAGTTGGTGCAGGCGTTCCTCGGTCCGATACGTGCGGGTTTCTACCAGGCGTTCGCTGCGCTCTTCGGCGCTTCGCTCATGAAGAAGTACGACCCGAACGGCGTAGACCGATACACAGAGCGAATAGTAAGACAAGTGGAAGCAGGACAAATCTGAGTAATTATTAATTTTTAATTTTTAATTATTAATTGGTGGGGGGTTTTTGAATGTTGAATTGTCGGCTTCGCCGATGTTGAATTATTCAATTTTGAATTACAAATTTCACCATCTCACCATCTCACCATCTCACCATCTCACCACCTCACCACACCACACACACCATTAACAACATTATAATTTATGAAGAAGAACAAAGGATTGATCATCACCATCGTGGTGATAGTGTTAGTAGCTCTTTGGGGCATATTATCGTATAACGGACTTGTAGGAATGGACGAGAACGTAAGCAACCAGTGGGCTAACGTAGAGACGCAGTATCAGCGTCGCAGCGACCTTATACCTAACCTCGTGAACACCGTGAAGGGATACGCTAAGCACGAGAGTCAGACTCTTGAGGCGGTTATGGCGGCACGCTCGCAGGCTACGCAGGTGAAGATAGACCCGTCTAACTGCACTCCGCAGCAGCTAGCGGCTTATCAGAAGGCGCAGGGCGACGTGACGACGGCGCTCGGCAAGCTGCTCGCCATCACCGAGAACTATCCCGACCTGAAGGCTAACCAGAACTTCCTCGAACTGCAGTCGCAGCTCGAAGGCACGGAGAACCGCATCAACGTGGCTCGTAAGGATTTCAACGACTCTGCAAAGGAGTATAACACATCGCTCCGCCGCTTCCCGCGCAACATCATCGCTTCGATGTTCGGCTTCGAGAAGCGCAACTACTTCGAGGCTGAGGCTGGTGCAGAGAAGGCTCCGAAGGTGGAGTTTTAGGTTTTAATAGTTGACGAGTTGACAAGTCAACATGTAAACGGGTTAATAATAATAATATGAAAATAACACGAGTCATAAGCCTACTGATTCTCTCTCTCGTCGCAACGCTGACGTTTGCGGCGGGCGAGGCGAAGCAATACACGCTGCAGGACGTACCCAACGTGCGTCTGAGCGACGTGCGCCAGTACGTTTCCGACCCGTCGCACATTCTCTCCGCCCCGGCGCGCGACACCATCAACGCCGTGCTCGGACGGCTCGAAGCCAGCACTGGCATAGAGACGGCTGTGGTGATGCTGCCCAGCATTGGTGAGGCAGACATCTTCAACTTCGGTCACGAGCTGTTCCGCCAGTGGAGCATAGGCAAGAAGAAGAGCGACAACGGACTGCTCATCCTCTTCGTCGCCGACCAGCGCAAGGTGCGCTTCACCGTGGGCTACGGCTTGGAGGGCACCATGACCGACGCCATGTCTAAGCGCATACAGATGCAGCGCATGGTGCCGCGCTTCAAGGCGGGCGACTGGGACGGTGGCATGGTAGACGGCGTGAGGGCTGCGGCGAAGGTGCTTGACGGCACGATGAAGCCCGAACCTGCTGACGACGACGGCGGCATGCTTGGGGCGCTTATCGCGGTGGCGGTGATGGTGGGCTTGGCAATCTTCTTCATCGCACTGCTCGGCGAGAAGCAGCGCTGCCCGAAGTGTCGCCACAAGGGCGTGAAGTGCGTGGCTCGCCAGACGCTCCGACTCACTAACGGACGCCGCGTGCGCCGCTCCACATTCATCTGCCCCCACTGCGGACATACCTTTACTCGCGACGAGAACATCGACGACTCGGGCAACGCCGCCGCCTTCATAACCGGCGCAATGCTCGGCGGCATGGGACGACGCGGCGGTGGCTACGGTGGAGGCAGCTTCGGCGGAAACTTCGGTGGCGGATCGACGGGAGGCGGCGGCGCAACGTCGGGATGGTAATGAGTTTTGAATTTTGAGTTTTGAGTTTTGAGTTTTGAATTGTCGGCTGCGCCGATTAAGAATTATTCAATTTTGAATTATGAATTCGCGACTCTCAACACAACAACTCAAAACTCAAAATTCAATAATTCAAAATGCGCAAAGCGCACAATTCAAAACTCACAATTCAAAACTCAAAACTCAAAAAATTCCTATATGAAAATAACAATCATCAACGGACCGAACCTCAACATGCTTGGCACACGCGAGCCGAGCATCTACGGCAACACCTCTTTCGAACAGTATCTCAACCAGCTCTGCCGTCAGTATCCCGACGTGGATATCGACTACTATCAGAGCAACATCGAGGGCGTGCTCATCGACAAGCTGCAGGAAGCAGGCTTCGAGTCGGACGGCATCATCCTCAACGCCGGCGCATACACACACACCTCAGTGGCGCTGCTCGACTGCATCCGCTCCATAAGCGCACCGGTCATCGAAGTGCACATCAGCAACGTGCATAAGCGCGAGGAGTTCCGCCACAAGTCGATGATGGCAGCGGCGTGCCTCGGCGTGATAAGCGGCTTCGGCATGAACTCCTACCGACTGGCTCTCGAAGCGCTGCTCGACTGGACCGCAGAGCGCGACCCGATGAAGGAAGAGTAGGAGGCTACAGTTAAATATTTAGTTCTGACACACCAACATAGCAGACAACAACGAAAAAATGACAGAAGAACTCGACAAATACGTACGCGAACACACCTCTACTGAGGGCGACTATCTCTATCGCCTCTATCGTGCCACAAACATACACACCATACACGGACGCATGGCGTCGGGACACCTCCAGGGCCGACTGCTGAAGATGCTCGTCGAGATGGTGCAGCCGCAGAACGTGCTCGAAGTGGGTACGTTCTCGGGCTACAGCGCTCTCTGCCTCGCCGAGGGTCTGCCCGAAGGTGCGCATCTCTACACGTTCGAGATAAACGACGAAATGGAAGACTTTACCCGCCCGTGGATAGAAGGCTCGCCCTACGCCGACAAGATAAGCTTCATCATCGGCGACGCCAACGAGAAGGCGCCTGAGCTGGGCGTGACGTTCGACATGGCGTTCGTCGACGGCGACAAGCGCACGTATGTGGAGACATACGAGATGGTGCTCGCGTTGCTGCGACCAGGCGGATTCATACTCGCCGACAACACGCTCTGGGACGGACACGTCACCGACCCAGCCTACGACCACGACCAGCAGACGCTTGGCATACGCCGATTCAACGACTATGTGGCTGCCGACGAACGCGTGGAGCAGCTCATACTGCCAATGCGCGACGGACTGACGCTTATTCGCAAGAAATAGCGCACCCGCTTGTCTGATATTTGCGTGGTTTAAAAGTAAAAAAGTAAAAAGCTAATGCCGTAGCCTCCTACTATTTGCATCGTTATCTATTAAAAATCGTGTGATTAATATTTATTAACGCAGTTTGTTAATCTTAAATCCCATAATACCACTACTTTTGTAAGCAGAGAGTAATAAATCATTAACAAAAAGTAAGTTGCGTATGGAATTATTTACACGACAAGCAGCAGTTGCATTGTTCTTCGGATTGTTTGCAACATCCACACAAGCAAAGGAGTTCTCCTATCTTGAAACCTTCGACGACGACGCCACGTTCAGCGCAGGCGGCGCATTGCCCGACGGATGGCTCGGCGACGCCTCAGCCGTTCCCGTTCAGCGCTACGAGGGATCGTATCTCGGATCGGGCAACCACTCCGGTTCGTACGTGCTCGGCACGATGGCATCATCGAGCATGGAACGCGACAGCTGGGTATACACCCGCAAGCTGACGCTGAAGGCAGGCGTAGCATACACCGTGAGCTACTGGCTCCACATGCCGGGCGGCGTGGCTCCTGCTGTCTACAACAATAACGTGGCGCTCTACGTTGGCACCGACCAGACACGCGAGGCTGCAACAACGCTCGTAGGCGAGACCGGCAAGACCGTTCTCAGCGAGTGGACACAGCAGACATACACCTTCACCCCCGAAGCCGACGGCGAATATGCTTTCGCGATAAACATAACCAGTCAGCTCTACAATTCGGGCTACGTAGCACTCGACGACTTTGAGGTTACGGGCGACGAGCCGAGCGGTAGCACTGTCGACCCCGGCGACCCCGACAAGGTGGTTTGCGAACTGCCCTACTCGCAGTCGTTCGACAACGAGAACAAGGACTACGACGGCACCACATACGTGCCTAAGGGATGGCTCGCAACTGGTACGTCTACGTTCATCACAGCCAACACCGACGACCTCAAGGCTGCCGACGGCTCCTACTATCTCATAGCACCCGAGAGCCGCGTGCAGCGCGACGACCGCATCTATACGCCTTACTTCCACATGCAGGCAGGCGTAGAGTACACCGCGTCGTTCTACCTCTACATGCCGGGCAACCTCGACTACGGACACGCCAGCGACTTCAGCTTCACCGTAGGCGACGAGCAGGACTCCGAGTTACATACACCGCTGCTTACGCTCTCGCGCTACACCAACGAGGCTTGGACAAAGCACACCGTGAAGTATACGCCTGATGAAGACGGCGACTACTGCTTCTCGTTCGCACTCGGCGGCGAGGACACATACGCAGGCGAGGCGTGCATCGACCTCTTCACCGTTACATCGCCCGAGGCTAAGGCTAAGCCGAGAGCCGTGTTCTCGTTCAACGGTTATTTCGACCTTATGAACAGCAAGCTCATCACCTTCGAAGGCTCTAAGGTGCAGATGGTGAACCAGAGCACCGACGCCGACACTTATCTTTGGGAGGTGCCGGGCGCGCAGCCCGAGACTTCTACCGAGCCTAACCCGACATTCATGTTCCCGCAGGACGGCGTCTACAATGTGAAGCTCACCGTAACCAACGAGCGCGGCGAAAGCTCTACATCCGAGAAGGTGAGCGTAGAGCTTGTAAGAGGCGAGAAAGCACAGCTGCCGATAGGCGTTTCTAACCCCAACGAAGACCAGCTCTGGACACGCAGCAAGGTGCCCTCGTTCGCTACAGCATCGTGCGACTGGGTGACGGGCGCTAACCATTACTACAAGCACTTCGCCGAGCGCTTCGACCTTCCGGCAGGAAACGAGTACGCCGTGACGAGCCTCACGCTCTATCTCTGCTACTACAACCTGGCAAGCCGCTACTACAACGAGCAGGCTAACGAGCCCGTTAGCATCGTGCTCTACGGCGAGAAGGACGGCAAGCCCGACACTTCAAAGGAGTTCGGACGTTACACCTCTACAATGAAGGGACTCTTCGGCACACTCGGACTCTCTGAGGCTGAGATGCGCGGCATACAGTTCGACAAACCTATCGTTGCCGACGGACCGTTCTACGTTGCCTTCGAATTCTCCGACGGACTCTGGTTCGACGAGCCTGACGCTAACCTCTCACGCACAGAAGTTGGCTTCGGCGGATTCACTCACCGCAGCAAGGTTACAACGCTCTACGTTCAGCCTACAGCCGTTCCCGAGACATCTACCTTCGTTCCCGACGGTTCTTACTGTCCGGTTGACGCTCTCGACGCCGAGTACAAGGGCGTAGGTCTCAACCTCGTGGCATGGGCAAACGTGAAGGGTTCTGAGACATCCGTAGCTCTCACCTCTGACGGCTCTGTAGCCTTCGACGCTCGTCTCGACGGCGATCTTCTCACCGTTAGCGGCACACACGCCGGCGAGACTGTTCTCGTAAGCGATGTCGCAGGCAAGACCGTAGCCACAGCGAAGGCTTCCGCAGAAAGCACAGCGCTCAGTCTGAGCAACGTTCCTGCCGGCCTCTACATCGTGAAGACCGACCTCGGAACAAGAAAGTTCGTGAAGAAATAAAAAAACTCTTTTAGAGGGTGTGTCAAAACTCTCTTATTCTAAAAAAATCACAAAGCCCTGACTTTCAC
>ERZ1031954.527-NODE-527-length-16108-cov-6.991154_pt1 | contig 16108 bp, 9 predicted proteins | sample MGYA00516701_ERZ1031954 | MGnify/ENA primary metagenome ERZ1031954 (study PRJEB33719, sample SAMN04261284) | wastewater metagenome | biome: rural village; feature: human; material: feces | host: Homo sapiens | place: El Salvador | collected 2013-01-07 ...
GTATCAGAAGAAGCCCGCTGGTGTGAAATCCGAATTTTCACACCCGGTTGTGGAATTGGGCATTGAGCTACATATACCGCCCCGTACCATATACGAACAGATGTGCGCTCTCGAAAAGCGCACCACTCCATCGCTCCAGAGACTTTGGGAGATGTATGCCAACAACCCCAAACGACTCTCGCGCGACATCAAACGACTCAAGCAGATGGCTGGATTCGGCGACTCCGGACTGTTCTACGAAGGCGTGCAGACCACTCCCTCGTTCGAACGCGACTACCGCCCTATCGACAATTCATCCGATATAACACCCGTTATGCTCGTAATCATACTCGAACTCTACTTCGCCCTCACGCCCAACACTATGGTTAGCGAGACGCCAGAGGTTCTCGATATGGCACGACTGCTATCGCTCAAGCCCGAGGAGATAGTTCGAATACTCGAGATTTACCAGACTTTCGACCCCATATTGAAGCGAAAGGCTGCCGAACCGTCGCCCATTGTCGACGAGGCGAAGCGCGTGTGGAAACGCTATTACAGCGAACAGCCCGAACTGCTGCACACCGAAGCCGACAAATTGAAGCTCTACTTCAGTTGAACGATTGAAACTGTCAACAACATCCGAACATCACATCAACACGTCATAAAATGAAACTCATACAAACACAGGAGCAGAAACTTCAGCAGGTGCAGCGTCTGTCGCAACAGCAGATGCTACAGGTGCACTTGCTCGAGATGCCCTTGACCGAACTGGAGCAGAGCGTTAATGCTGAACTTGACGACAATCCGGCTCTTGAAACGACTTCGCCCGAAGACGTTTTCGAGGGTTGTCACGTAGAAGGCAATGACTCTTCAACCTCGTATGGTGATGATTCGCAGCCCTCTTCGGGCAGCGATGGCGCCTCCGACAATGACGACTTTGACGCTAGTAAAGAACGTGAGGAACGCGATTCGGCTCTCAACGATGCTCTGGAGCGCATCGGCGGTGGCGACGACGATATGCCTACAGCAGGATATACGGGCGGTTCGGGTGCCGACTCTGCCGATTATGAGGAGATGGTGTATGGTGACACGACTTCATTCTACGACAAACTGAAGGAACAGATGGGCGAAACGGAACTGTCGGAGAAGGATGAGGATATAATGGAATATGTCATCGGGTCGCTCGACAGCGACGGACTGCTGCGCAAGGACAGCGAGTCTATTTCCGACGAACTTGCCATATATCATGGCATCGACTGCACTATCGACGACGTAGACCGCGTAGTACGCATACTACAGACATTCGATCCTGCCGGCATAGGAGCCCACTCGTTGCAGGAATGTCTGTTGCTGCAAATCAAACGACGCCCCAACGACTCACTAAAGCCAATGATGCAGAAGGTGATAACCGACTGTTTCGACGAGTTCACAAAGAAGCATTTCGACAAGATACGATCAGCATTGGGTGTCGATACAGATACCGCTGAGCGCGTAATGACTGAGTTGCGTCGCCTTAATCCAAAGCCAGGCTCGTCGCTTGGCGAAACCGAGGGCCGTAACATACAGCAGATTACGCCAGACTTCATTGTCGACACCGACGACAACGGCAATGTGACATTCACGCTCAACAGCGGAAACATTCCCGAACTGAAGGTATCGCCATCGTTTGCCGATATGATGGAGGCTTACAAGAACAACAAAACATCGATGTCAAGACGCGAAAAAGAAGCATTGCTCTACGCAAAGGAAAAGGTGGAACGTGCACGCGGATATATCGAAGCGATAAAGGTACGCCGCCGTACGCTCACCATTACCATGCAGGCAATTATCGATTGGCAGCGCCGTTTCTTCCAGGATGGCGACGAGGCCGACCTAAAGCCGATGATTCTGAAGAACATTGCCGACCGCACAGGACTTGACATATCCACCATTTCACGCGTAAGCAACATCAAATATGCACAAACCAACTGGGGCACATTCCCCCTACGCTTCTTCTTCTCCGACGGTTACACCACCAACGAGGGCGAAGAACTCTCGACACGAAAGATAAAGCTCGCACTCAAGGACCTCATTGCCAAGGAAGACAAGAAGAAACCAATGAGCGACGACGCTCTTACAAAGGCTCTCACCAAGCTCGGCTATCCTATAGCACGACGCACCGTGGCCAAATATCGCGAACAATTGGGACTGCCAGTGGCACGATTGAGGAAGGGATAAAGGCAAAAGCCCCACCCCCTGCCCCACCCCCGTAGGGAGGAGAGTGATATGATTTGTTAATTGAGAAAAATAATTATAGAAGGCTTAGTAAGGCTTAATAGGGCTTAGTAAGGCTTAATACTCAATAAGGCTCAATAAGGCTTAGTAAGGCATAAAGATGCCCAGTAAGGCTCAGGAAATATGAAAGAAAAGAATATTATTATCGCTGCCCGCATTCTTAGCATGGTATTTACGCCATTCTATCTGCCGCTTGTCGGACTGATAGCGCTGTTCACGTTCAGCTATCTCAGTCTGATGCCATGGCCGTACAAGCTTACGGTGCTCGGTCTTGTCTACCTTTTCACCATTCTCTTGCCCACATTGCTCATCCATTTCTATCGCGGCTATCACGGATGGACACTCATCGAGCTTGGCAAGAAGGAACGTCGTGTAGTGCCGTATCTGCTTTCTATTGTAAGCTACTTTGTGTGTTACTATGTAATGCATCGCTTCAACATACCCCACTTCATGAGCAACATACTCATGTCGGCACTCGTAATACAGATTCTGTGCGCCCTTATCAATGTATGGTGGAAGATTTCCACACATACAGCAGCAATCGGCGGTGTGGCAGGAGCGCTGCAGGCGTTCGCCATAATATTCGGCTTCAACCCCTTGGGATGGCTCTGTGTGGTCATCATACTTGGCGGAATGGTAGGCTCAAGTCGCATGATTCTGCGCCAGCACTCGCTGCGTCAGGTGTGCTACGGGTTCCTATTGGGATTGGTAGTGGCGTATACGGTGATACTGGGATTATAGCCCCACCCCCTGCCCCTCCCCCGTAGGGAGGGGAGCGATATGCTTTGTCAATCGCGTCTTTTTCCCATTGATTGAACTTGCAAAGTTCAATCAAAAGAAACAAAAGTATAGATATTAATCGTATAAATAATAAATTCAATAAACCAAAGCCCGACTCTACACATTACTCCCCTCCCTGCGGGGGAGGGGCAAGGGGGTAGGGCTTTTTAATAATTAATCATTATGTCTCCATTAGTAAGCATCATCATGGGCAGCACAAGCGATCTGCCCGTTATGGAAAAGGCATGCAAGTTCTTGAACGACATGCAAGTACCTTTTGAAGTGAACGCACTCTCAGCCCACCGCACACCTACAGCAGTGGAAAACTTCGCTAAAGGTGCCAAGGACCGTGGCATTAAGGTCATCATCGCAGCTGCGGGCATGGCAGCAGCACTGCCTGGCGTAATCGCAGCCAACACCACATTGCCCGTTATTGGTGTTCCTATCAAGGGTATGCTCGACGGATTGGACGCCATGTTATCAATCATTCAGATGCCTCCAGGAATCCCCGTTGCCACAGTAGGTGTTAACGGTGCCATGAACGCCGCTATCCTTGCCTGCGAAATGATAGCCCTCGGTGACCCCGAAATGGCTAAGAAAATGGAAGTATACAAGGCCGGACTTGGTGCCAAAATTGAGAAGGCTAACAAGGAATTGGCTGAAGTGAAGTATGATTATAAGTGCTAAAATGACAGACCTCTTCAACTATCGCCGTCGCTCATCATCGCCCGTTCAGGTGGGCGACTTGCAGATTGGCGGCGATGCCCCGATACGCATCCAGTCGATGACTACTACCAATACCAACGACACTGAGGCATGCGTAGAACAGGCAGAAAGAATTATTAAGGCTGGCGGCGAACTTGTGCGACTCACCACACAGGGCCGACGCGAGGCTGAGAATCTGAAGAATATCAACGCCCAACTGCGTGAAGACGGCTTCAATACGCCGCTTGTTGCCGACGTACACTTCAACGCTAACGTTGCAGATGTGGCTGCACTGTATGCCGAGAAGGTTCGTGTCAATCCCGGCAACTATGTCGATCCGGCGCGTGTGTTCAAGAAGATAGAATATACAGATGCCGAGTATGCCGACGAACTGAAGAAACTTGAGGACCGCTTCGTCCCCTTCCTCAATATCTGCAAGGAGCATCACACAGCCGTGCGCATCGGTGTCAACCACGGATCGTTGTCCGACCGCATCATGTCGCGCTACGGTGACACCCCCGAGGGAATCGTCGAGAGCTGCATGGAGTTTCTGCGCATCTGCAAGAAGGAGCAGTTTGACAACGTGGTGATTTCCATCAAGGCTTCCAACACAGTCATTATGGTGCGCACCGTTCGTCTGCTCGTCGACGAGATGGACCGCAATGACATGCACTATCCGCTCCACCTCGGCGTGACTGAAGCTGGAGAGGGCGAGGACGGACGCATCAAGAGTGCCGTAGGCATCGGAGCTCTGCTCGCCGACGGCATCGGCGACACCGTACGCGTTAGTCTTAGCGAGGAGCCGGAGGCTGAAATACCGGTGGCACGCCACCTTGTCGACTATATCACCAAGCGCGAAGGCCACCTCATGGTACCCGCTACAGCGTCGCCCGACTTCAACTGGCTGCGCCCCGAACGTCGCAAGACACGTGCAGCAGGAGGCATAGGCGGCTCTAATGTGCCCGTAGTTATAGCCTCATTGCCCAATGGTCAGACTCCGGATGCTGTCGAATTCGGCGCTGACACAACTCCCGACTATATCTACTGTGGCTCTTCGCTGCCCGCCAACCGCAAGGACGGACAAAAGTATATCGTCGATTTCAACGCCTATACCGGCGCTAAGGACACCTATCCGATATTCCCTTACAACGCCACACCGTTCATTTCGAGCGTCAAGGCCGACGTGAAGTTCCTCGTGTTGCAGCTCGGCGCTCCGTCGGAGGAGTATCTGGCATGCCTCAAGGCTCATCCCGAAGTAGTAGTGATAGCCGTCAGCAACCAGCAGAATAAGCTGGGCGAGCAGCGTGCTTTGACCCACGAACTGTGGACCAACGGACTCTTCAATCCAGTTGTCTTCGCCCAGATGTATCGCCACAGCGCCCAGGAGAAAGCCGACTTCCAGCTTGAGGCTGCTGCCGACATGGGCGCTCTGATGATTGACGGACTCTGCGACGGCATCTGGCTGATGAACGACGGCGACATCAACGTACGCGACATTGCCGACACTTCGTTTGCCATCCTGCAGGCAGCACGCCTCCGCACATCCAAGACCGAGTATATCTCGTGCCCCGGATGCGGCCGAACGCTCTACGACCTGCGCTCTACCATAGCCAAGATCAAGGCCGCTACAGCCCACATGAAGGGCCTGAAGATTGGCATAATGGGCTGCATCGTCAACGGACCGGGCGAAATGGCAGATGCCGACTACGGATATGTAGGAGCCGGACTAGGCAAGATTTCGCTCTACAAACAGAAGATGTGCGTTGAAAAAGCTATTCCCGAGAGCGAGGCAGTAGAACATCTGCTGCGCTTCATCGAAGAAGACATGAAGAAAAAATAGCTTTCTTTTAGTCACGAATCAACACGAATTATCCATAAATTACGAATAACATTCACGGATAATTCATGTTAATTCGTGACTTTTTTATTTGAATATCCACATTTCCAATCACTCCACCACAAACGTAGCAAGCACACCCTTATGGTCGGTGGGCCACGTTGCGAGCGGTGTTATTATCGGTTCGTCGGTGCCGAGGGGTACACGCTTGGCATAAGCGATGTTGCCTTCGGGCCCGAAGAGCTTGCATTCCGTCACCTTAATGCCCTTGCCACGGAAGAAGAGGTAGTCGATGCGGTCGCGTTCGTCCGACTTCGGAGCCCACGTCAGTTTGTTCGGGTCGACATCGGGATTGTCCGAGGGGAAGGTGAAGCCCGGATGAGTCAGCACATTGGGGTGAACCGTGCGATAGCAGTCGTTGAATCCAGCCTTGATGAGTGCCGTCGTCTGCGGCCATGCTATCACTACGCCGTGATGGTCGTACAGATCGCGCGTCTGCTCAGTCCAGTCCTGCACCGACGGTTCGTTGAAGTCGCCGCCTATAATGGTGATGAATCCACGCTCCTGGTCGCGCTTTGCCTCCTTAAGGAAGTTGGCTATAGCCTTGTCGCGCATTGAGAGAGCGTTGCGACGCAATATCTCGTCGACATCGGTGAGCGGTTCCATCTCCTTGAACGTGTTGCCATCAACGCCACGCACCTCATAATACGTGTCGTTGAGATAGTCGAGATGACTGGTGTACAGGGCCAGTCTGCGTCCGCACACCTTCGTCTCAAGCTTGTATATCGACCCATGGTCGTCCTTCAACGGGAACACCGTCTTATGGGCGGTGATTGGCGTAGACGACAACAGTCCCGTATCGTCCGAGCGGAACCCGTAATACACCACACCACGCTTAGCCATATCCTTGCACACACGTGCAATGAAATCGTCGCGATAGTTGCGCACCTCGCTGAACGTGACGTAGTCGGGGCGTAGCCGTTCCAGTTCGTTCAGAATGGCTTCATATCCACCCTTCACCATAGTTCCCTCCTGCCAGATGTTCCACTGCAGCACGGTAAACGTCTTGCCCTGCTTCTTTCCACCAGCAAGACACGTCAGCGGCAATAGCAGTATTGCCAGCAGCATAACGATTGTTTTCTTCATAGCCATATTATTCTTTTGTAGTTCTTATTATTATATGGTAATACTCATTATTTTATTGTAGGCGGATTGTTGAGCCATCCGCCCTCGTTATAGTCCTGCGTAGGCTTTACACCCTCTTTTGCCACACCCTTCTGCATGAGGCGTTTCAACTGGTCGAGATGATAGAAGTACACCTGGCGTGGCGTGATGCCATACTCCTTGCAGAGCGATGCAGCCATACCTACCACCTCGCCCATAGCTCCCGTAGTGCGCATTACGCGGGTTGAGCCAAGCGCAACGTGCGTTGTGCTGATGTTTCTGCCCGCCATGAAGAGGTTGTCAACATTGCGCGAGTACAGACAACGATAGGGCACAGCCGTAGGATAGATAACAGTGTGGCGTGTAGTGGCCTTGTATTCGTTGCCCGGGAAGCTGACAGTATTGGCAGGATCGGGTTCGTGCAGGTCGATACTCCACGTAGCTGCAAACGACGCATCCTCGTGTGTCATATGGCGCACAAGGTCGTCCTCCTTCAGCACATAGTCGCCCAGCAGTCGGCGCGACTCCCGTTTGCCAGCCACGTAAGCCACCCACGAGAGTCTATAATTGGCATAATCACGGCGCTCGGGCAACCGGTTTTTCAGATAGCTCCAGTTGGAGTAGACCACCATCAGTCCGTAGTCGCGTATGCGTTCAGCCTCGGTTATCTGGTTGCGGTTCATGCCCGTCTCCCAAGTCCATTCGCCCTTGAGCACACGCTCGGCAGTAGAGTCGTTGAGCACGACTCCATACTCAAACAGCGGAAACCTCTGCCGACTCTTGCTCTCGACTGCATACCACTGCACCGAGGCTCCCATAGTCATGCTGTCGGCACGTTCCGGCGCACGGCTCTCGCCATATTCGCTGCGCGACTCACGTCCCATACGCCAGTCGGCACCAGCCAGATAGCCTATGGTAGCGTCGCCCGTGCAGTCGGCATAGAGCTGCGCTCTGAACCTCAGGCGCTCGCCGCTCAGTACGTTTCGGGCCGTAATGCTTGCTATGCGCGCCCCGTCCATGGTCACACCGTCGGCATGCACACCCATAAAGAGGCTCACTCCGTGCTCCTGCTGCAGCCATTGCATCTTCTTCTGGTCTTCGTAGTAGGCTGCGGGTTGCGCATTGCCCTCACGACGTGGGGCAAACTCCTGCTGCAACTGTCCCAGCCTGGGATAAGGACCAACGCCCAAGCGTCCGCCCATGTGTACACGCACCTCCGAACTGTTGTTGCCGCCAGCCACCGGACGGTCGCCTATGAGCGCCACACGCAGTCCCAACCGGGCTGCAGCCACTGCCGCACTCATGCCGGCAACGCCTGCTCCCACCACCACCATGTCGTATTCTCCGGCATCACGCGCCTCAAGGCTTGTGCCGTTGATGCCGCTGCGGAATGCGTCTTGGCTGCTTGCGTCGTCGGGCGGAACAAGACTGCCGTCGGTAGTGAGCAGTATGGCGTCGCAACGACCGTCAAATCCCGTGAGGTCGTGCAGTCGCAGCTGTGTCTTGCCGGCCTTAAGCCTCACGCTGCCAGCCTTCTGCCACTGCCAACGGTTGCCCGTCTGCCCTACAGTATGCAGACGCTTGCCGCCCACGCTCAGTTGAAAGGCTCCTGCACCGGGCTTTGTAGTCCATGGCGAAGTCCAGTTGTAGGTGCGCACATATACGTGATACGTGCCGCCGCTGTTTATGTTCACCGTAGTGACGGCATCGCTTACGGGCACGCCCATGCCGTGGGCTATCAGGTAGGGCGACCCCATGATGTCCATAAACTGCTGGTCGACCACCCATCCGCCACGCTTGCTGAAGCTCTCGGCTTCTACAATCAGGCTCTCGGCGTGCGCCTTCGGCATTGCTGTCAAAGCCAGTACCGCAGCCAGCAGCACACGTAGCAAAGTTACGTTTTTATTTCTTATCATAATTGGGTTTGATGTCTGAATGTTTAACGAAAATAGAATTCCCTGATGGTAAGACGGTTCTGCTGCTCACGGGTGAGCGTCAGGCGCAGCGCCTTCACCTTGCATCGCGTCTTGAACCGTGCCTCCATGCGTCCGCCCTTCACCTCGTCGGTCACCTTATAATATGTCTTGCCGTCGGCACTTGCCTCCAGAACGGCACCATGCGGATATTCCTTCGATTCGTCAAACACCACTGCCACACGTCGTGTCCGAGCCGGACTATCGAGCGTTACGGTGAAGTGCTCGCCCTCAAGGTCGGAATATGGCGTGCAGAAGAACGTGCTCTCGTCGCCGTCATAGGCATACTCCTTTTCGTAGAACTTCACGCCGGGCATATCGGTATCTATCGTTGCGCCTGCCAGAAGTTTGGCTCTGCTCGACTCGGCACGGAATATTGTGGTGTCATCCAACCGCTCGGCATAGGCAGCATTGCCCGTGCGGGCGAGCAGCGGCAGCACAACCGTGTTGAGACGGCTCACAAACTCGTCATAGCTGCCGCCCCCTCCAGTCCACAACACCTCAGCCAGAGCGCACAGACGAGGATAGAGCATGTGGTCGACATCGGCCTTGGTGCGTACAAACTCGGTCCACAGACACGCCTGACAGCCCCTCACCTGACTCTGCTGTTCGGCAGGAATGCCCTTCAGGGGTTGCCATTCGAACACCTTCCTGGTAGAGTTGCGGGCGTAGCCGAAGTCGAAGTAACACGGATCCTTAGGACACAACACCACCTGCATGCCCCTGCCCAGAGCCTTGGCGCTGCGCTCGGCGGCATCGCGCTGCCAAATACACACCACGTCGGAAGCATCGGCAGCACAGCGGTCGTTTATCTCGTCCCATCCCATAAGTCTCCTGCCGTAGCGTCGCACTATCTCGCCTGCACGTCGTGTAAAATAGTCTTGCAGCTGATGCAGGTCGGTCATGTGCTCGCTACGATACAGCGCCTGGCAGCGCTTGCACTCCTTCCAGCGCACCGTACTCACCTCGTCGCCGCCCAGATGGATGTAGCGCGAGGGGAAGATGTCAGCCAACTGCGCCACCACAGCCTCAACAATGTCGTAGACACGAGGATTGCTCACGCACAGCATGTTCTCCCATGCACGCTTGCGGTCGTTCTGCAGGCGCTCCTCAGGGAACGGTTCAAACTCGCCACCACGACACGACAGCTCGGGCATTGAAGCCAACAGCGCCAGACAATGGCCCGGCATGTCCACCTCGGGGATTATCTCCACGCCCCGTGCATAGGCATAAGCCACGAGCGCCTTCAGTTCGGCAGGCGTGTAATACTTGTCGGATAGTTCGGGAAAGTCGGGATAATGCGTGCCGCGGCGTGCCACTTCGGGAAACCGTTCGAGTGCGAGTCGCCAACCCTGATTGTCGGTGAGGTGCAGATGGAGCACATTGAGACGCAGCAGATTCATTGCGTCTATCATTGACTCTAATTCGGCTATGGTGCGGAAGTGGCGGCTACAGTCTATCATCAAGCCACGATGCTCAAACCGCGGACTGCTCTTTAGCGTAGCACACTCTAACGGTCTGCCCCCGGCAGCACTCAGCAGCTGAGCCAATTGTGCCATTGCCCAGTTGACTCCCTTGACGCTTCCGGCTCTCACTACGATGTCGTTGTCGGCTATCTGAAGCGTATACGCCTCGCTGCCGAGCGCTGCGTCGTGTTCAATCTTAAGCATAGCGCTGTCGGCATGCGCCAGTGTGAGCTTCACGCCGGTGCGCTGATGCATGAGCGTAGCCACCGATTCGGAAGCATAACGCCACTCGGCAGGCATGCTGAAAGCATACGCCCTACCCGACTGCAACACCGCTGCCCGTGCCTCAACAAGCGAAAGCAACGTAAGGAGAATGCCGAGCAGAAACAATCGGGATGTTCGTTGGATGTTCATTGGAGTAGATTTATACATTTAGACATAAAATCACAACACCTTAAACCAGCTGGTTTCCATTGTTAAATAAGATACCAGCCGATTTAAGGTGTTCACAAAATTCCTATTTACTACTTACCGAAATCTGTGATTATCTTGCCGGCTATAGGAGTTTCTACAGCGTTTGGCACAATCCACATTTTTTCATTGAAACCATCATTACCATTATATTGGCGATTGAGCGCTTCCTCAAGATTAGCCTTATTATAGTCAATCTCGTCTTGCGAGTAACGCCAACGTATCGGGAACTTGTTCTGCTCGTCATTCAGGTTGGTGCTGGGATTGAGTTCCCAAGCAGGGTATCCGGTACGACGGTGGTCAAACCAGCACTCATAGTCGAGCGACTGGCGGTACGAACCGAGATACTTCTGTGTGATAATCTGTTCCAGAGCGTCGTCAAAATCGCTCTTGAGCTGTACATTAGGCTGTGCAAGATACTGGTCGATGTATTCGGCTGTTATCTCTTTGCCATGATTGTAAGTCTCGCCTGCAGGAGTATACTGAGCTATGAATTCCATGCTGGCACGTATGCCTTTCTTATAGTACTCCTCAGCACTGCCATTGATCCATCCACGCAAGGCAGCCTCAGCAAGAATGAAGTTCTGCTCCATGTATCCTATACGGATTATAGGCTCGCCTGCGGGTAACAGATAACGCTGGTTAGGCTTGCAGTCCATAAGGTCGGCATGTATTGCATTGTTCACGCTTTGGTCGCCAGCAGGGTCGAGTCCGGGATATGCATCCCATGAAGAAGCAGCCACACCGGCATTTGTCTTGCCCACAGCGGGCGAGCAATAGTAGAACAGGCGGTAGTCGTTGAGATTCTTCAGTGGCTCAATGAGGTACGAACTTGTTGCATAGAACGACATGTGCTGGTTGTTGTAGAGCGGATACTGCTGTCCGGCAGCATCGCTGAATACGAGCATGAAGTTGTCGTCGTTGCCTGCAAAGATGTTGCCCGACGACGCGATACGAGCAAAGCGGCTCTTCACGTTAAGATCGGCAGCATCCGACTGGTCGGCTACCTGCTGCATATTCATGAGCACCTTCAGCTCAAAAGCGTTACATGCCTTGCGCCACTTGGCTGGGTCGCCGCTATAGATAGGGTCGCCCTCAAACTTGGCACCGCTTGCAAAGAGCGATTCCGCACTCTCCAAATCTTCCAATATATGGGCAAACACGTCGTGCTGGGTGTCATACTTGGGTGTGAAATTACCACCCTCAGCAGCGTTAGAATCGCTATATGGAATGTCGCCAAGCTTCATCGTGATGCCATACAGACGGTATGCCTTGAGGAATTTGGCAAGACCCTTGTACGAATTCTGTACAGCTTCAGTCTGCGAAGCTGCCTCCAATATCATCTTCTGACAGTTGGTGAAGTCGGTATAATCGTCGAAGCCAACACGACTGAGCATGTTATACTGGTTGTCTTCTTGCGCTCCCTCACACCACACGACCTGTTTCTGCAGCAGACTGTGATAGATTGAATATTTCACACCTCCTATATCCGTGATGTTAAGTATGAGCTGTGTAGCAATCATGCCTGGAGTGACCTTTGTTGTGGCATTGTCGTCGGTGTTGTAATCGTCAAACTTACCGGTACATGAAACCGTTGACATACCGATTGCGCCCAACGCTGCTACAGTACATATTATATTTCTGAATTTCATAATGCGTCTGGATTAATTAGAATTGAACTTTAATGTTGAAACCGAGGAAACGCTGAGAAGGCGAACTCAAGTCGTCTGAGCTGACATCGGGGTCGGCATACTTGAACTCCTTTGCCCAAAGCAGCATGTTCTGACCGATGAACGACACCGAAGCCGACTTCATGCGTGCCCATGCACAAATCTTCTTGGGAAGATTGTAGGTCAATGACAGTTCGCGAATCTTGAAGAACGTTGTAGAACGGTAGTTCTGGAACGCTGCTGCTCCGCACCATGGTTCATATCTCTGTATGAAGTTCTGATAAGAAACCACTACGTCGTTGGGCGCAAACACACGTGTATCTTCCAGTATGTTGCCGTCAACGTCATACTTAACCGAGCCGGAAACTATCTTAACGCCTTTTGCTACGAATGTCTTGTTGCCGTTGACAACCTCCTCATAACGCTCCGGTGTGGCACTCTTCGGGTGCGAACCAGAGTTCCACATAGCCTGCTCAGTCTTGTTGTAGGCAAGTCCGCCTACACGACCGTCCACTGCCAGGTTGAGAGTCCAGTCCTTGTAGCGCAACTGAGTGTTGATGCCCCATATCCAGTCTGGGTTGGCATAGCCTGCAAGTTTCTGATACTTGCTGCGCTGTGGCAGTCCGTTGTAAAGTATCATGTTGCCGTCCGGGTCGCGGTCCCAGTCAAGGTCGGCCACCCAGTCCCAACGTTTGCCGTTCTGCACCCACTGGTTCTGTGTAGAATATACGGGATCGATGGTGTTGTAGTAGTAACGGTCGGAAGCCCAGTTGAGGTTTACAGTCCAGTTGAGGTCCTTCTTCTTAATCACGTCAGCACCCACTGCAATCTCAAATCCACGACGTTCCTGCTTTTCGCCATAATTGATGAGCGTGCTTGTAAAACCTGAGGCAGCGCTGACTGTAGCCTTACGTGTATTGTTATACTTCAATGTATTGTAGTAGGCCAAGTCGAAGCGGATGCGGTTGTTCCACACGTTGAACTGTGTACCGATTTCGTATGCGCGCTTTGTAGTAGGCTTCAATGTAGATGAACGCAGCGACTCGGGATATGTGGCTGTGTTCATCTTGTTCCATACATTCGACGAAACGCTGTATGCCTGCTGTGTCTCGAAGATGTCAAGGTCATACTTTGTCACTGTCCAAGAGCCTCTCAACTTCCAGAAAGTGAAGGGCTGGGGCAGATGCAGGAACTCAGACATGATGACACTGCCCGACACTGACGGATAGAAATAAGAACGTGTATCGGCAGGAAGAGTAGAAGACCAGTCGTTACGGCCCGTTACGTCGAGGTAGACAGTGTTGCGCCATGCCACTGACAGACGTCCCCAAAGCGAATTGACACGCTTGCTCTTGTATGAAGACGATGCCGAAACAGGGTCTACCGATGCCTTGAGCGAATAGTAGCCGGGCACAGACAGACCATTGTTGGTGTTTGCACTGACATTGTCATCGTAATAGTAATATATGGTACTACCCAACATTCCGTCGATGTCAAAGTCGCCAAGCTTCTTGTCGGCAGCCAGAATAACGTCGTTGTTGACACTGAAACCAGTGGCTTTAGAAACACCGTAGTATCCCTTTACGTTACCGTAATAACCATGAATCTGTCCGATAGGGTTCTTGGTTTCGGTACGGCTGGCGTAGAAATCGACACCAGTACGTGTAGAAATGTTCAACCATGGCAGCAACTCATACTTAGCGTATGCGTATGTGTTGAGCTTGTCGTAGTCGTTGGAGCGTGTACACTCATAGGCGAGGAAGTAGGGATTGTCATAATAGTAGTTGTACAGCCAGTTCTGTTTCTGGTTCTCCTTGCCCTCTACCCAATAGTTGCGATAGTCGCGGATGTCGTAGTTTGAGCCGGTCCACACAATAATATTATATATGTAGCCACCACCACTATAACCCGAACCGCGGTCGTTGTTGTAGAAACGCTTGTTCCATACAGCACCGCCTTCGAGCGAGAGTTTGCCTATCTTGGCATTGCCGCTGAGTGTATAGATTATCTTGTGCATATCCTCATTAGGATACTGTCCACGGTTGAAGACGTGGTTGAGCGACGTGCGCACACCACCGTTCTTGCCACGCCAACCCAAACTGATGTTGTTGTTGGTGACAAATCCCTGCTGAAGGAAGTTGCGGAAGTTGTTCTTACCCTTTGATACGAGTTCGGTCTCTTCCCACTGATAAGTCTTAGGATTGTACTGCGACGCCTTGCGACCTATGTCGAGCTTGTCGCCCCATACATAGTCTACAGAGTCGTAGTGGCCACCCGAACCCGAACTGTAGTCGTGCTGTGCCTCAGGAATGGCAAGATAGCCGGCATTGAACATAGTGCTGCTGTTGACTGTTATGTCCAGTCCTTCCTTGTTACCCTTCTTTGTTGTGATGGTGATAACGCCCGAACCGCCACGTGCACCGTAAAGAGCAGATGCAGTAGCGCCCTTCAGCACGTCGATAGACTCTACATCGTCGGCATTGATGTCGCGAAGTGATATATTAGAATAAGGTACACCGTCGAGCACAATGAGCGGACTTTCACCACGGATGAGCACCGACGGAGCGTCATTGAACTCGGTTGAGTTCTGCACGTTCAAACCTGCCACCTTACCGGTAAGCGAAGTGCCGAGGTCGACCGACTTGACTGTAGCCAATTCGTCGCCCTTCACTTTCTGCACGGCATAACCAAGAGCCTTCTCTTCACGCTTGATGCCGAACGCTGTCACTACAACGTCGTCGAGAGTCTTGTTGTCGACATCCATAAAGACTGTCATGTCCGAGCCTCCCTGCGCCTTTACCTCCTTGGTCTGATAGCCGAGGTATGAAATCTGTATTGTAGAACCGCTCGGAACATCGAGCGAATAGCGACCGTCGGCATCAGTTATTGTGCCAGTGGTTGTTCCCTTTACAAGAATGCTGGCACCGATGATAGGGTCGCCATTCTCGTCCTTGATACAACCTTTTACAGTCTGCTTTTTCTTCTTTCCCTGCTGCTGTGTCCCCTGCTTAGCCTTTCGGCTGGGGTGTATTGTTATGATGCGGTCGGCAATTTCATACTCGCACGACTCGTCGAGCACCTGCTTTAGCACATCACGCAGCGGTGTTTTGTTGAATTTGGCAGTAACGCGTTTGTTTAGGTTGATGTCGTTGACTATGACCGACATTTTGGTTTGCCTTTCAATTTCGTGCAGCACCGACTTCAGAGGCTGGCTGTTGAAGTTGCGGCTCACCGTTTGTGCCTGCATTGCGGTGGCCATTGCACCGGATAGGGCGATGACGCCGGCAACGCATAGTGATCTGAATTTTGCCATAGATGTTTAAAGTTTTGATTATAGATTGTTGTTTATATTGTTTACGTTTTCATCGTACCCGTTTCGGCTACGATTCGGTTTATAAAAGTCCTGTATTCTGCTTTTTCCGATCCTGTAATCCATTGATTTTCAGCACTGATTTCGGTCGCTTTCAAAAAGGAGTCCTTTTGGGTTGCAAAACGAGTCCTTTTGCATTGTAAAAGGAGTCCTTTTGGAGTGTAAAAGGGGCCCTTTTGGAGTGCAAAACGAGTCCTTTTGAAAATGGAGGGTTATGCACTGGTGTTATCAAGGCGGTTTTAGGTCCAAATCAAGCGGTTTTTAGGTTCTTTCAATTATTTAAACAACTCATAAAGGTTTTACCCAACCTCGAAACCAATTTTTTTTAATGTTAAATGCAATTTTTTTAATGTTAAATGCAATTTTTTTAATGTTAAGTGTTGAATGTTGAATGTTAAGTTCGTCCAACATTAGGAATT
>ERZ1031954.536-NODE-536-length-15986-cov-4.605863_pt1 | contig 15986 bp, 9 predicted proteins | sample MGYA00516701_ERZ1031954 | MGnify/ENA primary metagenome ERZ1031954 (study PRJEB33719, sample SAMN04261284) | wastewater metagenome | biome: rural village; feature: human; material: feces | host: Homo sapiens | place: El Salvador | collected 2013-01-07 ...
ATCTAGAGAAATGCAAGAACGACAAGGAGAAAGCCTTCATCACAAAGTACTATAGCTTCTTCACTTCCATTTGTCGCAAACTATTCAAAAAGTAGTAGCTTATGAAATATCTAAAAATATTCATCCTCCTGCTCGCCACGGTGCTCACTGTGGCGTGCGACTCAGGCAAATCGCCTTCTTTCAAGAAAGGCAACCCTTACTCCAAGGAATACTTCGGCATCAATGGACCAGTCAAGTATGCCTTGTACAACCATTACAAGAAGGGCTACGTTGACCAAGCTATCCGTATGGACTTCTCGCCAGAAGGTATGCTTACCAAGAAGAGAACCTTCGAGAAGGGTGACTCGATAGTCAACAACTATACCTACGATGGCAAGAACAACATCCAGTCTATCTCTGGAACGGATGTTGGTGCCTATAAGAATGAGTTCCAGAAAGGCAACTTGGCTAAAGAATGGTTCTACTCTGACGAAGATCAGACAGAAGGTTTCACCTTGCGCTACCAAGTGGAAGGCGAGAAACTCATCAAGAAGCAGAACGACATAAAGACTGGCAAAGGCGTCACCACCACATATGCCTATACCAGCAAGGGCATCTTGCAGCAAGAGCAACAGATGCAGAATGATGGTTCCTATACCAAGAACGTCTATGACGCGGATGACCACCTGACTTCCATCGAGCACTATGGCGCATCTGGCGCATACCTCTACAAGGAAGACATCAATGCCGACTACGATGAGTACAACAACCTCATCAAGTATCAAGCCAAGAAGAACGGCAAGGCGAGGGCTTACTACAAGGTGGTTTATAAGTACTATACCGAAGATGAGCTAAGTGCAGCTAACCAGCAAGCAGAGTCCACCATCACCAGTGACAGTGCGAGCTACGAAGACAAAGGTGAGGCATCTGCCCCTAGCAAGTGGCTACTCATTGCCATCTCCGTCATCAGCCTCATCTTCCTCTTTATCTACATATCTATAGCAATTGAAGAGTGGCATCTATTCAAGAACTTCGGAGGTGAGACCGAGATAGATGGTATGAGAAAAATGTGGATGTACAACAGTCGCCCATACGTGAGAATGGCGATACTCTTTACCATTCTCCTTGCAGCTTTCTTGTCCTCCATCATCCTCCTATTACTCTTCGGAGGTGTCGTATGGGTACTCTTCTGGGCTATCAAGTTGATATTCTGGGCTATCATCGTCATTGGATGGATTTGCTTGGTAGGAGGTATCATCGGTACCATTGGGGGCGCATTCATCTGCCTCATCCCTGCCGTCATCGGTGGTGTCATCGTTGCCTTCCAAGACACGCTGAAAGGATGGGGAGAGTTATTCGTAGCTTGGGGAAGCGAGTTCCTGGACAACGTCAATGCCATCGACTGGACGATTTCAATCTACGAAAACTATGGTACGACCATCTTGGCTATCGCCCTCACACCATTGGTTTGCTTCTTACTATTGGCTATCATCCTCATCGTCATCAGCACCCTGCTGAGATTATATGAGTTTGCCTCTATGAAGATATACAACGTGCACCGCCCTTGCCCATTCTGTGGCAACACCCACGACTTCAAATACATGATTGATGGTGAAGAATGGTCTATCCCATTGCATCCGGGCTTGTATGGCATCCTGCATCAAACCAACCATGATACTGGAGTCAGAGTACCTACCATGTTGATGAACGGCAAGGCGAAACTGACGAGAAAGTGCCCAAACTGCGAACGATTGGTCAACGAGGGACACGACAAGACTTACGGCACGGATATCCACATCGGTATCGTGGGTGCTCGTTCTTCCGGCAAGTCTTATATGTTGTATAGCGGCTTGGAGATGCTCTCCCAACACTTCGGAGACGACTTCGAACAGACCGACTCTGATAGCAACAACAAGCTAGCGGATGTAACGAAGCGTATCCACAATGGTGATGGTATTCAGACCGCCGTGAAGAATCGCTACAAGGCTATCCAATTCAAGCTGAAACGCAAGTGGCGTCCTGTGCCATACCATCTGTTCTTCTACGATGTGGCAGGTGAGAAGTTCAACGCCAGCACCAACAAGTCGCAGGCAGCCCTTGAGTTCTACAACAAGGTGAAGACCGTAGTCTTCATCATCGACCCGACGATGACGGACATCGACAAGGTAGTACCTTCCGATGCGTTCACCGAATGGTTTAAGAAACACGGCAACCAGAGCGAGAAGTATGATACGGAGGGAACACTATCCGAGCTGAAGAACATCCTGACCCAACAGGTAGGTCGCAAGACCAAGGACATCGACATCATCATCACCTGCACCAAGAAAGACTTAGGATACTTGGAGAACTCCAATTATACCTACGACTTGGACGAGAACATGATCAAGAAGTTCATCAGCGAGGAATTGGGCTTGGCAAACGTCATCAACTCCGTCTCCGACTTCAAGTCGGTCAGCTATGCCGCCGTCAGTGCCACCGCCGAAGACAGAAGTGCTTTGGAGGAACTCTTCTTGAATATCCTCAAGCAGAGAGGCATCAAGATGGATTAAGCCTCAGCCTCATATAGAGACTGGCAGGAAGAAAGCAGAAGTGAAATGTTAAATTCAATACAGATTTAATATTTTTATTGCTTTTTTCTTGCCAGTCTTTTTTTATTGCCTTAATTTTGCATTCCGAACAGAGAAAAAAGATAGTAAAAGCATGGCAAAGATATTGATTGTAGAAGACGACTTGGCTTTTGGAACGATGATTCAGGCATGGCTCAAAAAGAAAGGATTCGAGGTGGAGAAAGCCACTTCGGTCAAGGCTGCGTTAGACTTACTCGAAGAGGACAACAAGCGCGACCTCATCCTATCCGACCTTCGCCTTCCCGACCACGATGGACTGACTCTCTTGAAATGGACTCAAAAGCACAATCTGTCGATTCCGTTCATTGTCATGACAAGCTATGCCGAGGTACAGAATGCCGTCTTAGCCATGAAGTCGGGAGCCACCGACTACATCGCCAAGCCATTTCCACCCGATATGCTGTTGGATAAGATACAAGAGGCTATCCATTCCAATAGCAGAGGAACGTCCATAGGCAATTCTTCCTCCATCCCAGCCTCTTCCCAAACGGCAAAGAATCAAGCAGAGACCGCAGCTAAGGTTAAAGAGAATAACGTCCCGAAGTACATCGAAGGTAAGAGCGAGGCTTCCAAGCGTCTCTACGATTTCGTATCGTTGGTGGCACCGACCCCGATGTCGGTCTTGATTCTTGGAGCCAGCGGAACGGGCAAGGAATACGTGGCACATCGCATCCATGAACTGAGCCAACGTGCCAAGAAACCTTTCTTCGCCCTCGACTGCGGTGCCATCCCCAAGGATGTGGCAGCCTCCGAGTTCTTCGGTTATGTCAAGGGAGCCTTTACGGGAGCCGAACAAGACAAGAAAGGTGCCTTTGAGATGGCAAATGGCGGAACTCTCTTCCTCGATGAGATGGGAAACCTGAACTATGAGGTGCAAGTGCAACTGCTTCGCGCCTTGCAAGAGCGAAAGATTCGTCCATTGGGCAGCACCAAGGAGATAGACATCGACATCCGACTGGTTTGCGCCACCAATGAAAATCTAGCACAACGAGTTGCCGAGGGCAAGTTCCGTGAAGACTTGTATCATCGTATCAACGAGTTTACCATCTACATGCCGGAGTTGAAAGACCGTGGCAGTGACCTCTTCCTCTTTGCCGACCTCTTCGTGAAGCAAGCCAACCAGGAGTTGGGCAAGAATGTAGAAGGTTTCGACAAGAAGGCATCAGAGATGATTGCCTTCTACAACTGGCCAGGCAACCTGCGTGAGCTCAACAATGTGATGAAGCGAGCCACCTTGTTGGCAAGAGGCAGCCATATCGGCGTAGCGGAGCTAGAGCAAAGCATAGTTCTTACCCAACCTATCGGCCCTCTCCCCCTCCACGACGAACAAACAGAGCTTCAGCGGATAGAGAACGCCCTCAAGGCTGCAGGTGGCAACAAGAGCAAGGCCGCCCTCCTCCTCGCCATCGACCGCAAGACATTATATAATAAGATGAAGAAGTATGGCATCCAATAAAGGATATTAGTATATTTGTACATACAAAAAAGAGCAGTGTGGATATGCCATGAGGAAGCATATCCACACTTTTTTGTGGATTTTTTCCACAGTTCTTCCACACTTTCCACAATTCCACATTTTTGGCATCAACAACCGTTACTACTGATATTCAAACACTTAGCGATTATTGGCACATTTTGGCACAGCGATTGTGATATAAGATAGTGAGCACGCAAACGAGCAACAATGCTCAAAGCAAGCTCACTAAGAGTTAAACATTATATTCACAAATTTAAAACATAAAGATTATGAAAAAGTTAGTATTCGCAGCTATCGCAGCAATGGTTATGGTATCAGTAAGCAATGTTTTCGCCAGCAAGAACATGGCAAGTGTTTCAAACGCAGCTCCAGTTGACACTGTTGCTCCAGCCGACACTACAGTATCTACAGACACTGTCGCTCCAGCAGAGCAATCAGCCGACACTACCGTTGAGGAGAAGTCCGCAGACCTCGCCGCTCTCATCAACGTGCCAGCTGACACTACAACAACCGATTCTACTCAAAAGGATTCATCAGCTACAGGTTCATACCTTGCAGCATTGTAACATCACCTTCAAAAAACAGTAATAATTACACGTCGCTTTCAATCGAAAAGGGGATATGTCATTCAATCATGGCATATCCCCCTTTCCGTTTTTCCCTTTTTACATTTGGCAATTACTCTATTTGAAACAAATCGTCCATCGTCACCTCACTCTGAATGTTTTGCCAAGCTGCATTATGTTCCACTCCATAAGATGTAACCATGGTCAGATGAATAGTCTTTCGAGTACCCGTCACTTGCTTGAATAACTCACGGCGCTTGATAAGCCACATAGCGTAATTGGAAGAGATGACGTATGGTTGATTGACAAACTTCATCTCACATAGATTGATGGTTTTGTCACCTCTGTCGATAATAAGATCTATCTGTGCGCCAGCCAGTTGGTCGTTTTCAATGTCCGTTGCGCCTCGGTAAGACCATGTGCAAACATTCGACAAGATGCCACTTATGCCCAGCTTCTTCTTAATCTGAGGGATATGATGTAAACAAACTTGCTCGAAAGCATAACCTTCCCAACTTGATATATCCATTTGTCGATGGCTCCAGTAATGCTCATCCTCTCCATGATAGTTTCTCACAAACCGCAGATAGAAGAGAGAGTATAAATCGGTAAGCTGATACATAAAATTTCTATCCGTCTTGCCAAATGCCGAATACTTTCGGACGAAATCACAATTGCACAAGTCGGAAAGCACAGTAGATACATAGCCAGAATCATCCACCTTTAGTTCCGCAAGCAGTTCTGGGCGAGTCATTCCCTTCATCTTCTTAGCCAATGTCTCGACCACTTTTCTATACAAGGTGGATTCTTTGAAAAGCGACTTGAAGAGAAAACCATACTCGCTCCTCAAGGGGGCATTGGATGCGAAGAAGAGATGGTCGATATTCTGCGCCACGCTCAGCGAACGCTGCATCATATCGAGATAATAAGGTGTACCACCCATCGCCATATATAGCTCTACTATCTGAAAGCGTTCCAACTGAAAGCCCCTTGCCATCAAGAACTCCTCTACCTCTGCAAGATTGAATGGACGGAGATAGATAGAACGAGTCACTCGATTGTGCAAGCCTCCCTTGTTGCCCAAGAGCGTATTAGTCATCCAGGTAGTGGCAGAGCCACAAACAATGAGTTTCAGATTATCTTGCTTGGATGCCCACTCATTCCAAAAGAGTTCGAAAGCCTTGAGAAAACGAGAGTTATGCGTATCAAGCCAAGGCATCTCATCGATAAAAATCACGATGTGTTTCTTGTCTTTCAAGGTCTCTAGGTATTGGCGCAACATAAAAAAGGCTTCCATCCAATCCTTTGGCACTTTTTGTGTTGTCTTGGAGTAGGTTTCCAACTGATGGGTGAAGTTCACAAGTTGTTCCTTGCGAGTGCCCTCATAGATACCCGTCATATAGAAATCATACTGTTCATCAAAGAATTTGTCGATAAGATACGTCTTACCGATGCGCCTTCTTCCATAAACGGCCACGAATTCCGCCCTTGAAGAATCGACAATCTCTTGCAGCAATGCTATTTCTTTCTGCCGCCCAATGATTTTGTTTACTTTTCCCATACTCTATCCATGCTTGATTTACGACTGCAAATATACTATCATTTCTTGAAATAAGCAAAGAAAACATCGAGAACTTACTACGCTAACCCTATTTTTTTACCTATTAGCGTAGTAGGTTCTCGATATTTCTTCTCCATCGGAGGGCATCTTGCAGCTATCCGCAGGCATAATAGACGGCAAGGTTTGGTCACTATAGACGACAGGGCTTAGTCGTAATAGACGACAAGACTCAATCGTCTATTACGACCCAATTTATGCTATCATTGGCAGACATCAAGAGCAGTACTTTTGGAAAAGCATCTGCGCTTTTTTATTCATGTTTTTCTTCTGTGCTTGTCATCTCAATGCATAGGAACAAATACTTGTATTATCTGGCAGACAAAGCCTCTACTTCTTTTGACAAGAATGAAATCGGTCAATCCACCAAGGGAACGTATATTCTGCAAGAACTTAATGGCGGTATCTTCTGGTTCCAAATTTGTGAATACACCTCCACCAAGTTGGTGCTGAAGAATAAGCTAGGGCAGACATTGACCTTTAAGAAACAATAAAAACAACCATTAGCTATCACGCTCATCTTCAAAATGAGCGAGATAGCTTTTCTTATATAAAGGAAATCGCTATGATTTCCTCATTTTTTAGGCTAAGACTTTGGTGGATACACTTATTTTTGGTAATTTTACAACCCAAAACAAGTAAGACTCGCAACATGCAGAAGAATCATTTCCCTTTCAAGGTAGCAGCAGGCTATTGCGCCGTCGCCGCCGTACTCATCCTCGCCATCAGCCTCGTGTACAGCAACACGAAGTCGATACTCGCTATCAACCAGGCATCCCGTGAATACATCCAGAAGCGTGATGCCGCCGACAGCACTATGTCGGCACTGCTCAAGGAAGAGCAAGCCAACCTGCACCAACTCTCCGCTGCACTCGAAGGGAAAGGCGACAAGAACTACCTCCGTGAAAAGGTGAATAGCCTCAACAATGGCAAGGACTCCATCGTGGTTCATCCCCAAACCCAACAGACCCACAAAGCCGAGAACACGACCGTGGAGGTGGTGAAGACACGCAAGGGATTCTTTCGCCGCCTCGCCGATGCCTTCAAGAAGGAACACGCAGAGACGCTCAGCGTCAAGAGAGACAGCAACAACGCCATCATCGACTCCATCACCACACCGGTGAACGTGGCGGAGAACGTAGCCGACATCCTCGAACAAATCGACCGAAAGGAAAAGTCCTCCTCCAAGAACCACTCGCAAGCCATATCCAAGGAGATGGAAAACCTACAGATGGTAAATGCCCAACTGGCCCTGCGCTCCGCCCAACAACTCAACGAGGTTCACCAAAGGGAACGTGACTCCATGCAACAAGCCATCAACAAGGCGATGGAAGCTCGCCAATACCTTCTGTGGCAGATAGGTTTGCTGGCCGTTGTCGCCATCATCGCCGCCATCATCCTGCTTTGGTACATCTGGCGAGATACCCAAAAGGAGCGCATCTACAGAGAGAACCTGGAGAATGCCAACGAGGAGATACGCCGCATCATGCAACAGCGTGAGCATCTCCTCCTCACCATCACCCACGACATCAAGGCTCCTGCCGCCTCCATCTCTGGCTTCATCGACTTGATGAAAGACTACATAAACGATGCCCGTGGAGCGGAATGTCTCGTCAACATCAAGCGTTCCGCACACCATCTGTCACACCTCGTCGCAGCACTGCTCGACTACCATCAACTAGAGAATGGACTCATGAAAGTTCATTCCACCGACTTCTCGCCTAAGGAACTGGTGGATGAGAGCGTAGAAGGGATGAGAGTGCAAGCGGAAAGCAAAGGGCTGAAGATTTCGTATGAAATAAAAGAAAAGGAGCATAACGCGCTCTACAACGCTGATGCATTCCGCATTCGTCAGATACTCGACAACCTCATCAGCAATGCCATCAAATATACCGACAAAGGTAGCATCATGGTCAGCATGTCCATCCGACAAAAGCGAAATGCTTACAATATCATAGAAAACAAGAATGCTTATCTGCTCACCTTGGACGTAACCGACACGGGCAAAGGTATGACCACAGAGGAAAGGCAAAAGGTATTCCAAGCCTTCACCCGGCTGAAGAACGCCCAAGGCATAGAAGGCACTGGCTTGGGACTTTCGATTACCCACGAATTGGCAACTCTCTTGGGAGGCGAGATTCACGTCAAGTCGGAAGTGGGGAAAGGCTCCACCTTCACCGCCACGATTCCTATCGAGCTAGCAGATACATCACAAACAAAAGTTTGTCACTCCCATAACGAGCTTGACGAAAAGCCATCGGAGGATGCACCAAAAACATCCCCAAGTTCTACAGAGAAGCTTCTCATCCTTGACGACGACAAGTTGCAACTCCAACTGCTCCAAGAGATGCTTCACCGATTGGCGGGCGACTCTTGGCAAGTCTTCGCCTGCAACCACGTGACCGAAGCCCTTACTCTTCTGCACAACGAGCGACCTGCTATCATGCTGATGGACATCGAGATGCCAGAGATGAGCGGCAAAGACTTAATCAAGCACATCAACCACAACGAGATGAAGGTGATTGCCATGACCGCCCACGATACCAGCATCACGGAAGAATTGCGCGAGGCCGGTTTCGACGATTGCCTCTTCAAGCCGTTCAGCCAGGAGAGTCTTCAAAAGGTGCTTCACCTTGCTTCAGAAAAAAAGTCCCGAGGTTTTTCTAAAAAAGTCCCGAGGTTTTTGGAAAAAAGTCCCGAGGTTTTTGAAAATACGTCGAGAGGCAGTTCGGATGGCATCGGCAACCAACCTATCCATCCTCGCCTGCAACCTCTCCTCGCCTTTGCCGGTGATGACGAAGAGGCTGCACAAGAGATTATCACGACGGTGAAGCAAGAGTTGGAAGGACATCTTCATCAATTGCAAGAAGTTCTCCTACAAATCCAAATCCCGATAGAATCGCAGTCATCAATAGATTCATCTCTTTCCGAAGCCATCGCCAAGACCGCCCATAAGCTCCTCCCCATCGCCTCGATGATGCAGATGGACTGTCTGCCACAGCTCACCGTCCTATCGCCAGAGCACATCCAAGAGCAAGAGGCACAAAAAATCCGAGAATACGTGCAAGCCATCATCAACGACCTGAAACATATCCTCGGAGAGATATTGTCAGTATGAATTAAGAGAGACTATTGAATGATGAGAGTTGCTATTGATAAGCCTCAGCAGTACTGAGAGTGCTGATAAATTCGGTCTGTGAATAGGTGTTGCCCCATCCATCAATAGCCTCCACTCTCACCTTCGCTTGAGGGTTATGCAAATGATAAATAAACTCATGAGCACTTGTTGGCGAATAGTTTTGCGGATTGCGGTTGAGCGTACCGAGCATATAGCCACCAGCCCAAGCGTCTGGTTTATATGCACGATAGGTCATCTCACCCATGTATTTGTCATCCTCATAAATACTCACATGCCACGTTGGGTCATAGTTCCAAATGTTGGCAACCACATAGTCGGATGTAAGGGCATAGTCAAAGCTACCATACTCACCGCCAAAAGAGCTGTCGCCACGATGCAAACGAATCTGGTAACTCTTGTCAAAGCGAGTTGACTTATAATAGTTATCCACAAATTCATTGCCATTGATTTCATAGACCTCATAACCATTTGGGGTTCCATCAGCACAGATGACACCATGCCACCAGGCGCCACAAGCTGCACCCGTAATGCGCTCCTCCACCTGGATAGGAGAGGTAATCTGATAATTCTGATTATAATGAGTATGACCGCACATCAACTTGACATGGTCATAACCCTTCAACAAGCTCAGAATTTCCTCACGGTTCTGAGCATTGCTCTCACGGACAGGAATATGATAATAGAGGATGATGAGCCGATCCTTAGGTACATACTGTAAGTCTTTTCTCATCCACTCTACTTGCTCGTCTGTGAACCCAGCCACATAGTCATCCGTATTGCTGAAGATGATGTTGTCCAAACAGATGAAATGCACCTTACCACGATTGAACGAGTAGTTGAGTGGTCCAAACTGTGCCGTGTAACTCTTCGTAGTACGAGGTTTGGAAGTATCCGTCTGAGGATCCTTGTCATGATTTCCGATACAAGCAAACATCGGCATGGTGGTAGAGTTGAGAAGCGTATTCATCGCTTTCATATGCTCCATCTTATTATTGACAATGTCGCCCAAGCAAATACCATATACAGGCAATGAGAGTGTGGCTAGCGTTGCCTTTACATCAGGCAATGTCTCCTCTGTGAAGCGAGTGATTTCGGTATTGTTGGTCACTTGTGGATCCGCTATCGCCAACAAATAGAAATGATTCTCATTGTCGGCAAGTTTCTCCAATTTGAAATTATACTCCTCCTTATCAGCTTTCAAAGTCTGATAGAACTGATTGCTTTTCGCCTTGTAGCCCGAAGGGATGGAATAGTTGACAAACTCAGCCTGGGCATTGCGCTTCATCTGATAAAATCCCCTCGCATCGGTAGAGACACATTGAAATCCATCCGAAACGACAATACCGCTCAGCGGATTGCCTTCCTTGTCGCTTACCACACCATAGAGGTCATTGCCTGCATCTGGCTTAGGAACCACAGGAGTTACCGATGGAGAAGGATTTCCACCTCCATCACCGATGCCATCGGAACTGCTGCTACAAGCGATATTGAGAAGGGAGAGTGCCATCACAAGCACTGCCCCCATCATACTTAACATTCTTTGCTTCATATCACTTTCCCTCAGATATTACGATGTTGTCCATGCAGAAGCGCATATTGCCTTCCGTACTAAACTGAATCTTGGTCTCGCTGTTGACACCATCCACGGTGAAGTTCACATCCTCCCAAGTTCCACCAGTCTTAGTACCTGCGTTCTTATAAGTATAGGTAGCTATCGAAGGAGTACCGCCATTCAACACCATAATGGTTAGGCGTCCACCGCTCTCATTATTATATTGTGCCACACGGCAAGTGACCTTGACACTAGAGACACCTTCGGAAAGGGTACCCAAGGCTGGGGTAATCAAGCGCCCAATGACACTGGCAGTACCCATCTTCACATATCCAGGATGCTCATATATCTTAGCACCTCCCCAGCCAGAGAAGCCTCTCAATTGGCGATAAGACTCCGACATCGTGAGAATCAAGTCGTTGCTACCATCAGTAGTTGCCTTACATGCAGCTACAGGTTGTGAAGGGTCAATAACTTTACCACCATCACCTGCCATAAACGCCCCTTGGACACCAGCCTTGTTGGCTACTACATCGCCACCCCAAAGCATGAGGTCGAAATGCTGTTCAAGAATTACCTTTGACAAGACCGAGGTTTGAGTCACTACAGTATTAGCTGTAGGCTCATCGGTCTCTATCTTGATGACCAATGGTCCTGAAGTGACAGGAGTACCTGATAGCGGAAGCAACAAGGTTCCCTCAGAGGCATCCAAAGTAAAGTGCTTGCTAGAAGCCACAATACCATCGGCACCTGCACCACTCAAGGTAGCACTGACGCTCAGTTCTTCACCCTTATAACCATAAGCGTATGGAATCTCTATGTTTACCTGATCAATTTCTTGACCAGCCTGCAAAGAACCAGACACTTTCGCCTGACCAAGAGTAAGAGGAGCACCTTCTGCTTGAGAACAAGACACAGGTAAGTCCTTGCCTGCCGCATGAAGCACGAACTCTGCCTCACGGGCATTGCTGATGTTGCGAGCTGCCGTCACGATGACTTTCTCACGAGTCGTACCATCCCCCTTGCCCTGCGTAACGCTGAAGGTCAACCAATCGCAGTCGGACGTTATGTTCCAGTCGCCATTGGTACACACTGTAAACTCCTTGGAATCTTGAGCATACGTAAAGTTCAAGTTGTCATCACTTCTCAAGACGAAGGAGTCGGCATCGTCTGAGCATGAAGTGAATATACTTCCCAGTGCCACCATGGCAACCAGGATGATATTGAATATTCTAGTTTTCATTATTGTTCCCATCCGTAGTTCTGTTTTAAATTAGGATTCTTCACGAGTGCAGCCTTTGGTATTGGATGCAAATACTTACGATCTGTCCAACTGTTCTCATTGGTGATATAGAGTCTTCCATCCTTGAATGTATAGTAGTTCGACTTGCTCAAGTCAACGAGGAAAACGCCCGAAGGAGTGGAACTTGGTTTCTTATCTACCACCTCCAAGTCTTTCACACCATCGCCATTGGTATCATAAGCCACATCCTTGCTTCCGATATAGATACTATTCCATGGCTTCATCAACATATCACCCTCTGCCCATCGCATCAAGTCATCATAACGGAGTCCACCACCCTCGAAGAAGAGTTCGATGGCACGCTCACGGCGTATTTCCAAGAGCCACTTGTCGGTCACCTTATTATTATAATAACTAATCAAGTAAGGGTCTGCGGTGGCAGGAGCCTTTCCATTGACACCAGCACGCTCACGGATAGGACGAATCGTCTTGTCCCATACATTCTCATCCATCTCGCCCAACTCTGCCTTAGCCTCAGCCTCATTGAGGAGTATCTCAGCATAGCGGAAGATAGGAATGGCATTGCTGCATCGACTGGTCTGCTCATAATAAGTGTCGTCCATATTGAACTTGATGACTTGATAGCCCGTCATCGTCACTGACCAAGTGGCATTGTAACGACTAGGTGTACCATTCATATTCTTGATATAAGTTGGAGTGATGACACTCTGCTGAAGACGATAGTCACGATTGGTACAGTTCTCCGCAAAAGTTTTCTTGTCATAGTCGGTTGCATCCGTGAAACGGCTTCCATCCAAGTTGAGGTAAGTATTGACGAAATCCTGAGTTGGTGACCAACGTCGTGTATCGTTACCTGCAGAATTGAACTTCTGGGTTACATTGTGAGTAGATTGCAAGTCGGCACTGTATTCTCTAGCCATGATAATCTCTGTAGTATTTGGCTTTTCCGACTGGAACAGACTACGATAGTCTGTAGCAGGTTTGCCTGTATTCACCAAACTGTATTCGCCAGAGTTCATCAGCTCCTCGGAAGCATCCACACAAGCTTGCAAGTACTTACGTGCTCCATCAGTCTCCTGCCAAGGTTGATTGGTAGAAGGATTGACGGCATGATACTTACGATAAGTTCCCTCAAAGAGACAGATGCGCGACTTCAAGGCGAGTGCTGCATAGCGAGATACCAATTCGTCCTTACCGCCACGGATGTACTTGCAAGCATAGTTGATGTCTTGCAATACACTGTCCATGATGACCTCACGACTGTCACGTTCCTTGTAGAGTTGGATGCTATCGCCAGCATCTATCGGTTCGCTATACCAAGGCAGATTGCCATAGGTCTTCACCTTGTCAAAATAGAAATAAGCTCTCCAAAACTTAGCCACACCACGATAATGGTTGAGAGTGGCAACATCGGTGGTAGCCGCAGCCTTGTCGATATTCTTCAAGAAATAGTTGCAACGATAGAGGTTGGTCCATGCGCTATACGTCCAACCCGACATCTTGTCGGCATTGAAATCTGGCATCAGCAACGAGCTAGTCGTGCTAGTGGCAAGATAGTCGCAAGTACCGCTACCACTATTCGTCAAGTCCTCTGCGCTAGGAATCATATCTACATAAAGTCCGTTGGCATAGAGTGCCAACTCGCTCTCGTTGGCAAAGAACTTGCCCGCATCCAACTTATTGGAAGGTTCCTTGTCTAGGAAGTCACTGCAAGAAGCCAGTGTCACGGCAGCCAATGCAAGACCATATATTATCTTTTTCATAAACTTTTCGTATTTATCTTATTATAATGCTATTATCATGCTTAGAATGTCACATTGAGACCAAAGGAAATGGACTTCATCATTGGATAGCTATATCCATCGCCAGCACTTCCCACTGGGTTCCATCCATCAGGGTCGCCTGCACCGATCACCTCTGGGTCGAAGTTCTTGGCGTGCTTATGGAGAGGAGTGAAGGTTAGGAGGTTCTCACCTGATACATAGAGCATCAACTTCTCGATACCTATCTTGCTGGTCAACACCTTAGGGAAGGTATAGTTGACTGTCACATTTTTCAAGCGGAGATAAGCTGCACTCTGCAGATACCTGTCGTTGGCTTGTGCCAAAGGACCCTTGGTAACCTCAGCGATATAAGATCGGAAGCGAGGCCAGTAAGCATTAGGATTGGTGATGTTGCCATCCTCGTCCACACCAGCTTGGTTGCTGGCATTATGCCAAGGCAAGTCGTAACCATAGGCACGTCCATACTGTCCCCAAAAGAGTGAAGACTCCTTGGCAGGATACCAGTCACGCTTGCCTACGCCTTGCCAGAACATAGAGAACCCTATACCATTCCAGTCGGCTCCGAAACTGAAGCTATAGCAATAACGTGGAGTGGTGTTACCTATCTTCTTCAAGTCACCATGGTTTTCCAAGGTGTTGTTGCCGTTGTCGATAGCCTTACTGCCGTCCAAGTCCTTGAATTTCACGTCACCAGCCTCCCAAACGGTACCACCACCATTGTAGTTGGTAAACCAACTTTGAGAAGGCGAGTTGGCTACATCTTCCTTGCTTTGGAAGAAGCCATCCACACAGAAGCCCCAGATCTCGCCGAGTTCCATACCTTTATAATACTTAGTAGAATAGATAGTAGGCAAGGTGTTGGTGGTGGCTGTATATTTGGTAATCTTGCTGTGATTATCCCACAAGGCGCCCTTCACATAATAGTGGAATGGCTTGCCTGCAAGATTGAATCCATCCTTCCAACCGATGCTCAATTCCCATCCATCAGTACGCATATCTGCATTGTTGCCCTTTGGAGCACTGTTGCCATAAACGGCAGGCAATTCATCACCGACCACATACATATCGGTGGTGTTCTTGCGGTAGATGTCGAAACAAAGATTGAAACGGTTCTTAAACATATCCAAGTCGATACCGAAATCGTACGTGGTCACCTTCTCCCAAGTCAAACTCTTTGGCACTGGTGTTGGCGCATTGGTGTAAGTGAGGAAATTACCATTCTGCACGACACTACTCTTGCTAACCGACATCGTGGATAAATACTGATAAGGACTCACCAAGCCATTGCCAGCCTCACCCAAAGAGAAGCGGAACTTCAAGTTGTCGAGGAACATATCACGCAATCCTTGCATCCAAGGTTCTTCTGAGACTCTCCAACCTACGGAACCAGATGGGAAGAATCCCCATTGTTGGTTGCTAGGGAACTTGGAACTGCCATCATATCGACCACTCACCTCGGCGAGGTAACGTCCCTTGAAATCATAGTTCAAACGATAGAAATAGCCGAGGAAAGCCCACTGGCTGCTACCATTGTCCTGAATGTAGTAACTATCACCATTGATTAAGTTGAAGTTTGGCTTGTCCTTCACCAACAATCCTTGGCGCATGATGCGAGTAGTCTTGTAGTCATTATCTTCCAAGTTCCATCCACCCATTGCCTTGAGATGGTGAGCCTCTCCCAACTTCGGGGTATAAGTCAAGGTAGCATTGGCTGCCTTATACTCTGTATCATAATAACGATACTCCAAATAACTGAAGTTCTGGTGATCGACTGTAGCAGTAGGAGATATGTAACCAGTGTAGATGTTACCTACTTGATCACGATAATTGTGTGTATAACTATAGGTGAAGTCTGCCTTTGCCTGCAATACATCCTTAATGATGTCGGCAGTGACAGTGGTTGTGTTCTTGAAAGTCAACTTCTTCAACTCTCTATAAGAGGTTCCCTCGTACATACCTGCATATCCTGTATATACAGCA
>ERZ1031954.539-NODE-539-length-15960-cov-4.454197_pt1 | contig 15960 bp, 14 predicted proteins | sample MGYA00516701_ERZ1031954 | MGnify/ENA primary metagenome ERZ1031954 (study PRJEB33719, sample SAMN04261284) | wastewater metagenome | biome: rural village; feature: human; material: feces | host: Homo sapiens | place: El Salvador | collected 2013-01-07 ...
ATGTCGGCCGCAACGCCCAGCATTTTAAGGCTTGTGCTGAACGCGTCTGTAACCGCCATTTTGTAGCCTTCGTCGTTTGATTGAAGCCCCGCGTTGAATGCGTTCACCAGCTTGCTTCCGCCGATTCCGACTATAGGGTCTGACCATTCCTTTGTGTCCGCGTTTCTGATGAATACCGCCACCTGCGCGAATGCCAGGACTTCATCTTTCGCGCCTTTCTCTGTCCACAGTTTTTGTATTTCGTATTTCCAGCCGATTCCGACAAGTCCGAATTTCTCGGTCATAGCCTCATACCGCCACTGCGGATTTATATCCGTTTTTCCTTTCAGGTTTCCGGCTGTGATCTGCCTTAGGGCTGTTGCCGGCGGCTGGCTCAATGATTTGTATATTTCTATTGCGGTCATCTTATCTCCTCAATCTCAAGGATTCTGTATTCGCATTCATCTAAGCCGTAGATTTTCTTGCATTCCGCTACGCTTCTTACGGTACATTCCTGTTTTATCCATTCTCCGTGAGAGTATTCGTCGCGGTATTCAAAAACAATTCTTTTCACTGCTGTTTCTCCTTAATTGCCGTAGTACCCGTAGTCGTTGCACTGCTGCTGGCTGTCGTTGCCGGAATTTCCGCCGAGCAGCTGGACGTTTTCCGCGCCGACTGTAACCCGGCTGAAATTCTGACCGTCTTTCTGCCACCGCTCCTGCTTAAGAAAGCCCTCGACCGCTACCTGCTTTCCTTTGGTCAGGTAGGGCCGGAGGCTTTCCGCCATTTTTCCATAGATTTTCACATCAAAAAAACTGGCCTCATCGACCCACTGGTCGTCCTGTTTCCGGCTTCTGTTCACGGCGATTGACAGATTGCCGATAGCCGCTCCGCTGTTCGTATACTTTATCTCGATGTCTTTTGTCAGGCGTCCTACAAGGACTGTCTTATTTATATCTGTCATATAAGCTCCTTCTGTCGGGCAAAAGTGCCACACAAAGTTTTAAAGCCTTGTGTGGCCTTAGGTTTTACCCTGGCTGTCTTTCCAGCTGTCAATCCAAATTGTGCTAATGCGTGTCTTTTTCCACGCCGTCAATATATCTTTCCCATACGGGAAGATTTCATTTTGTGTACACTCCAGAACCCTTGTCCTGAAGCTCCGAGTAGGTTATACCGTGGTCGGACATATAGTTACGCAGGTCAAGAAACTGGCTGCGTGTAAGGCTGAAAACGAGGGCGTATTCCTCCCGCGTCTCCGTTTTCTCTGGCTTTATTTCAAGTCCGAGTGCGGCGCTTGCAAGGTCGACGGATTCATTCTCGCTTTCCGCCTTTTTCTCCTCCTTCCATTCGTCCTTTTTCTGCTCCTGGATTTTCTTGAAGCGTTCCACTTCCTCGCGTTCCCTCTGCTCTCTGGCGAGCCTTTCGCGGTTCGCCTTGAGCTGGTTCGCTTTCTGCATGGCTTCTGTTATGGACAATGTGTCAAGGTAGACCGTCTTAAGAAGCGACACGTCTTCCTGCGGAAACTGCTCAAGGATTTTCAGCTCGTCAAAGGTTTTCTTCTGGATTGCGTCGATTTCTGCGAGGACATCTTTCAGCTTTGCGGTCTTGTTCGTCCATTTTTTGATGTCAGTTATCTTCGATAAGTCAGTGATGTCGAAAAGAGAGAAGCCTGTTCTATTCCAGTACTCCTCGATTTTCTCCCATTTTTCGCCGCGCTCCCTTTCTTCCTCTGCCTTGACAATCTCATCAAGACCGGCGCTTGCGGCTTTTATAGCCTTGCAGGTTTCTGTGATTGTGATCTTGAACTTGTTGAACGGCTCCATGTACTCGCGCTCAAGTTCAAGCCTTTTTGTGTTCAAGGCTTTTTCAGCCTTGTTTAAAAGAGCTTTGTCGGCTTTCGCCTCGTCAGCCCTTCCGATGTAGTTTTCCGGGGTGTAGTCCTCAAGGTGTTTCAGGACAACCTTCCTGATTGCCTCCGCGTTGCTTTCCAGCGTTCCAATTGTGAGGCGGCTCTGAAGCTCCAGGTCTTTGCTTTCAAGCATTTCCTGCCTCCTTTTCAGCGTTACTTTTCATACAGTAACCTCCTGTTTTTTTTTGAGTTCTGGTGGCCACCTTTGCTCAATGCCTGCGCCCCGGAGCGGCCGGGCTTGAATCCTCTTACGCAGGAAGTTTTTTTTAAATCTCTTTTTCCCCTTCCTCAATTGAGAGATTGAGTGCCTTTTCTTTGAATCCGTTGCTTGCGTTTTTGTGGAATTGTGCAAGGGCCTGTTCGCCCTTCTGCGCAAATTTGATAGCCTTGGTAATCTCTTCGTCGGCTTTGCTCATGTAATATTGGTATTTTGTCATTTTGTTCCCCTCCTTAACCCTGGGAATAAAAAAAAAGCTTCTAAGATTGTTGGATTATCTTAGAAGCCAAAACTATCCGCTGAGATAGTCAGCGACCTTGGTTAAGAAAGCCGCTGAAAAATCCAACACATTTCAGCAGCTCTCGCCTTATGTGTTAAGAATAAACCAGTATGCGGACACCGTGCAAAAACTGTCTTGACGTTTTTTAATTAAAGATATAGCATGTAATTATGCAAAGAGGCATCCTTCTTTTGAGGGGTGCTTTTTTTATTTTAAATTACGGCGGAACAATTATGCTTTCACTAAACGACTACCTTTATTCCGGTGACACGGTGTTAAAAATACTTCACTGCTATTCTGATGACCTCAGGGAAAATGGAATTAAAAATCATAATCAGATAGATTTGGTTCACAGCAATTTTTTGATACGCATTTCTGAACTTCTGCAGCACAATGAATTCCTTACTTCGCAGTCACAGCGTATTCTTGAGTTTTACAAATTCATGGCGAGAGAATATCCTTTTCTTGCATTTACACTCAAAGGCCGAATAAAATCCCTGATCCGTGCCGAAGAAAAATTCAACGGAAAAATTGTAGGTCTTGTTTACAAACAGTATCTTGCAACCGGAACTTTTCCTTCTTTGCCTGAACTAAAGGACAAGCTCAGTAAGATACGCGATTTGATTGCATACCGTTTTGTAATTTCACTTCCGCGCTGTCATCTTGCACAGGGACAGAACCGCGAGAGTGAAGAAATAAAATATCTGTACGAGCTTGCAAATGCACTTCCAGAAATTCTTGAAGAACACGGGTTTGCCTCACAGCTTGCATCTTCCAATACAGCACAAGCCGGCAGTCCTCTTTGCGAAGATGTGCGTCCTTATTACAAGGATTATATTTTTGGCCAGAAAGAAACCGGCTATCGTTCGCTGCATATTACGCTTTACGACAACCTTTCGCGCAGTTTTGCCGAAGTTCAGCTCAGAACAAAAGACATGGATGACTTTGCAGAAATAGGGCCGGCCAATCATCTTGGCTACGAAAAGCGGCAGGAAGCGGAACGCGCAAGGCGTGATAAAATTCCGGTAGGGGAGTGTCAGTATTTTGATGAAGCCTACGAGCGCGGAATGATGCTGCAGAAACTTGATCTTTCAAAAATCGATGTGAACATGTTTTCTGCAGTCGACAATTCTTTAATCAATGATGGCTGCGGACTTTTCAGGGGAAGACTTATTCTTCCTTACGAACATCTGTCGCGTTTTCAAAACGATTTGATTGACTAAAGAGGAACAGATTATTTGCGTTTGGGTTTTGCAACTTTAAAAAACTCCGGAGCCTTTGCAGATATATGCCAGCCGCCTGTGTAAAATCCGTTTTCATTTGCGGTTGGAGTTACAAAAATTACTTTCACCGGATTTTCTGTATTGTAAATAAATTCATTCGAAGTCCAGTTTTCTTTTGCGTTGATTGTTTTATTAAGCTGCTTTTCTTTTGGTGTAGAAAAAGTAATTGTGTATTTTCCGGGCTGTAAGTGAAGGTGCATTGCCATTCCGCCGGAAAGATAGATTGACCGCTCGTATTTATTTATTACATCGGGATTTGAAATCCACTCGTAAGTTGCGCTTATTCCGTTGGGATAATTTTGCGCAGAAACTTTTATTTCACTTCCTTTATTATCGCGCAGTGTAAGCCAGCAGCGTTCTTCATTTATCTGCGCTGAATTTTCAGGCCGGTAAATTATCAGTTCCCACGGATTGTGCGAAACTTTCTGCAACTCCTCTCCCCAAACAGAACAAACTGCAAGTGCAAAAAGAACCGCTGCGGGTAGCCCAATTGGAATTTTTTTTATCATACTTTTATTATATTGTAGAAAAGCGTTAATTGCAAGAATTTGCTTGCAGGGCGCGGCAGACGGCAAATACAGAAACAGCAGAAATTATACAAATACTTTGTCAGGATTTGATAAATATTTCCATGCAGTACCGGTTTTATCTTCGATTAGATAATTCTGTTCAACCAGCTTTCCTAGAGTTTCTTTTCTAAAATATGTTGATGCATTTATTCCCAGATATTCAGCAATTTCTTTTGCAGAACGGGACTTTGAAAAACAATAAGAAAGAATTTTGAAATCATTTTTTCCATTCAAAATACCTTCAATATGAATTTCAGGAATTGTATTTTCATCGATAACACCCGGCGCAAAAGTAAGATTAGGCAGAACAAGCGTAAAGGAACTGTTGTCGGCAGAAATATAAGGCTTATAAGATTCACCTTTACCGGCATAGTCCTGTTCAATTTTATCAAAACCGGAGTCTTTGGATTCCATATACCTGCAATATTCAAGAATTGAACAAATTACTTCATTGCGGCGGCGTGGAATAATTGAAGAAATATTTTTTTCTTTTTTAAGAACTTTTATGCCTTTTCTGTAAGGGGATTTCCAACTCTTTCATTATATAAATCAAAAAGTTTTTTGAATTCCTCGCGTAAAAATTTTTTCTGCGTAAACGGCTGGTCAAAAGGATTATTATCACTCAGCAAAACCAAATCACGAATCTGTTCTGTTCTGGAGTAGCAAGAACTGAATTTCCATAATTACGGACATATATTCCAAGCAGATTATCTTCGTGAAGCATAACAGGAAGAATCTGACTCTTTGCAATGCTGACTTTTAAAATATAACGGGTAATTTCTTTTTCTTTAACCGGAATGGATTCAATTTTATAAGAGACAGCAGGTTCCAATCGTTGTTTTATCTGCCGGTGAATTAATAGTACCTGTTTATCTGCGGTTTCATGATACATTGAAATTATATTATGACTTTTATTGTCGACTCCGATGTAAACGGTAGCGCCATCAGTATTTGCAAATGCTGCAAAAGATTTGAGCCATCCGATTTCTTTATTTTTATCGGAATCTTCTGATTTTCCTTCTTCTAGAAAACGTTTGAATTCTGTTTTATCATCTTCTATATTAATACCGGGAATCAAATCTTCTAAAATCATAAATGACCTCTTGGTTATACTGTATCAGAAAATTAAATCCTTATGAAGTAGAGTGTAGTAAAACTACACTCTATTTCACAACAAACTGCACAACTGCATTGTTTTTGTAAAATTGCAGGAATTTGTTTCCATAGTAAAGGGCGGCAGGGCAGAAAAATACGTACTTTTTTTACAAATTGCGTTACTAAACTAAAAAAATAATGTTTTTATTGAAATTTTTAAGGTTTTAAATTGGCACATGTGGGCTTACTCTATAATTACGAAGCGGAACAGAGCGGTTTTGCTGCCCGCACTTTCCGTGGAGTATAAAAGTTTCTGTATTGAAACAAACAAATTATGGAGGATATTCCTATGAAAAAACTCAACTGGCTTGCGGCAATGGCCGTAGCATCAATGGCACTTCTTGGCTGTGAAAACGGAACCACAGACAACAACACTCCGGATACACCAAAGGAGCCAGATACACCGGTAGTAACAACTACTTATGATACCTTGGTAGCATCTTTACAGGAAGTTAGTAGTTGGCAGTCTATTACTTCTGAAGCAGTCGATGTTACGGGAAATGGAACTTATGTTCTTGAAGTTAAAGCAGAGGATTTTGCGAATTCTTATTACAATAGTGCTGAAAATGATACTCTAGGTTGGTTCCCTTTCTATACAGAACGGAAAGGAGCACATCAAGGTGATAACGCTGCTTTTAACTTCTATTTCTCTTCAAAAGCTGCTGCTGACAACCAGTGGACAAAAGATGATATAGATGTAATCAAAGTTGCAACAAAGTTATTCTATATGGAATATGGTACCGAAGAGTACAAAGAAGTAACTCTTTCTGAAGGCTATTCTACAACTGTTAAAGAAGTAATGAAAGAAGAAACAGATAGTGAAGGAAACAAGACACAGGTTGGTACAGGAGCATACGAAATAAATGTTTCTCTTATTAATCCGTGGGCCGATGATTATGTAGACCTTGCATCCCTTAAAGATGCAAAAATTGCAAAACTTAAGGTAGAAGTTGCAATTTCCGGTATTACAAAATAATATCTGATCTTGGAAAAATAAAGGGCTGCCTAAAAAAAGGCAGCCCTTTATTAAGTATGGCCATTTCTATGGAGAAAAAATGAAAAAAAATCATCTGTCCATAAGTTTGATAATCTGTGCGTTGCTTACATTGTTTTTGTCCTGCAATGCTGATGTTGTTGACAATTTTTCTGTTAACAGCCTTACACAAAATACTATTCCTGCAACTCTTGCAAAGGGTAACTGTGATTTGGAACGGATTAAGTCTATTAAAATATACAACTACTGTTGTACGTCTGGCTGGGCAAATCTTCCCTGTACGTTCACTTTATATAGCCACGGAAAATCCTATTCTCCAAATAGGAAGTACAATGATACTTTTTTTGAGGATATTTCAATAGAAGATTTCGAGATTGACAAATGGGGTAATTCTATAGTCTGGGCTCCGGAAGATACAGGAAACTATAGCGGTTCGCCAAAGATTCTTTCATTGAATAAAACTTTGAATCTAAAGAAAATCGAGAGACTTGTCCTGACATATACGCTTGATGTGTCCGGTGAGTTTGTCAACGGTGGCGGTATTCAGATTGCTTTTGTTGATAAAGACGGCAACGAAAGTGAAAATATTTATTTGAACGGTAAATAAAAAAAAATCAATATAAATCCCCAGGAGGAGGAAAAAATGAAACGTGTTAATAAACTGCTTTGCGCAGCTGTATGTGCCTGCGCTCCATTTACATTGTTTGCACAGGAAGCCGAAGCCCCTGCACAGGAGGTAAAGTCAGACCATTTTATGCAGGTTGCAAGCCAGGGGCGCCTTGGTGTAGAAGCCGGTACAGAATTTGTAATGGACATGAATGACAAATCTGCCGGTCTTGAAACAAACGTTGGTATAGAATTGTATCTTCCGCTTTTTGACAAGGCAGACAGGGGTGCTGTAAGCGAAAACGGCTACATGCAGCCGGGTGTTCGCCTTGTTGTAAAGGACATGTGCTTTCAGTGGATGGAAACTTATTTTGCAAAGGGTGGTAACTACGAACAGGACAACGTAAACTCTTGGGCTTCACGTCCGCTTGTTTTGAGTTACGGTGACATAAGCGCCGACGTTGTCTGGAAGAATTTCTATTTTCAGGTTGCAGGAACAACAAACCCCATGGAAGTTTCACAGGCATCACTCAATTCAATTTTTGACGATGTCATGGACACAGACGACCGCTGGTACATCAAAAAGGATTATGCCCTTTATTCAAAGACACGCTACAACAAACAGGGACTTCCTCTTTTGGGAACAGCCCTTACAAGAGATTTTGTAGACCCTGACTACAAGGATGATATTTCGGGACAGCTTGGCTTTGGTGTAGAGTTCAGCAAGTTTACTGCTTTGGCAAAGGCTGCTTCCCTCTACAACGGCCGCGACAATGACAACAACGCATGGCTCTTTGGTATTGACTCGACTGCATATCCTGTAGAAAACATGAAGATAGAAGCAAATGTTCTTGCAGGCGTTAACTGCGATGCAGATCTTGGCGAAAATCCGTTTGCAGCAGGAATCAGTGCAGACTACAAAATTCCGCTTGTAAAAAAAGTTGTAATGAAACCTTTCGTTGGGTTTGACTACAACATGGACCTCGAAAATACTTCAAACAAGAGCTGGGAACTTGGAGCAGGAACATACATTTACTTCCGCGGCGAAGACTACCTTGCAAGCCATCGTGAAGTTGATTACGACGAAATTGTTCCGGTTGGAATTTCACTTGGTGCAAACCTTGCAAAACTCGGTGATGCAGACATTACAACAAACCTTGTGTTCAGCGCATTTGAGATTGCAGACCGCCGTGCACTTATTCCAAACTTCGGTTATTTTGCACAGTTCGAAATGAGTGCAATCGCATCTGACAACATGCACACTGCAGTTTGCGGACAGCTTGAATATCTTATCAACGGAAAATTCCTTCCGTATGTTTACGGCAAGTATGCTCCGGAGCTTTCTGCCAACGGTGAGCACTTTACAGGAAAAGACATCGTAACCGCAAAGGTTGGATGCTACATGACTCCTGTTCAGTATTTCTCAATTGACCTTAACTACTCTCTTGATTTTATCACAAAGGGTAAGGAAGACAGCGATATTCAGGATAAGGGTGCCCTTGGTATTGCCTGTGTAATTCGTCTGTAATTTTGGGAGGTGTCACAATGAAACGATACGCAAGTTTATTACTTGTCCTGATTTCCTCCGCACTTATGTTCGCAGACGTTGCAGTTCCGTTCTTTGGCGGAAACAACATGGGCATGGACTTTAACACAACGTTCGCCGCCGACCTTAACGACGGTTCTACGGGACTTGAAACAAATCTTGGATGTGACTTGTGGTTTGAGTTTACGCCATACAAGGACATGGGACTAAACCCAAGACGTGACAGACTTTCTGCCGCACTCAAGATGTCCAATACTGCAATTTATGCCTGGCGCGGATACAATTTCAATAATTCCGGTTCGTCAAACATTAACGACATTGGTGTAAGGGATCAGGCAAAATCTATCTGGTTCAATACCCTTATTGCAGAACTTCAGTATGGTGAATGGTGGCTTCGTGCTGCAGGAATTGACCCGCAGATTACAATGAGCCAGGCTTCAATTCGCTCTATGCTGGACAACAACATGAGCAACCGTACCGGAGACAAAAACCAGTACTTCAGGCTTCCGCTGTTCCATTCAGGCGGACCTTATTCAGGAAACGGTGGTACTGTTTCTGTTATTGGACGCGACCTTGTTCACCTGTCACGCCGCGAAGTAGAAATTTACGGTATGTACAGCGCCGGCTTTAACGGAGTTGACTTTCAGGCAAATGTAAAGGCAGGCTCTTGGAAAAACGGCGAGGACAATGACGACAATTCATGGGTATTCGGTGCAGATGCAACATGGAACCCGACTATGAAACAGAAGGTTTCACTTTCTGCCCTGTATGCCATAAACTACGGAACCTATACTGCGCCTGCAGATACAAGCCGCGAGACTTTGCCGTCAGATAGTGAAGAGATTACTACTACTGTTGTTGTGTCCGGTGCAAATGATCCCGAAGCCGACGCTTCTGCACTTGTAGAGGCACCGCTTGCACTTGGTCTTGGCTACGAGTACAACATTAACATTGGCGGTTTTGGTGTTCTGCGTCCTTATGCCGGCTTTGACTTTGTTTACCAGACAGCACTCGCAAGTGAAGCAATTCACGATGACTATGACTGGGAAGTCGGTGGCGGTCTTCAGTGGCTGTTCCGCGGAACCGGTGCACAGTTCAAGCGCGACAAAAAACTTGGCGGAATGCAGCTTTCTGGAGATACAGCAAACCAGGTTGGATTCGGTGCCGGCTTTAATATGAACAAAGATGGTGTTATAAACGGAATCCTTTCGTTCAACGAAGATCCTGCTGCAAGTCCAATCAGAAATCTGGGAGGTTTCTTTCAGATGGAATTCATGAACATTGGCGGCAAGGAATATCTGGCTCCGAATGCTCAGGTTTATGACGAGTTCCTTTTTGCATGTATTGCACAGATGGAATACCGCGTAAACCGTAACGTTATGCCTTATATCTTTGCCTGGTATGTTCCGAGCATTGACTACGGTGCTGCAGAAGGAACAGATGCCGACGGTAATACAATCTATTCTCGCCAGGCATACAACAACTATAACGACAATCCTACGTACGATGCCGACAATCTTACGCTTACTACAAAACTTGGATGTAAAATTACTCCATTCGAGAGATTCTACATTGATGTTTGGTATGAGCGCACAGACCAGAAGGCAGGGGACACATGGAGCCTTGATGCTGGTTTGATTTCTGTCTGCTGCGGAATCAACCTGTAATAAAATGAGCAGTCATTCCAGATTCATTCCGGAACCTGTCATAAGCAGTTACTGAAATAATTTAAGTTTCCATCGGTTTTTCAAAAAACCGATGGAATACTTTTTTTTTAGACGCAGTTTATTTTATTTGAATGTCGTTTGGAAAATGATTGTCTGCTTCGTGGTGAAGCTTCTTGTAGCGTTCGTAAATGCGGTTCTTTAATTCAGTAGAACTTATTCCCTGTCCGTAAGGAAAGTAAACTACAGTCACACCCTGTTCTTCAAGGTAGTCATATTTTCCAACCCAGTCATCACCAACAACAAAGATGTCAAAATGAAGTTTTTTTACTTTGTCTGCGTGGTCAAGTGACTTTTGCGGAATTACGATGTCGGGGTATTTGAGCGCCTTTACCAAAGCAATTCTTTCGTCAAAGGGTATAATTGGTTCTGACTTGTATGAAGCAACAAGTTCGTCTGTGTTTACACCAACAATCAGAATATCACCTAAAGCTCTTGCATATTCAATCATTTTAATGTGATTTGCATGCAGCATGTCAAAAGTACCGCTGGTGTAGACAACAGTTTTGTTTCCTATCATTTTAGTTTTCCTCCAATTTTGCAAGGGCTTTCTTTAACGCTTCTGCAAGTGAATCGTAATCAGATAAAGACAGGTTTCCTATATGACCCACTCTGAATACTTTGTCCTTAAGCTCGCCGCCGTTGGGACAAATCCATATTTTATATTCATCCTTGACAACTTCAAAAAGTCTGTGTGCAGAAACTTTTTCATCGTTGACTTTAAGGGCTGTAACACAATTTGACAGTGCTGATGAGTCGGTAAAAACAGTAAAGGGAAGTTCTTTTATTATATTTCTGAAGTAAGAAGCACGTTCTGCAATTTTTGCGTGTTCAGATTTGCCATTGTCTTTTGCAAGTTCCTTTAATCTTGAGTTTAACTGGATAAGTATAGAAACGGCCGGTGTAAAAGGAGTTTGCCCGCGCTCGCCGTTTTTAAGGTAAGAGGCAAGATTAAAGTAAAGTGAGTGTACTTTGTTTGTATTGCAGCGCTCAACGGCTTTTTCATCCATGCAGATAACAGAAAGTCCCGGCGGAAGGGCAAGTGCTTTCTGGCTTCCTGTTATTGCTGCGTTGATGTTCATTTTTTTCATGCTTATTTCATCTGCAAGAAAACCCGAAACCGCGTCTACAAAAAGAAACATGTTGTTGCGCCTGCAGAAGTCTCCGATCATATTCATATCGTAACGTACACCGGTAGATGTTTCGCATAGCTGTACAAGAAAGCCGGTATATCCTTTGTTTTCGTAAATGCCAAGAATTTCTTCTGTCAGCGGTTTACCGCTTTGAAGTTTTATCTGCGTGTATGGAATCTCATGTATTTCACACAGTTCGGCAAGACGTTCACCAAAACTTCCGCCGTTTACTACAAGAACTTTGTCTTTTGCAGTAAAAAAATTCATTACACCGGCTTCCATTGAGGATGTTCCGCTTCCTGTCATGAAAATACTTCTTGAATTTTCTGGCGCGTCAAACAGTGAAAGAATTATTTTTTCATTTTCTTTCATGAGTGCCGAAAATTCATCTGTTCTGAAATATGGAACCTGTTCTTTTCCCAGCTCCAATATATCTTCCTGAATTTGTACAGGTCCGACTGTAAAATTTAACATATAGTTTCCTCCATTATTTGAGTTTGTTTGTTTGCAAGATATTCAAAAACTTTTGTTACTGCGTTTCCCGGGTTATCCCAGCACTGTTTTCTTATCGCGTTTCTTTTGCGCTCAAGTGTTGTGCTTTTTATTGCAGATAAAATGACATCTTTTATGTTCGCAAAATCTGTTTCCTTTAATTCAATTCCCAATTCCGGTAATACTTTGAATGTCCATCTTTCTTCGTTAAGCCATGACTGCTCGTAGGGGGCGTCATCAAAAGCTTGCGGCCTGGTGTATAAAAGCGGTTTGTCAAAAATCATTGAGTAGTCAAAAATAATGCCTGAAAAATCAGTAATCATTATATCTGCATTCTGTAGGCATTCAAAATTGTCATTGTCATTATTCCAGACTATTCGGGTATTATCTGCATATTTTGCTTTTAAGTTTTGCAGAAGTTTTGGTTCTGCCGTATATGACTGCGGATGCGGTCTTATTATGATATTGAATCCGGAACTGCTCAGCGAATCCAGTAAATCTGTTCCGTATAAATTCAGAAGGGAAGATTTTCCCCAGCTTGGAGCAACCAGAACCGTTGTTTCTGTTTTTTTGTCAACTGCACTTTTTAGTACCCTTTCTTTCATGGAATCAAAATGAACGCACCCGCAGACTGTTATTTCTTTTGGACTTTCGTTTCTTGCTTTTTCAAGACTGCGGATTGTATCTTTTTGATTTGTCCCCGTAGCCAAAACTGCATCGTAAAAATCAAGAGCAAACATTCTGTACCCTGCCAGCTCATCAACAGTGTGCGGAATGTGCACATACCATTTTACGTTTCTGCTTCTTTTCCATTGAAGAACATCAAGACCGGGTGTTGTTGAAAGAAGTATATTTGCTTTTAACATGTTCAGTCTTGCAAATCCTTTGTTTCCTTCTCCTATAAATTCCGGCTTTACGAATTTGTAGTCACAGCCAAATACAGGGTCATCTTTAGATTGTGTCAAATACAAAAGTCCGGTTTTTCTTTTTTCAAATTCATCGCAAACCGGTTTGAATATATTCCAATAGCGTTTGTGGTCTGAATATACAGCATAAGGAACAATTGAGTTGTCTTCTTTTAGTTTTCCGCCACTGAAAAGGAATTTAAGTTTAAGAATCAGTGCTCTTCCTGCAAACACGGCTGTAGTTGCAAGTCCGATAAAAAGAGAAAAAAGCATTGAGCCTGTTCCCGGGTCTATGTATAAAAGCAAAGTATTCATTATTTTTCTCCGTTAACTTTTACACCGCAGAGGGCAGCCCTTTCTTTGTCGCCGGGGTTTGACTCAAACCATTTGTCAAGCGGAATCCAGTTTTTTTCATTAAAGATATTGTCCTGCACATGAAAACCTCTTTCGAGGTACAGGTTAAACTTTGTATTCTTTTTCTGGATTGACGGATCGTAATCTCTGTCTGTCATATTCGCATTGTACAGATTGAATCCTCCAGTTTTGTCTGAAGAAAATTTTTTTCCTGTAAAAGGATTAGAATCTGCAAGCCCAAGATTTTTTAGAGTCAATTCAGGAGTGTCTGCATTTGTCATAAATGTGTTGTCTGTTTTTATTTCTCCTTCAGCATTAAAATCTTTAACCATCAGGAGAGGCTGGTAGCAGCCGTAATCTGTATTCCTTGAAAAACCCGGGGCAAGGTATTGTATTGTATCTCTGAAACCGTGGTCTGAAACAATTATTATTTTTGTATTGTTGTAGCAGTGATTTTCCTTTAGGAAATTCAACCAGTCTGCAATTCTCAAAAGGGCAGATGCATTTACTTCATAATGTTTTATGTCAGAATAATCATTGTGAATAGAGTAAGGGTATGTGCATTTTGAACCTGCGGGAATTCCGCTCAGGTTTTTTGAAGGCATGTAGCCAGGTTGTTTCAATAATGTGGGGTTATGAGTGAGCATATTGTGCATTATAGTATAAGTGTTGCGCTCTGCCTTAAAATCTGTCATTTGCCTAAGGTAATAAAGTTCGCTGAAACTTTTTATAAAATCCTTCGACAGTGATATGTATTCTCCTGAAAAATATTTTGCGCCGTTATAGTATGTATTTCTTGCAATCGGTACAAGCATCTGAAGAAACGCAAATTTGGGTAGCGTTTTCTTTACCCTTAAGTCGGCATTTGAAAACTCAGAAAGTTCTGGGTGGTCAGAAATATATTTTTCACTTATTCCACTTACATGGGACAGAACCTTTGTATTGTGCAGTCCTTCAAAAGGAGAGAAATCATCTGTGCTTGAATAATTGGGATTCTGCGGATCAAAGTCTGTTACCTGCCATCCAGCGTCTGAAAATATTCTGGGCAGCACAAGAAGGGCTTCATTATTTTTTTCAAGTAAAAGCTCATCTTTTCTAAGATTCATCTGTTCCGGTGTGTATTCATACCCGCCATAAAGTGCAGGTGCTGCTTTGTTTGTGGAATCAGAAAAAGAGATTGTGTTTGGATAAAATGTAAATCCTGAATAGGTGTTTTTTAGTTCCGGAAATTCTTCAAATATATATGGTGTAAAAATTCCTATTGCCCTGTCCAAAAAAAGTACAAATACATTTTTTCCGCTTTTTGAAAGACTGTAGACTGTCGGAATCTGTTTATTGTCTGCTGTGTTTTCTGCCGGGATTTTTTTTGCAGAAGCTTCTTTGTATACTGAATTTATTGAAACAATATTTTTGCATGAAATTCCTGTATAAACCAGGCAGACAGACAGCATGGCCGGGAAGATATAATTCAGTTTCTTTTTATTCTCAAGCAGCAGAATAATTGCTGTAAGTATGACAATTACAAGAGCAGGTCCTGCCAGCTGAATTACTGTCAGATGCTTTAGGGGTGAAGAGTTGTCCAGTTCTCCAAAAATGCTGACTGTTCCATAATTTTGGCGGAATACCAGGGAATTAAACAGCACTGATACCCCCCCCCATACAAAAATATAGGTTAAGGCGTATTTAACTCTATCGCTGAACATTAAATAGACAGCAAGCGGCCAAAATACAAAAAGACCCAGTGCAAAGGCAAAAGATGATGTTAAATATGAAAGAGGTGAGTCTGTGTTCCCCAAAAATGAAAATTCTACAGGACTGGTAGAAATCATACTTGATGTAAGATAAAGTCCGCAGAGTATAGCCATACCCAGTGCAGAAAAAATAAACGCAAGAAAGTATGATTTTTTGTTTTCATTGAAAATTATTTTTCTTTTTTCGAAGAATTTGCTGTAGGAATTCAAAATGAAAGGAAGTACAAAAACCACAAGGCTTGCCAGATAAACAACACATTTCTTTTTGAAGCCTGTTTCGGGTTTAAAGAACATAAAATACAGGGAGGCAAACGCAAAGATAATGTCAAAGCATGCGGCTACAATGATACCCGGCTTTTTAACGTATTTCTGTATTATGTTTTTTGCAAGGCTGAACAGATTGTTAAGAATCCAGTAAAATACAAGTCCGCTGGGCGAATCATACAGCAGGAATAGAAAAATCGCTGCAAGAACATAAATCTGGACTTTTTCCCTCAGAGGAGCATCTTTTGAATAAACAAATCCTGAAACACAGTTGATTACCGTCATTATTATGGGGAGGACATGAATGGTTGTATTTTCTGTTTTAATCAGAGTGTCCGGTTTTCCAAGGTTTTCCAGAATAAAAAAAGACTGGTTCAGCAGTACATCACATTTTGACAGATAGTTATAGGCTGCTATAAAAAAAGGGATTTCTATAAGTATGGACAGTGAAGAGCGCAAAGCATAAACAGGACTGTAATTGTTTATCCTGTAATATGCGTTGAGCATCATGTACTGTTCATCGCCCTTAAATGTTTTTTTGATATGGCTTGTCCATTTTTCCATTCTTTTTTGGGCGGCTCTTTCTTTTAATTGAATTTCATCTGCTATATTGTACAGTGGAAGGGCAAGAAAATTTACGGTAAGGCTTACCAGAACAATGGCTCCCCCGGCTCCAAGCATAGACATCTTACTTATTGAAAAGTTGAAAACAAATTCAATTACGGCTTCGATTGGAAGAATGATAACTGAATATAAAAAATCCCCGATTTGCATGATTAATCCTTTGTTAAATATCAAT
>ERZ1031954.543-NODE-543-length-15833-cov-12.733616_pt1 | contig 15833 bp, 9 predicted proteins | sample MGYA00516701_ERZ1031954 | MGnify/ENA primary metagenome ERZ1031954 (study PRJEB33719, sample SAMN04261284) | wastewater metagenome | biome: rural village; feature: human; material: feces | host: Homo sapiens | place: El Salvador | collected 2013-01-07 ...
ACATCGTGTTCCACTCCGTCTATCCGCAAGCGGAAATCGACAAGGAGGTGGAGGTGATCTGCGACGAGATTGAGAGTTACAACGATTCGCCTGCCGAACTGATCTATGATGAGTTTGAGAATATTCTCTTCAAGGATTCGTCCTTAGGACATAATATCCTGGGCACTGCCGAGCAGGTTCGCTCCTTCACTACTGAGGATGCGCTGCGATTCACCCGCAAGCTCTATCGCCCCGACAATGCGATATTCTTCGCCTACGGGGATATTGATTTCAAGAAGCTGGTGAAGCTTGTCGGGAGGGCACTCGCAGATGATGATTCGGGCAAGCTTGCTGCAGGAATTCTCCCACAGATTTCACAGATTACACAGATCTCAAGGGACGAGAATCCTGTTGCTACAGAAAAATCTGTGTCATCTGTGAAATCTGTGGGACCTAAAAATTATCCATCTGCGGGGGAAGAGATTGCCGGGCAGACGATCGTGATGCAGAAGAATACCCATCAGGCGCATGTGATGATAGGAACAAGAGCCTACGATGTGAACGACGACCGACGAATGCCGCTCTATCTGCTCAACAATATCCTCGGCGGACCGGGCATGAACGCTAAACTCAATCTCGCCTTGAGAGAGCACAACGGACTGGTCTATACCGTGGAAAGCACGATGGTGGCCTACGGAGATACGGGAACCTGGAGCATCTACTTCGGTTGCGATGAACACGACATCAAGCGCTGCCTGCGACTGGTGCGCAAAGAACTGGACCGGATGATGGAGAAACCGCTCTCCGACTCCCAACTGAAAGCTGCCAAAAAGCAGATTAAGGGTCAGATTGGCGTTGCCTGCGACAACCGTGAGAACTTCGCCCTCGATTTCGGTAAGAGTTTCCTCCACTATGGTTGGGAGAAAAACGTTGATTGCCTCTACGAACAGGTGGAAGCCATCACCAGCCAACAGATTCAAGACGTGGCAAGGGAACTTTTCGACAAGAACAGACTCATCACCCTGATTTTCAAATAATGTGTGTGTCATAAATCACATTCTGTGATATCTGTAGGACTATGTTTTTAGGTTTCCTGCCCTTTCTTGTCAGCCATAAACAGAGCTTATTACAGATTTTCAAACGGGAAAACAGATGTGCTACGACAAAATTATAAAAAGCGCATCTGTTTTCCTGCGACAAAATGATAAGGGAAAAGTCGAGACTGATGCGACAAAATTATAATGCCGAAAAGATCATTTACGACAAAAATGATAAGGAAAATGAGTGGCTGTGACAAAATGATAAAGTGTAAAAAGCCATTTGAGACAAAATTATAAAGGAAACTGCTGCACTATAAATGAACTGCTACGACATAGTTATAAAGCTGCTACGACAAAATGATAAGGGAAAAAAGAACTGTTAACTGTTGACTGTTGACAAATAAAGGCAACTGCGAAGGGAAACCTACAAAACCCCTGCAATTGCCTTTTATATTACCTATTGAATTAATAACTGCCTTTTTAAACTTTCAAAAACTGATTTCCATCCGATTCGGCCAACAAACAGAACTATATGATGCATACAGACCATTCCTGAAGCTTTATAGACCTTTTCCGATGCATTACAAGCCTTTCTGAAGTTTATCTTTTCAGAAACCCAAACGCAATAAAACAAAAAAAGGAGCATCCCGCCCCCAATTGCGGAAGCCCATTTGGCTTCCTCTTCGTTCAAAAACTACTTTCAAACGCGGAGACTTTCATCTCCAATTCTAACTAAACTTTTTTTTTCGAAGCCCATGACTACGGCTCCGTTCGCATGATTCCCTCTTAGGAAACCTTCTTGGCTAAGCCTAAGCGAGGTCGTTCTTGATTGCACCAACCTCAGCTGCAACAGCTACCAATACTGCGAAAACCATACCTAAAACTAACATAATTTTTACCTTTCTTTTTTTTAAGAGATTGCTTCCCGAAGAAAGACAACCTCAAGTTATCCTAATAATCTTTACCTATCTCTATATTGAAGACTCCGAAGAGCCTGTCAACTTTCATTTGTTATCCTATCTGCAATCTTTTGCCTTTATCTTAACTCTTCCAGCAATCTTTTCATGCTCTTCTTAGCAATCTCTTCATGCCTTCCAAGCTCGTTTCTATGCTTATCCTAAACAATCTTTTTTTACCCTTATTCTAACAATCTTTTATCCTTATTTCTTATTTCTGGTGCAAAGGTATAACTTTTTGTGTGCGCACACAAATAATTTAAGAGAAAAGTTTCCATACACCCCGATTTCTTGATTTACGTCAAGAAACCGGGGTAAATAGTACCTTTACGCAGCTACAACAGGCGTACCGTAGCGACCATATTTATTGGTGAACTTCACTGTCTTGGAATAAGTGCCATCGGCATTCTTCACGATATGGCCTCGCTTCACCCACATACTGAGCAGAGAAGCCAGTCGGCCTGTCTTGCCATGGGCCTGATAAACCACCTGAATATCCTGCAGGGTGAATGTATCAGGCACATAAGCTAAGAGATTGCTCGGACCGCTGCAGCGAGTCACCATGCGATTGTCACCATCTATCGCCTCCTGCATTTGGGCTCCGAAGAAGCGCATCTTACACCAGAGATCGTACTTCACTGTCCATTCCACGAAATCCTCGATAGACTTCTCCCATCTCTCGCCATTGGCCAGATAGAGCACCATGGCCCTACGGAAGCCATTAGCTAAGGAGCGCTTGGCAAACTCGGCATAAGCCTTGTTGTCGGCCAGCTGGGCTGTCTCCATCACGTCAGCCTCCAGGCGCTCTGCCAACTGGCGCGCCTTCTTGCAGTCCACCATGCCCTGCGCACCGTTCAGACGGTGGATGTAAGGCTGGAGAGTGGCTCTGAAGAGTGCATCATACTCGCCTACTACAGGACGTGGAGCGAAATCGGGACGGATGATGGTGGCAAGTGAAAGGCGGCTTACGGCGCCATCTGCCACCTCTCTCAGACTGAAGAATTTCTGCGTCACGGCGATGGTAGAACTTGCATTCCAGTTGAATCGGGTCTTCACACGGGCAGTTACACTCTTGGTTCCCACGCGCTCCTGTCCGTCCTCAGAATTGTCCCAGCAGAGGCGTACAAGCTGACTTGGGTCGTTGAACTTCTTGAGCATATCCACCTCGTCCATCTTGCAGTAGAGATAGCCGTTGCCTGCCTTCTGCGCATCATCAAGTCGCTGGATATAGGCAGCACGGGTCAGGTCGGGCGATACGATGCGAATATAGAGACCTTCCGGGCGCACAGGCTTCTTCTTGTTGTCGCCCATGCAGTTCACCTCGTCCTTCCATTCCTGCTCCTTCTCGCGGCTTATCTTGTCCTGCAGAGCCATGTCCTCTACGATGCAGTCGATAGGTCCGTTGACGAGTGATTTGCCGGAAGACATCGGTGCTATGAGGAGATTCATGATGGCAGCCTCGTGCACCTGATTGTCGATGTAGCGGAAGTTCACGCCCTTGAGATGGGCGGCAAGAGCTGGGAAGACTGCCATGGCTACGGCTGGCTTGAAATCGGCAGGCACCTTGCTGGTGAGCAGTTTCATCAACTTAGGCAGACGGGCTGGCAACTGCGGTGGAACTGGAGCATAAATGCCGGAATCTTCTGTGGCCTGCTGGGCAAGGAATCGCTTGCGGGCTATCTCTATAGCATGCTTTACAAGTTCCGGAACCACAGCCGTCTGGTTCACCTTGCAGGCGCTCTCCACGGTGGCGAAAGCCTTGTTCTCGTCCTCTCCGAAAATGTCGATTACCTGCTTGATCCATTCAGCATCGCTATTACAGATGTAGCGCAGGAGGCACGCTTCACGGAAGATAAAGTTGTTGCGGGAGCCGTGGGCAGGCGCACCGCCCATCACTTCGACAAGCGCCTTGACAATCGCTTCATAAGGCACCCCCTCATAAGTCTGCTCGTATTGGTTTGCAGTTCCGGTTCCGTTCACAGCACCGTTCCCTACTCCGCCGGTAATAGGTTCAGAACTAACTGTTGGGCTCCCCTTTACAAATTGCCCTTTTGAAGAAGATGAGGAAGAAGCCAAAGCTCTTCCATCAATATCGAGTCCTCTCTGGCGATAAGCCTCACAGTATTCAGCGATTTCATTTTCAGAGAGGCGCTTGTACCAGTTGTCAGCTACATAGATTTCGCTGGCAGCATCCGTGATGAAGATGATGCGCTCAGGAGTGATGCAGCTCTCATCCTCGGTGGCGTGGATCAGCTTGCAGAAAGCAGCCTGAGCCTCAGCGATGGTCATACCTACAGGAATGCGGATGTCGATGTGAGCCTTGCCACGGGCTGAGCGCTCGATGTGGAGCACCTTGCCTTGCCATAGGCGCAGGTCGGCATCAGAGAACTCCTGGGAGCGATGCTTCATCTCTTCCTCAGAGAAGAACATTCCGTTCAGGAGAAGGGCTCTCTTGACTGCTTCCTCTACCTCGTCGAGATGGTCGATATCTACGGTAGTCTGAAAGGTAAAAGACTCCGGGTCGATGCTTTTCTGGGCACGATGATCGTCGAAGAAATGGAAGTAGTGAGGAGAACGGAAAGGCAACTGCTTCTTCAGCTCCTCTATCTGCTTGCCGATCTGCTCATACTGAGGCTCTCCTGCTTTTGCAGCCTCCTGCATCTTCTGCTGCTGGGCAGTAAGGTCACGAATCTGTCCCACGAGCTGAGAAAGCCAAGGCTGACGTGTCAGTTCCTTGTAGTAATCGAAGAGATAGGAAGAAATCTGTCCCTTGTTTCCATTTCTACTTGCGTTCATTGCAATCAAGCGATTGCTTAAGTGTTTTAAATTTGTGTATTCTTTCATTTTAAAAAATTAAAAAGATTAAACAAAACACCTCTTGACTTTCAAAAGGCGCTGCAAAGATAATACAAAAATCGACTAAAAACAAGCTTTCGCCCACCAGATTAAACAGCGAAACGAGGCGAACAAACGCTGGAATAAAAAAGTATAAAAGTTGAGATATTGGGAATAAAAACTGACGACTCTGGCATAAAAATTGAAGTTCACTTTGAAGAAATAAGGAATATGTTGGAGTTTCCAGGCATATTCCTTATCTATTCCCACTTAAACGTTAATGAAGTTTAAGAAAAGAAGAAATAATGGGAGCAAAAAGAGTGAAGATGTAGGTCTTATTGCCTGAAGAACAAGCCAAAAAGCCATGATTTTAACTCCTTTGCCCCCAAATGAGCAAATTTCCCCTATTTTATATACTTATAAACAAACAATGCAAAAAAAAGTCTTAGTACTCATTAAAAAATTCACCTACATTGACTTTCATTTCAAAAGCATGCTTCTTGACACTTTCCTGAAAGGCGTCAATAATATCCAAATAGCGATAAAACTTAGCATTCTGAATCTTGATTTTATCTGGCTTCAGAGATTTCCAGTACTGGGCTGACTCATATAGGAGTTCCTCACAGGGTTTAGCCTGCTCCAGGTCCTTCTTCTTGCAAGGCGCCACCGCTTCAGTGCCAAACTGATGCAGACGGGCTATGAAATCGCAGAATGGCTGCAGGTCCTTCATGGTGAAAATTTTCCAGTCCGTCAACAGATGGAATATCGGATACCAGTCGGACTGTTTTCGGATAAGCAGTTCCTGTGTATGGGGGTTCCTACGAAGTGCTATTTCCTTCACGCAGATTTCCAGCACTTCCATCTGCCTTGCTCTCTTCGGATTCATTTCCTTACCTCCTGGCACATGCCGGAGCCTCAGCGTCTTCATCTCTTCGAGCGTTTCCAAGTCATTATACTTGCCCCAGCACTTCACATCATTCACCCGACCGTGCATGATCATGAGGATGATGCCCGAGAGCAACTGCTTCATCTGCTTGCGAGGCAAGTGCTTGTAGTAGATTTCCCGGAGGAAATCCACAGGGTCGGCCTTGAACTTGCGGTACATATCGTAAGGGAAAGCCTCCAGTTCCTGCTCTATCTCGTCCAGGCGGTCGCTGTAATCATAGGTTCCCGTCTGCTTCCGGAGCAGATCTATAGGTGTCTGGATGAAGAAATTCCGGGCAGACTCGTTTCGGAAATCCGAGCAGGTGATGAAGCCCATATCGGATAAGAGAGTTTTTCGCTGCGAGAGGAAACGGTCATTTTTCTGGAGTTGCAGCAGGGTCTGTATATGCTTGCGGAGATTCGTCATCTCGCGGGAATAATCGAAGCGGTGATTGTTCATGAAGCAATCCAATTGCAATTCAGCCTCCTCTGCCAGCATCTTCAGTTCGCTGACCTGCTCTTGAAACTCATCCTGCATTTCCTGTACCATTACCCTTCCTCTGCAGTCTGTCGGATAGCGAGAAAGGGCTATGAACTGCGCCGTAAAGTCCTCCAGTGCATCCTCCAGCATGTCAGAGCAGTCTTCCACTCTTGCCAGCTTGTCGATGCTATAAAGCGGTCCGCTATAGTGCCATTTCTCCAGTTCCTCGTCATTATAGATATGCTGATAAGCCTCCTTGAGCGCCTCTGGCATTTCATAGAAACTGCCGTTTGGGCTCATGGTTACGATTTTGCCTCCGCTCACTTCCAGTTCTTCACCGGCAGCGAGTTTCTCACCAGCAGACTGTCCAGCGAGAACAGAGAGTTCATTCGGGATGTGGCATTTCAGTCGGGCTTTGAGATAGATTCCCGTTCCGTCTTCCTTGGCGCCATAGCCCATGCAGAGAGCCCGCAGCACCTTGCGCCCGGAAACTATCTTCATGGCGTGAACGTCTTCCAGGTCTTGCACTGCCACATACCCTAAGAAGAGCCTTCCGTCGTACACTTTTACGGCGAGCGAGTCGCAGGCATTCTGTTCTTCAAACACGAGTTTCAGCTGCTTTCCCGTAGCCGTTCGCACATATTGGAGGCAGTCCCCTTCTATGTCGTTATGGGTAAGTCCCACGATATTAATATTCAGTTTCATGCTTATTGATTTTTAGGATTAGCTAGTTTGTCTATTCAGATTTGCTAGTTATCGTTCTAATTATTTGTTGCCAACAAAAGTACTACATTTTTATGAAACGACAAAACAATCCCAGATTTTTTTGAGAGGGGAAGACGATAAAATGAGAAATGACAAATGAGAAATGAAGTTAGCAAGCTATATGGGGTATCTGTCAGAGACCGCAAGGTCTTTTCCGATTAAAATTCCGTGAATAATCCGTGAAGCAAGAAATCTCTGATAACTCCGTGAAATCCGATGAATAAAAAATCTCCGAATAAAATTCCGATGAATGAAACATGGGAAACAGAGAAGATGAGGGGGATGAGAAGAAAGAGAAAAAAGTGCCCCTATCATGAGGAAAAGAGGTCGACTATTATGATGAATATTGGCCGTAATAGAGGGCTCAAAAGGGGGGTATAAATCATAATAAAAAGACATAGAAGGTTTCTATGAAAAACGAAGAAGGATTCAATGAAAAATACAGGGAAGAGGAGAAGAGGGATACAGGGAAGAGGAGAAAAAGACAAGGAAGATGAGAAGAAGAAGACAAGAAGGCCATTTGAAGATGAGAAGAAAGACTAAGAAGAATACAAGAAAACGCAAAAAGATGCAAGAAAACGCAAAAAGATGCAAGAAAACGCAAAAAGATGCAAGAAGGCGCAAAAAGATGCAAGAAGGCGCAAAAAGTGATTGCAACAGAGTTAACAGTTAACAGTTCGATTTCGATACTCGGAATGGTTTACACCTTATTATAATAAATAATATATATATATACTTTTTTATAGATGGGGGTGGGGGTACGCAAAATATAACTGTTAACTGTTGACTGTTGCACTTGATGCTGCTTGATCTGCCTGATCTACTTGATCGGCTTGATGAAGCTTGATCGGCTTGATGATGCTTGATCTGCTTGGTGATGCTTGGCAGGAAGCAGCTTTACAAATAGAATATCGCCTCGTTGCCTTCATTGAAAAGCAGGTCGAGAATGCTCATGTTGGGCTGGAAACCATGCTTCTGCTCATACACCTGATAATAGCGCTGAGGTATGAATTCTGCATCAGGAAGAGGCTTTTTCGGACGAATCGCATCACGGAAATCCCTTATTTGAGCGTTGAATGTTGAGTGTTGAGTGTTGAATTGGGCTTGCGCCTCTGGGCTATTGAATTCTTCGCTCTTCACTCTTCGTTCTTCACTTAAAACGTATCGGTCTGTAACCGAGACTTTCGGGCGAATGTCGAGCAACTCTATCATCTTCTCCATGATTTCCATATTGAAATCAAAGAGGAATTCGTATTTCTTCTCGTAGAAAGGGCGGATGTCGTCCTGATAATACTCGAAGAAAGGACTCTCACCATAAGCCGAGAGAAGCGCATTCCAGTGCACGTGGCGCCAGTTGGCATGGTCGGAAATGCGAATATCCTTCATCGCCAGCGAAGTGTCGTGATTGGTAGGAATGGTGAGGGAAAGAGGACCATTGGTGGTAGGAATGATCATACGGTTGCGGTAAGTCTGCTTGATAAAGCTCTCATGGCGCTCTATCAGGCACTCCTCATAGCGGTTCAGCTTCTGATACCACTGCACAGGACCGAAATACGTGGAAGATAATATTGCTTTCAAAATCTTTTTATTTTTATTTTCTGGGTTCTTGAAATTTCTTTCTCTTATCTATTCTATAAAATGAAATAGAACAATTTGATTGGAATAAACCAACTGATAAGAACTGGTTCAAAATAAAAATAAACTGTCAACAGTCAACAGTTAACAGTTTATTTTTCTATACTTTTCCTTTCCAAGAGGAGCCGATTTTAGTTTCTCTAAAAGAGCCGAACTCTAAAGAACTAACTCTAAAGAGCTGAGCCGTCCCCTCTAAAAGAGTTTATATGCTTTTCCGATAATCTGATGCTTATGAACAATGGTTTTCCCCTTCGCCGTGCGCACGAGATAGAAGCGGCAATCCTTACAACCGCAGCGCTTGCAGCAGATGGTAGGAATGACGTATCGCTCCCTGCCCATGCGAATCGTATCGCCAGGCATCTGCTCGATGACTCCGATGAAATTGGCTTCCATCCAGCCCCGCACATAAGAGCCTTCCTTCTCCCTGCCCGTATATTTCGACTTCGGAGTAATGAGGCACTCCACAGAATCGGTGAAAACTATTGTCTCGCCACGGCTGAAAATATCGCAGTCAATCCTGTTCACTATCACTCTGTTGCCCTCCTTCAGCTGGGGAGGAAGCCCACCTTCGGGCACAGAATAGACAGTGAATACATAGGTGCGGATGCCCCATGCTAAGAGCAATGCCAGCACCAATGAGAGGAGGAACTTGAATGCTATTTTCAAACCGTCTGAGTCTTACTTTTGTTATCGACCTTACTTGATGTTATCGACAAACTTGAAGAGTCGGTTCCAGCGAATACCCGAGAAGCCCGGATGGTCTGGACTGTGGCTCCACCAGATGAAGATAGGTTTGCCCACTACATGATCCTCAGGCACAAAGCCCCAATAGCGGGAATCGGCTGAATTGTGGCGGTTGTCGCCCATCATCCAGTAATAGTCGAGTTTGAAGGTATAGCTCTTCGCCTGCTTGCCGTTGATGAAGATGCGGCCCTGGCGATCTACCTTCAGGTCGTTGCCCTCATACACCTTGATGCAACGCTCATATATAGGCAGATTCTTCAGCGTGAGGGCGATAGACTGGCCCTTCTTCGGAATCCATACCGGACCGTAATTATCGCGCGTCCAACCCGTATAGGCATTCAGCGGATAGAGGTCGCCATAAGTGGCATCGGTATTGATGGAGATGCTCTCCACCAGATTCTTGTTGGCCTTCAGAGCGAGATAAGCCTTGCGGGTAAGCGGAATGGCGCCCGACTGGTTGTAGGTCAGCAAGTCCTCATTGGTAATACCCAACTGGTCTGCCAAATCCATCGGGAACTCGCCCTTGAGCTTCATCTTGTAGGTATATTGCACATTGTCTGGCTCCTTGTTGGCCTTGCCGTCCAGATATACGATGCGATTCTTGATCTGCAGGGTCTGTCCTGGCAAACCAACGCAGCGCTTCACGTAGTTCTCGCGGCGGTCGGTAGGTCGGCTGATGATGTCGCCATATTCGCCCGGATTGCTCACGATGTAGCTTCTGCCCACCTGGTAAACCTGCTCGAAGTACTGGCGCTGCTGCAGCGGATTCATCTGTCTCACGTCCTTGGAAAGTCCGTTCTGATCCAAAATCTGCTCGCCGAATCCATACACCATCTGGTAGTAATCCTGTGCCTGATAGCGCTCTTCATTCACCAAAGTATCGCCCGCTGGATAGTTGAACACCACGATGTCGTTGAGCTTCACATCGCCCAATCCCTTCACACGGCGGTAATCCCAGTGAGGCCATTCCACGTAGCTCTTCACGTTGACCAGCGGCATGGTGTGCTGGGTGAGAGGCATGGTGAGTGGAGTCTGAGGAATACGTGGACCGTAGCTCACCTTGCTCACGAAAAGATAGTCGCCCGTGAGAAGGCTCTTCTCGAGAGATGAAGACGGAATCACATAGTTCTGGAAGAAGAACAGATTGATGAAATATACTGCCACGAGGGCGAACACTAAGGCATCTACCCAGCTCATGATGAAGCGTACAGGACCCTCGGAGTCCTTCCACCACTGCCAGCGTATCTTCTTGGTAATATACACATCAAAGATGAATGGCACGACGATCAGTCCCAGCCAACTCTTCAACCAGATGAGGAATGCAAGGTACAGTACGAGCACGATAGCAAACTTCGTCCACTGCACCTTCATATTCAGTTTTTGTTTCTCTTTATCTATCATTTTTTTCTCTTTTTTCTGCTTATCAGATCAGAACTTTATAGAAGAACTGCTAGAAGGCTCCATCAGAACATAATCCTGAGAAGCCAAACTGCACTTAATCTTTAGAACCAATCTGAACTTGTATTATCATTTAGAACTTAAAGAGATCTGAAGTAGTAAGCAGACCGGAATGGTTGGCTGTGAACTCAGCTGCAAGCACAGCTCCGAGCGCGAAGCCCTTGCGTGAATGAGCACTGTGCTCGATGGTAATCATATCAGCATCAGAATCGTACATCACGGCATGGATTCCAGGAACCTCGCCATCGCGCACGCAGTTGATCACCAAATCCTCATCAGTGATGTTCTGATCGCCCTCGTCGTGATGACCGTCCTCAGTCCAGTAAGTCACGCCGCGCTTCCAGTCTTTCTTGCGGTCGATATTGTCGATGATTTCCTCTGCCAGGGTGATGGCAGTGCCAGAAGGAGCATCGAGCTTATGTACGTGATGGGTTTCCTGCATACATACAGAGTACTGTGGGAATCCGTTCATGATCTTAGCCAGATAGCGGTTGACGGCAGAGAAGATAGCCACACCGATACTGAAATTAGAGGCCCAGAAGAGGGTCTGCTTACCGTCGGCGCAGAGTTTCTCCACGTCTTCCTTATGGTCTTTCATCCATCCGGTAGAACCCGAAACCACCTTTACATTGTGGGAGAAAGCCTTGAGATAGTTGCCGTAAGCGGCAGTAGGGTTGGTAAACTCGATAGCCACATCCGCAGAGCAGAACTCCGGGCTGTCGATATCTTCAGGGTTATTTACGTCAATCTTACATACGATTTCATGGCCACGCTGCAAGGCGATCTCTTCGATCATGTGTCCCATCTTGCCGTAGCCTATCAAAGCTATTTTCATTGTTATCTTGTTTTTTTGTTTATTCCTTTCGGCAAAAATAATCAAAAATCTTGGAAAAACCGATTTATTTGTAGAAAAAAGCGCATTATTATAGTAATAAATAGAAAATTTTGCTTATTTTTGCAGTGATTTGGGGCAAAATCGTATGATTCTAAACATTTAGCCTACTTCTGAGAAGAATTTGAAAGACGTTCTGAAAGGAATAGATTCAAGTTTCGCAAGTGGTTTAAGTACGGGCTGAAGACCCAAAAGCTCCTAACCCTGGGCATCGCCCTGGGTATAATAGCAATCAACAAGGCGCCCTGTAAGGACGTGTGGAGCTTACATGCGAAACTTCAGAATAGAAAGGACTTCCTAAAGAAGAAAGGGTTTCCCTAAAGATAAAGACAAAAAGAAAATAGGAAATATGCTGAAATAATAAAAAATAAGAGATTATGAGCAAATATATATTTGAAACAAAAATGGAGGTGCGCGACTATGAGTGCGACATAGAGGGAATCGTAAATAATGCCAACTATCTGCACTACATGGAACATACGCGCCATCTCTTCCTGAAGGAATGCGGACTCAGCTTTGCAGAAATGCACAATAAGGGCGTGGACGCTGTAGTGGCTCGCATGAACCTGCAATACAAGGTGCCGCTGCAGTGCGACGATGAATTCCTCTCCCGCCTGTGGCTGGAAAAGCAGGGCGTAAGATACATCTTCCATCAGGACATCTTCCGTGCTAACGATGAGAAACTCTGCCTCAAGGCTACTGTGGAACTGGTGTGCCTCATCAATGGCAGATTAGGTAATAGCGAAGACTACGACAAGGCTTTCGAGCGCTGGCTTTAAAAACCAAATCTTTAAAAACCAAATCTTTAGAAACCAAATCTTTAGAAACCAAATAAAGAAAACTATCATGGAGCAATTACTTCACTATGTATGGAAACACAAGCTGTTTCCACTTTCTCCTCTCCATACTACCGACCATCGGCAGGTGGAAGTCATCGACCCAGGGCTGCACAACCGCAATGCGGGACCCGATTTCTTCAATGCTAAAATCAAGATAGACGGAATGCTCTGGGTGGGCAATATCGAAATACACGACAAGGCGAGCGACTGGTATCTGCACGGACACGAGAAGGACGAGCGATACGACAACGTGGTGCTCCACGTATGCGGAATCATCGACCTGGAAGCCTGCAACTCCAAGGGAGAACCCCTCACGCAGATGCAGCTCAGCATACCCGAAAACGTGCTCCGACACTATCAGGAACTGCTCTCCATCGACCAGTATCCACCCTGCTATCAGATTATCCCTGCCCTCACCCGACTCTCCGTACACTCCTGGATGAGCGCCCTGCAAACCGAGCGACTCTCACAGAAAACAGAAGCTATTTCCGAGAGAGTGAAGAAATGCAACGGAGACTGGGAAAACGCATACTTCGTGACCCTGGCCCGCAACTACGGATTCGGCATCAACGGGGAAGCCTTCGAGCAATGGGCTCTCTCCATTCCCCTGCACTCGGTAGATCATCACCGCGACGACCTCTTCCAAATAGAAGCCATCTTCTTGGGACAGGCTGGACTGCTCGAACTGTCAACCATCCCCGAACGCTATCAGAAAGACGCACTGAACGACGGATATTTCTCCAAACTCAGGAATGAATACCTCTATCTGCAACATAAATTCTCGCTCGCGCCCATAGACTACAAGCTCTGGCGCTTTCTGAGACTGCGCCCGCAGAACTTCCCCCACATCCGCATCTCCCAACTGGCCAACCTCTATTTCCGACGCCAGGCAAGTCTCAGCCATCTGCTCGAAGCCACCACCGTGAAGGAGGTCATCGGAGTGTTGAAAACATCGGTTACGCCCTACTGGGAGACGCATTACACCTTCGGAAGCGAGAGCATACGCAACGAGAAGCACATATCTCCTTTCTCGCTCAATCTGCTCATCATCAACACCGTCATTCCCATCCTCTTTGCCTACGGACGGCACAGAGGCGAGGAAAAGTACTGCGACCGGGCTTTCGAATTCCTGGAGGAACTGAAGGCTGAAAACAACCATATCGTGAGAATGTGGCAGCAATGCGGACTGGAAGTGGAAAACGCCGGAGACTCGCAAGCCCTCATCCAGTTGAAAAAGGAATATTGCGACAAGAAAGAATGTCTGAGATGCAGGATAGGATATGAGTACCTGAAAAGAAAGTGAAGAGTGAAGAACGAAGAGTGAAGAATTCTACAGCATGTAGGGAAAAAACCTTAGCTCTCAAAGGTGCAAACCTAACTATTAAATTACAAACAATAAATCAAAAACAACACCGTGGATCAACAAGAAATTTTAAATACGATTTTTCTCACAAGGCTCAACTACTTCAGCCTTGCGGGAATGCTGGAACTATATAGAAAGGTGGGCTCCGCCACGCTCATCATGGAGCACAAAAACAATCTCCGTGACATCCTGCCCGATGCCTCGGATAAACTCGTGAACGCCATCCAGAATAGCGATGAGGCAAGAAAAAGGGCTGAAGTGGAACTGGAATACGACCTGCGCTACGGCATAGAACCCCTCACGATGAACGACGAACGCTACCCCAGCCGACTCAAGGAATGCGACGATGCGCCGCTCATGCTCTTCTACAAGGGCAACGCCAACCTGAACCAGCAGCGCGTCATAAATATCGTGGGAACCCGCCATTGCACTCCTTACGGCGAGGATCTCATCCGCCGATTCGTCACCGAACTGAAGCAGCTCTGTCCACAGGTTCTCATCGTGAGCGGACTCGCCTACGGAGTGGACATCAATGCCCACCGACAGGCGCTCGACAAGGGTTATGAGACGGTAGGCGTGCTGGCTCACGGACTGGACGACCTCTACCCCAACCGCCACAAGGAAACGGCGCTGAGGATGATAGAGCAAGGCGGACTGCTCACGGAATTTCTGACGCAGACGAATGCCGACAAAATCAACTTCGTGCGCCGCAACCGCATCGTGGCAGGAATGTCGGATGCCTGCATCCTCATCGAAAGCATGGCCCACGGAGGAGGACTCATCACCTGCCAGATTTCCCAGTCCTACAACCGCGACGTATTCGCCTTTCCGGGGCGCATAGGCGATGCAACCAGCGAGGGCTGCAACAATCTGATACGCGACAATGGAGCCACACTCCTCACCTCTGCCGCCGACTTCGTGAAGGATATGGGTTGGCAGGATGACGCCAAGCTGATGCGCGCCAAGCAGCAGGGCATTGAGCGCAGTCTCTTCCCCGACCTTTCTGCAGAAGAACAAGCCATCGTGGATGTTCTGTCAAGAAACAACGACCTGCAGATCAACATGATTTCCGTGCAGAGCGGCATCGACATCAGCCGCCTCGCCGCCCTCCTCTTCACATTGGAAATGAAAGGGCTCATCAGGACATTGGCTGGAGGAATGTATCATTTATTAAAGTGAAGAACGAAGAGTGAAGAGTGAAGAATTCAAATGTAAAAAAGTGAAGAAATCAAGTGTGAAATTGCGCTTATTCCACTCTTTCTTCTTTTATTTCAAAAATTTGATGTAATTTTGCAGCCGATTTGCAAATAAAAATAAAGAACGTAAGAGAATAACAACCACGCAAGCCGTTGGATTCTTCACTCTTCGTTCTTCACTCTTCACTTAACTCATGAAAATAGGAAATATAGAATTTGGCTCGCAGCCCCTCTTCCTCGCTCCGATGGAAGACGTGACAGATATTGGATTTCGTATGCTCTGCAAGCGATTCGGAGCTGCCATGGTTTATACTGAGTTCGTATCGGCAGAAGCCTTGGTGAGAAGCATCAAGAGCACCGTCAGCAAGCTTACGATAAGCGATGAGGAACGCCCTGTGGGCATTCAGATTTACGGCCGCACCACCGAGGATATGGTGGAAGCTGCCAAGATTGTGGAACAGGCGAAGCCGGATGTGATTGATATTAACTTCGGCTGTCCGGTGAAGAAGGTTGCCGGAAAGGGTGCCGGAGCCGGAATGCTCCGGAATATTCCGCTGATGCTGGATATTACAAGAGAGGTGGTGAAGGCGGTAAACGTGCCCGTAACCGTGAAAACCCGACTGGGTTGGGATTGCGAGAACCTCATCATCACCGAGCTTGCCGAGCAGTTGCAGGATTGCGGAATCCAGGCGCTCACCATCCACGGCAGAACCCGAAGCCAGATGT
>ERZ1031954.546-NODE-546-length-15745-cov-10.267686_pt1 | contig 15745 bp, 9 predicted proteins | sample MGYA00516701_ERZ1031954 | MGnify/ENA primary metagenome ERZ1031954 (study PRJEB33719, sample SAMN04261284) | wastewater metagenome | biome: rural village; feature: human; material: feces | host: Homo sapiens | place: El Salvador | collected 2013-01-07 ...
TGAAACTTTTTTCAAACTTTTTTTCGCGGGGAACGAGTAACAAGGCAAAAGTACGCTCTCTGCTTTGAAGGAACAAATAATTGGGACGAAAATTTTGCGTTTTGTGTTGCAGAACATAAATGCGCTTGTTTTACGTGTATATACATATAATATATATATGAGCACGCTGGGGGGCATTAATTATCATGTAATTTATCGTTAATTATTCAAACTGCAATTTGTGACTATAGGTAAGAAATCTTGACGTTCTAAATGTGACGTTCTAAAAAAACACTGAGGAAGATATGAGGGGTAAAAGGGAGTATTTTGAAAACACTGAGGGAGAAAAATGAAAACACTGAGGGAGAAAAATGAAAACACTGAGGGAGAAATTTAAAAACACTGAGGGAGCGATAAATCTCTTGCACTGTGTTTTTGAGTTTTTTCAACGATGTTTTTGCGTTTTGAAGGCCTTTTTGTGGGCGTTTTTGCGAAAAATGGGCGAAAAGCAGCTATCACGGAGATTTTCTTAAGTACTTTGCATTTCTAAAAGTATTGATTTTCAATTAGTTGCAAAATTTACCTACTTAACTACGCATGGTTAAGCTACAACTGAGGGGCAGACCTCTGGTCTGCGAATAAGAGATTGGTGAGCTAAGAATAGCTAATTCACGACTCTTTATTCGCAGACCCAAAAGGTCTGCCCCTTAGTTGCTGATATACGTGCGTACTATATAATATACCTTATAATGTACGCATATAATTAATATATATATGTTACTTCACAATGATGAGGAAGTAGTTCTTCTTACCACGCTGAACAAGAAGATACTTGCCGTCAATGAGGTCGTCAGAATTGATTTCCTGATCGAAAGCAGCAAGTTTTTCTTTGTTAAGGCTTACGCCACCACCCTGGGTGAGCTTACGCATTTCACCCTTTGAAGCGAAACACTTGGTGGTTTCGGCAAAGAGGTCAACAGCCTTGGCTCCAAGAACTTGATCTTTGGCTACCTCGAATTGGGGTACACCCTCGAATACGCTAAGAAGCGTAGCTTCATCAAGTTTTAAGAGGCTATCTTTAGTAGCCTTGCCGAAGAGAATGTTTGAAGCTTCAAGGGCCATTTCATAGTCTTCACGACTGTGTACCATACAGGTAACCTCTTCGCCCAACTTCTTCTGAAGGAGACGACGACCTGGGTCGGCACGATGTTCGGCAATGAGGGCTTCAATCTCATCGTGCTCGAGTGAGGTGAAAATCTTGATATAACGTTCTGCTTCTTCGTCGCCTACATTGAGCCAGAATTGGTAGAACTTGTAAGGAGTGGTGTAACGACGGTCGAGCCATACGTTGCCTTGCTCCGTCTTACCAAACTTCTTACCATCGGCCTTGGTAATAAGCGGACAAGTGAGGGCATAAGCATCAGCTTCAGCACCAAGAGTACGACGAATAAGTTCGGTACCAGTGGTGATGTTGCCCCATTGGTCAGAACCACCCATTTGGAGTTTGCAGTTCTTCGTCTCGTAAAGGTGAAGGAAGTCGTAACCCTGTAAGAGCTGGTAGGTAAACTCTGTGAATGAAAGTCCGTCGCGTGCTTCACCATTCAAGCGTTTCTTCACGCTATCCTTAGCCATCATATAGTTGACAGTAATGTGTTTACCAATCTCGCGTGCGAAATCGAGGAAGGTGAAGTCCTTCATCCAGTCGTAGTTGTTAACCAATTCGGCTGCATTGGGAGCATCAGAATCGAAGTCAAGGAAGTGAGAGAGTTGCTTCTTGATACAAGCAACGTTGTGGCGAAGAATGTCTTCAGTAAGGAGGTTACGCTCGGCACTTTTGCCTGAAGGGTCGCCAATCATACCTGTTGCACCACCTACGAGTGCTAATGGCTTGTGGCCCGCACGCTGGAAGTGGCGGAGCATCATTACAGAGCAGAGATGGCCAATGTGTAAAGAGTCGGCCGTTGGGTCGATACCTACATAGGCTGTTGTCATGCCTTTTTCGAGCAATTCTTCAGTACCCGGCATCATTTGGTGCAACATGCCGCGCCATTTGAGTTCTTCTACAAAATTCATCGTATGTTATTTGTTATTACTTTTCTTTATTTTGAGATGCAAAGTTAGTGCAAGGTGAGCGCAATAAAAAGGGAAAAAGCATTTTTTTCCCTTTTATTGCTTAGCCAGAGTCTAACTTCGACTTTCCTCTATTTGCTTTTTCGTTAAGCCTGTATACTTCATTACCAAACTAAGCTGCATTCCATCTGCCAACATGGTACGTGCCATTTCTATTTTTTGTAGAAGTTTACCTTCTTCGCGACCCTCTGCACGACCCTCTGCGCGACCTTCTGCACGACCTTCAGCACGACCTTCTTTGCGACCTTCTTCGCGACCTTCTGCACGACCCTCCTCGTAACCTTCATCGCGACTAGTGTCGAAAAGACTCTTCATATGACGAACAGATTCCATGTGGCGAAAATAGGCTTGTCTATCATCTTCGGAAAGGGCATCAACACGTAAGCGCTCACGAGCTTCAGGAAGTCCTGCTGCTTTTGCCTCATTACTTATTTGTCCTGTTTTTAGAAAGGAAATCCATTCGTCAAGCGGTGTTTTAGCTACAGAGTCAAAATCGTTTACACGCAATACGTAATATTCGGGAAAAAGCATACCTGCATCTTTACGACGTAGTATATCTTTTTCTTTTTTTCCAAAGAACTTTTCATTTTGACGTACTGAGAGTTTTAATGTATCATGCGGTGCATGTATGCCCTTAAACTCTGTCCTGCCATGATAGACGTAATCTTTACCTTGTCCTAGTTCAAAATAGACAATATTGATGGAATACACTTTGCGCACCTCATCATAGGGCTTGCCTAAACCGATGTATTCCGTGATGGCTTTTGACACTCCATATAGCATGCGATGAAAGTAAGATAGCTCGCGGCTATTCTGCACTTCAATAATGCAGAGTTCGCCTCCTTCGCTCTCTGCAAAGATATCGACACGATTGTATTTGTCTTCATCATCTTCTTGATTGCTTTCGCTCTCAAGGAATCGGTGAATTTTTATCCCTTTACCAATAAGTGAGGATAAGAATCCCTCTAACACCACATAATTGGCCTTATTGCGCAAGAGGCGTTTCATCGCCCAATCAAAACGTATATAGTTTTCTCCATTTTGTATCATAGGTTCTTATTTTTTTGAGTTGATAGTTATCTACGTCCGAAGAAGTAGGGGCGTCGGGGTTGTGGACGCGGAGTGATGGGTTTGGGATTGAGTTCGGGATAGGCTATGCGCGTATGGTAGATTGTCTTGATACTCTCTACGAGTACGCGCTTGGCATCGGCAATATCGCGGAAGGTGATAGGACACTCGCGGAAGTAGCCTGCCTGCACTTGTCCGTCGACGATGCGGTCGACCAACTCTTTGATACTCTCCTCGGTGTATTCCTTGAGCGAACGTGACGATGCTTCAACGGCATCGCACATCATGAGAATGGCTTGTTCGCGCGTGAAAGGGTTGGGGCCAGGATAAGTAAAGAGTTTGGGGTCAGGCTGCTCGCCTTGATGTTTGTTTTGCCACTGTATATAGAAATACTTTACTTGTGAACGTCCGTGGTGAGTACAGATGAAGTCACGTATCACTTTGGGCAGGTGATATTTATCTGCTAAACGAAGACCTTCTGTCACGTGGCTGATGATGATTTGTGCAGAACGCTCTTCGCTGAGTTCATCGTGTGGGTTGACACCCGTTTGATTTTCGGTAAAGAAAGCGGGGTTGACCATTTTACCTATATCATGGTAAAGTGCTCCCGTACGCACCAACTGAGGTTTGGCTCCAATCTTATCGGCCACCTCGGCAGCGAGGTTGGCCACTTGCAAGGAGTGAACAAAGGTGCCTTGTGCCTTCTTGGCCATAAGGCGGAAGATTATATTGTTCGTATTGGAAAGTTCGACCAACGTTACGCTTGAAGTGAAGCCAAATGTCTTCTCCAACAGATAGAGTAGGGGATAGGCAAAGAGTAGGAGAACACCATTTACACCATTATATATATAGATAGAACGATCGATGTGGCTCCAATCGACGCCTTGTGAAAGGTCGAAACCGAGCATAATGGTGGTGGACGTGAGGAAGGCGTAAAGGGCTACACGTAGGAGTTGCGAACGTTCGCTCAAGTCGCGAAGGGCATAGATAGCAGTCATGCCCGCCATGAATTGTACGACCACAAACTCGTAGTTAGAGTGAAGGGCAAAAGAAGAAAGCACGACGCTGCACACCATGGCCATGAAAGCGGTGCGAGAATCCATGAAGGTGCGCACAAAGATGGGCACCATGGCGTAAGGCACCATATAGACGCTAAACGTCTTATGATCGACCATGAGATAGGTAATCAAGGGGAAGATAGCTACTAGCGACGATAGGAGCAATATGCTATGAGGTGAATAAAGATAGTCGCGCCGATAGAGGCGGAGGTAGTAGACAAATGAACCTAAAATGCACGACACAAAGATAACCTGTCCGAGGAGTACCTGCCAAAATCCTTCTGAAGGGTCATTGCGACGCACGGTCTCACGCTCGAAGGATTGTAGTATCTTATATTGGTCGGCCGACACAATCTCACCACGATCGATGATGCGCTGTCCACTTTGTACCATACCTGCTGCGGGAGCAACGGAGGCGATGAGGTCCTCACGTGCGGTACTTGTCTTGGCACTATCAACGAGTAGGTTGGGGGCGAGGTATTGATTGAGGTTACAACGGGCTATTATCTCGCGTGGAAACTGTGTACTGTCGCAATGTACGATGTATTCGTAGGCCGAACGGGTAGAGTAGAGTTCGGTGAGAGAACGCGAGAGGGCTTCAGTGCCTTCGACTACACGAATGCCTGTAATGCGATCTTTGGCCATCTGTGAAAGGTCGGCCGAGTTGACAATACCCGCTTGATAGACGGCTGCCATGAGTCGTTCGATGTGAGGCAAGAAGCGTGCTGGCACATCGTTGAACGCACCATTGACAAAGTCGTTATGAAAGGCGGCTATTTGGCGTTGGGCTATTTGAGCATTCTCAACATAGAAGGGTTGAAAGTTGGCCAAAGCACTATCGCTTTCGGCTTCAACTTCTTGTTGCGTCTTATATATTGGGAAGTCAAAGGTGGCTATGAGTGAGTTGTAGCGCCAGGGGCGTCCTTGCTCGTATTCGTAGCCAAACTTGGTTTCGCGTGGCAGGAAGTAGACAAGTAGCGCCACGACTACCAACACGGCACCTACAAGTGTCATTCCGCCCTTTAACTTTGATTTTGCTTCGAATTTAAACATGGCAAACGATATTTTTAATGTGCAAGTGCATGGTTAATGTGCGAATGTGCAAATGCATGGTTAATGTGCAAATGTGAGAATGTGCAAATGGTCACCTTTACTTGCTGCGTTTTAATAATATTACATTATTCTCATTTTCTTAAAACTCAGTAAATAAAGGCGACCATTTGCACATTAGCACATTTGCACATTTGCACATTAATTAGTTTTCTTCTTCTCCCGTTAATTCATCGGGGAGAGAGGCTGAGGGGGTAAGTCCCTTCTTGCGCCAGCCCTCTAATTGACTGATGATGTTGCCACGACCTGTGGTGAGTTGGCGTTGTGCATCATCGTAGGTGCGGTGCAGTTGGTCGATAGAGTTGCCTATCTTTACAAAGTTTTGGGCAAAGGTACTAAACTTTTTATAAAGTTTCTCGGCTGAGGTGTAAATCTCGTTAACCGAACGGCTTTGTAACTCACTCTGCCACAGATTGTAAGCCAGCTGAAGGGCCATGAGAAGGTTGGTGGGGTTGATAAGGATAACGTGTTGCTTGTAAGCTTCAGTGGGCAGTGTAGGGTCGGCCGTCACGGCAGCTACATAAGCGGCTTCGCCAGGAATGAACATTAAAACGTAACCAATACTATCCTTTACCAACTTGCTATAATTCTTATCGGCCAATTCCTTAATATGTTGACGCACACTGCGTAAGTGCTCTTTCATGAGGCGGTCTTGCTCAAGGGCATCGTCGGCAGCCACGTATTCGGTAAAGGCTTTGAGTGATACCTTAGAGTCAATAATAACGTTGCGACTTTGCGGTAGGTGAACCACAACATCGGGTATCGCTACGGAGCCACGTCCGTCAGCTACGTGGCTTTGCAACGTATAGTCGCGGCCTTCAGTGAGACCTGATACAGAAAGTAGGTTGGCCAATACAGCTTCGCCCCAATTGCCTTGCAACTTGGTGTTGCCTTTAAGAGCTTTGGCAAGGTCGTCGGCTTCGCGACCAAGCGACTGCGTCTGTTCGACGAGGGCTTTGATATAGCCATCGAGTGAGGCGTGTCCTTTTACAAACTGCGTGCGAAAGGCTTCGATGTCGTGCCCAAGAGGTTTGAGTAAGGCTTCGAGCGAGTTGACGTGTTGCTCGCGTAGGGCATCGCCTTGTGTGCGCATCATTTCGACGGACATGGCTTTAAACTCAGCACGTAGGGCTTGCGCCTGTTTGCGCATGGCCTCGTCAGCATGTTGTTGTTCGGCCTTGAGTTGCGCCTTAGCTGCTATGGCCTCGCGCTGCGAACGCAAGGTGCCAATGGCATAACCGGCAATGAGGGATAGGAGGGAGAGGAGAAAGTAGAGCATTCCTTCTTTTTTATTTTGATTGACAAGTTAACAAGTTGACGAGTTGACAAGTAAGTTACCTTCAAACTTACCCGTTAACTCGTCAACTTGTTAACTTGTCAACTAAAAGAACTCGTCGACTAAGAATTAGAACAAACTTGCCAAATAGGCTACTAATGGGATACTAATGACGGAGAGCAAGGTGGTAAAGAAGAGACCTTGCGTCATTACGCGCTCGTCCTTACCATATTGTAAGCAGAGCATGATACCATTGGTGGCGACAGGCATGGCACTCAACACAACAGCTACGTCGCTCACAAAGGGATTGATCCCCATCAGAGCTAATACGCCACCTACGGCTAAGGGGAGAATGAAGAGGCGAAGCAGCGTCATGGAATAGACGAAACGATTGCCTAACATATCGCGCACGGGTATGTGGCTCAAACTGGAACCGATGATAAGCAGCGCACAAGGAGTGGTGAGGTCGCCTAAGAGGTGAAACCACTCTCCCACGGGCGTGGGCATCTGAATGCGTGCCACAGCGATTACTACAGCAATGAGCGAAGCTACAACGCAAGGCGATAATATGAGTCGGGGCGAGAAGGCACTCTTAGCTTTGCCTCCATTTATAAACGAGACTCCGATAGTGAAGACTAAAAGGTTGAAGGGAATATTGAGTACAGAGGCGCAAAACACGGCCTTGGAGCCGAACACGGCATCGCACACAGGGTAGCCAATGAAGCTGACGTTGCCAAAGGCTAACATAAAGCGACTGATACCTATTCGGGCTTTGTTTACCTTAAATAAGTGGGGTATGAGATAAGCCAAACCGATGAGTACAATGTAATTGACTACGGCCACTACGGCAAGTGAGATGAGTTCGGAGTTTTCGAATGCGAGGTCTTTGCCCATAACCGATGCCAAGATAAGTGCTGGCATGGATATGTTCATAATAAAGATAGAGAGCTTGCGGTCGAGATCGCCCGCCCACAAATTACGCTTGGCCGCAAAGAGTCCGACCAACACAATGCCGAATATCATCAGCATTTGGGTAATGATGTGCAAGATGTCCATTAAGGGAGGGTTATGAGTTTTGTTAGTTTAGTTAGTTTAGTTAGTTTAATGAGTTGAGTTAGTTTATAAGTTGAGTTAGTTTAATAAGTTGGTCAGTCTGCAGTTCATAAACTTATTAAACTCACTCAACTTATCAACCTTGAATAAGATATCCGCCTTCGTTGCCACCTTCGGGGCCAAGTTCGATGATATGGTCAGCACACTTGATAACATCAGGATTGTGTTCAATCACTACGATACTATGGCCTCGCTCAATCAAGGCATTAAAGGCGTGGAGCAGACGGTTGATGTCGTGAAAGTGAAGACCTGTGGTTGGTTCGTCGAAGATGAATAGCGTAGGTACGGAACGTTCCAAACCTAAATAATAGGCCAGCTTGACACGCTGGTTTTCACCGCCCGAAAGGGTAGAACTGGATTGGCCTAACTTGATGTAGCCCAAACCCACGTCTTGTAAAGGACGCAAACGGCTGACAATCTTCTTCTGACCATGTTCGGTAAAGAATTCAATGGCTTGGTTGACAGTCATCTCAAGCATATCGTAGATATTCTTACCCTCATACTTTACCTCAAGCACGTCGCTCTTGAAGCGCTTGCCATGACAACTCTCACACTCAAGTACTAAGTCAGCCATAAACTGCATCTCGACCTTTACTACACCGTCGCCCTTACACTCCTCACAACGACCGCCATCGGCATTGAACGAGAAGTAAGCTGGTGTAAAGTCCATTTGCTTGGCCAATGGCTGCGCAGCCATGAGTTTACGTATCTCGTCATACGCTTTGACGTAAGTGACAGGATTAGAACGCGAAGAACGACCGATAGGGTTTTGATCAACAAACTCAATGGCCTGCACGGCATCAATGTCGCCTGACAGTCGGCGGAACTCGCCTGGACGATCGGCCACCTCATCTTTAGCCCGCTTGAGAGCCCGATAGAAGATGTCGCGCACGAGGGTAGACTTACCCGAACCACTTACACCTGTCACGACCGTCAGCACGTTGAGAGGGAAGGTTACATCAATGCCCTTCAAATTGTTCTCGCGTGCTCCCTCAACTATGATGCTACGATTCCACGTGCGATGAGTCGTAGGTACGGGGATTTGTTCGCGGCCATATAGGTAGTTGAGCGTGTGTGAGTAATATACCCCCTTCTCCTTATCAAAGAGTTCGGGGTGACGCTGCAAGAGTTCTTTCTCATCCTTTATAAAAGGTCCAGCATACACCACTTGTCCTCCTAATCTACCCGCTTCAGGACCTATATCTATAATATAGTCAGCCGCACGCATAATCTCTTCATCGTGTTCAACCACGATAACCGTATTCCCCAAGTCGCGCAACTCCTTCAATACGTTGATAAGGCGACGCGTGTCGCGTTGGTGAAGACCTATGCTCGGTTCGTCAAGAATGTAGAGCGAGCCGACCAATGAAGAACCTAACGATGTGGCAAGGTTGATGCGCTGACTCTCACCACCCGAAAGCGTATTAGAGAGGCGATCGAGTGTGAGGTAGTTGAGTCCTACCTCAGAGAGAAAGTGCAGACGACTCTTTATCTCATTCAGCAATCGCTTGGCCACTGCTGCATCGTGTTCACTGAGTTCGAGCTGGTCGAAGAAGGGAACTAACTCCTTGATAGGCAGTTGTACCAATTCCGTGATACTACGGCCGCCCACTTTGACGTATTCTGCATCTTTCTTCAAGCGCGAACCGTGGCACTCAGGACAAACCGTCTTGCCACGATAGCGCGCCAGCATGACACGATATTGTATCTTGTACTGATTGCGCTCTAACATGCGAAAGAAAGCATCAATGCTTACTTGCTCTTCTTCAGGTAATCGTTGTTCGGCCGCATCGCCATGCCAAAGCATGTCCTTCTGTTTGCGCGTAAGTTTATAATAAGGTTCGAAGATAGGGAACCCATTTTTTCGCACCGAGCAACGACGTATAAACTCATTCTTCCACTCTCCCATCTTCTCACCTCGCCAACACATCACAGCACCATCCATAAGGCTCTTCGATGTGTCAGGCACAACGAGGTGTTCGCTAATGCCCATTACGCGGCCAAAGCCCTCGCAGCGCTCGCAAGCGCCTATGGGCGAGTTGAACGAAAACATATTGTCGTCAGGTTCGCGGAATGTAATGCCATCGGCCTCGAAGCGAGTAGAAAAGGTGTGAAGAATACGGGCTGGATAGAAGCGAAGCATACACTGTCCGTCACCCTCGAAGAAGGCCGTCTCTGCTGAGTCGGCTAAACGCGAAAGCACGTCTTTGTCATCACTTACCGAAAGGCGGTCAATCAACAGATTGAGTTGCGAGAGCGAGTAGTACACAGCCTCAGGCGTGGGAGCTGGCAAAGCCTCATCGTGTGGTGCATCGTCAACGACTACTTGCCCCGCCTTCAATTGTTCGGCAAAGTCCTCAATGCGCACCATTTCGCCGTCAACGTCGAGACGTGAGAGTCCTTGTTGAAGGTCGATGCTGAGCTGCTGGAGCAAGGTACGTTCTTGACGCACTCGCATAGGAGCAAGTACGGTAAAGCGCGTGCCCATAGAGTAAGAGTGCATGCAGTCAATCACGTCCTGCACGGTGTGGCGCTTCACCTCCACACCACTTATGGGCGAGAAGGTGTGACCTATGCGTGCATAAAGCAGACGAAGATATTCATATATCTCGGTGCTGGTGCCCACGGTCGAACGCGGATTACGACTCGTCACGCGCTGTTCGATAGCAATAGCAGGGGGAAGTCCTTTTATGTAGTCACACTCAGGCTTATGCATACGGCCCAAGAATTGACGTGCATAGGCTGAAAGGCTCTCAACATAGCGTCGTTGACCCTCGGCATACAATGTATCGAAGGCCAACGACGACTTACCCGAACCACTGAGTCCGGTTATAACGATGAGTTTGTCACGCGGTATGTCAATATCCACGTTCTTGAGGTTGTTTACCCTCGCTCCCTTTACCTGTATCGTTTCGTTCATACCTTATTGCTTTCACTAAAGGTGCAAAATTACAGATTTCATTTGAAAAACCTTCATGAACGCAAGAAGGATTGCAGTTTACCTATATATTTAGCGGCCTCTCCCCCTCATCCCTTCCCCAGCCGGGGAGGGGGTGAGGGGGAGAGGCCGCTAAATAGCAGTTTAATAAAAAAGCCAAGATAGAGGTGTAGACCTTATCTTGGCTTTCTATGATTAATGTGTATAAGCGATTACTTCACTGCTATTTTGAAGCGTTGAATGATGTTTGCATCAGTCTTCTGCAAGATGTAAGTGCCAGTGGGCAAACCCTTGATAGCTTCGGCAGGCGTGATGGCCTTGCCACTCTTCAAGGCAACACCATTGAGAGCAAATATGGTGATGTCGGCAGGAGCAACGTTGATGCCAGCAATGCCTGTCTGCAAGGTATTGTTGACAGTCAGTACAACGTACTTGTCGGCTGCGCCACGTGAAGCCAACTTAACGTATGCTTCATGAACGCCTTCAGCATCAGAGTTGAAACGAACAGTGAATACACCACCCTCTACAGGGAGTTCACTCTCAGAGAGTTTGAACTTGCTCTTATTAGCACCCCCCAAGGTGAGTTTGATAGGTTCAGTCAAGTTCTGAGTCGTTACGGTTACCTCGTCTGATGTAGCATCTTGGCCCTTAATAGCTTCGAAAGCAAGCGATGCGACATCAGTGCGAACGACTGGAAGGTCGGTACGGCCGAAACTTACATCGTCAATGTAGTAAGTAGCAGCGTTGTTACGACCGCGTGTGCTCTTAAAGCGGAAGGCCATAAAGAAGGTGTCAGCAATGGGCTGGTCGGTGAGGTCGACGTGATATTCAAACCATTCACCGCTCTCGTCCTTTGTAGAAGGCATTGTGAAACCGCCAACGGGACTGATGTACATCTCACCATCAGTGAGATCGATGTAGCAGAGCTCGAGTTGGTCAGTCTGCTTGTCTGTCAAATAGTCACCGCGAACGCGGAAGGTGAAAACCTTTGAAGCAGCATCCTTAAAGTTAAGGGCAGGCGTAACGAGCATCATCTCAGCTTCTGTCTCGTCACCGTCCTCTACCTTAGAGTCGTAAGCCGTTACCTTTGCTACGTGTTCGCCAGCTGACTCGTCCGTATCGCTGAACGTATAGTTCCACCAAGCACGTGTGCCCTTTGTAGCAATGTTCTTCCAACCGTCAATAGCGAGAGGCTTATTCTTCTCGCCCTTATCAAAGTGTTCGTTGAGCAATGTTGTGGGGTTAGAAGGATCGAGCGGAAGAAGGTCACCCTCAGTCGGTTTGTCAGGCGTTGTATTGTCCGTAGCTACACCCTTAATAGGAATGTGTAACTCATCAGCGCCCAAAGTAGTAACGATGAGTTCGTTGTCGTAAGTGCCAGCACTCAGCGGAACGAAAGAAATCTTTACAGAAGTGTTGGCATTCTTCATCAACATAGAAGAACTGATGCGGAACACGTCAACACTGGCCAACTTAACGTGTGCATAGTCGGGCAAGTTAGCCGTCTGGATCACGATCGTCTGTTCTGCCGTTTCGCCAGCCTTTGCTTCAAAGTTTACGCTTTCAACGTTGGCCTTAACAATGGGCGGATTTTGCTCGTCAATGGCGTAGGCTGAGAGGGTAATAGATTGTGAGAGTGTAGGCACTTCGGGGCAGTCGATAAAGACACGTGCACTGTGCTTGCCAATGGCTGTCGGGTTATAAGAGATGACAACATCTGTCTCACTTGTTCCCTTCTTAATCTCCGTTACCGAAGTGGCAAACATAGCGCGGTTAGCACCTGTAATCTCAAGCGTAGTAGCTGCGGGCATGTTCTTCGCGCTGATGTGAATAGTACCCACCTCAGTGGTTTGACCTACCTTACCAGCCGCCATGTCGAACTGAGCGGGTGTAATGGTAAGTTCGGGGGTGCCAGCTACTTCAGGTGTCTTGATGTCCTCAGCACTACGTGGTGCAATGATCACTGCACCCGTTGAGGTAGAGAGGCCAACGAGGTCGATCGCTTCCGTAGGAATAGCCGTACCGATAAGCGAAGTACCCTTGAATATACGCATCTTAGCCGTTTCGGTACCATCGCTCAGCATAGGTTGTGTCATGCCTTCAGCGAAAGTTTCGCTATCAGACGTAACGGTTACGCCATTAATGCGCACGAGTTTGTTCAAGTAATTCTTAGGAGTAGCCTTTACTTCAGCGAGAGTAGCAACAGTGGGTTCAATCTCATTGTTGGTGCTGAGTACGTTGCCCATTGCCGCTTGTCCCATAAATGATTCGGGAGTGAGCGTAGTTACACCCCAACTGCTGCTAACTGTTCCAAAGAAGCCAGAAAGTTTGTCGCCTACATTAGGCATGTTTAAATTTTCATTCGAAATAACAGTTGCAGCAGTAGCATCTTGAACGTAGATGCGGTTAGCCGTTTTGTCAATAAAACTTACCACAGCCTCGCCTGTATAGCGATATACTTCATAATTGTCACTGCTCTTAGCATTGAGTTCGCTGAGCGTTGCTACGTCGGTGAGTGAAAGGGCATTGTAACTATAGTTAACTTCCACTGTTTCAGCGCCTTCGCTGCTATAAGATACCTTTACGGTACCCTCGCCGGCTTCGGTAGGATCAAACGTAAAAGTGAGTTTTGCACCCTCTGTGCTCTCTACTTCTTCCTTGCTAAGAGTGGTCTTATCAGCTGTCACACCTGTGCCTTCAATTGCAACCGTCACGTCGCTGGTCAAATCTGCGCCCTTCACGGTGATAGTCTTAGTAACGGGATAGCCTACGTAAGTATCAGCCAAGAAGGTATCGTTCTTGTTAACGCTGATAGTAGGCGTAGCGGGTTGAGGAGTGTCACCACCACTGCTTTCACCGAAGAGGCCAGCATAGGTCTGAGCAATGCGAAGTGCGCCTACATACATTTCTGGACCTTGGTTCGAAGCATTAGAACCTTGACGAAGTTCGAAACCCTGCAGGCCATAATTGCCAACTGAAGAACCTGTAGCACTTACATCAAATTCTGCACTTGCTTCCTTAGGCTCATTGGTAAAGTCGGTTGGATTAACATAGAGTTTTACCTCGTCTTTATCATCGCTCGTCTTTACACCATACTTTACGACTACAAGTTGGGTAGTGTTGAGTGCAAAAGTTCCTTCTGCGAACACGGCTTTGGAACTGCCACGCGAGATTCCGATTTTATAGGAATTATCGTCGGCCTTAACAATGAAGAGGCGACCGAGTTCTGTTGAACTGAAGTATTTTCCAGCAGCAGCCTCGCCAACATTGTAATTCTTAGTGCGAACGAGCAAACTCATAACATAGTTTTGACTAGAAGCAGCATCTTGCGTAGGCAACTTCGTCACATTAATGAGGGCCGTATAATAAACATAGCCACTCTTTATACCTTCATCGTTCGAGTCGAAGCGTGTGCAGAGGTCCTGACCTGAAACAGTCGGTGTCATCTGAATGCACTTGCCCTTTACGCCACCAGGATAGTTGGCATACTCAAGCGTCTTGTTCACCACTTGAATAGGAGCAGCTGTATTAATGCCATACTGTGTCCACTTGTCTTGGTTGAGCAAGTCGCCCTCGTCATAGTCAAAGTTTTCTTGATACTTAATGGTAGTGCTTCCACCGTCGCCACCTGACGATAAATCCTGGGCCGTTGCCACAACGGGCACAGTCAATAACGCGATGAGCAAAAGCCATAAGTGTGATAGTTTTTGGTAAACTTTTCTCATACAGGTAATTTTTTAGGTTATTATTAATAATGTGTTATCATTGCATGCTTAAAGAAATGTCATTTTTATCATTTAAAATACTTTTCGTGTGCTAAAATCTAAAAAAATAATGATATAACCAACTTTTTGACAATAAAATTACGTTTACGTTCGATAAACTGCAATTTGTCTGCCTAATTGGGGGGCGTTCCTGATTGGGGGGCGGGTTTTCAACCCGCGTTCAGCAATAAGTAAGTTTTACTTGCTGCTGCCGCGGGTTAAAAACCCGCCCCCCAATTAGGCAGATAAATTGCAGCTTATCGAACATATTCCATACGTTTTCAAAACATTTGATTTATCTTTCATGTTTCATTTTTTAGTTTCAAATCATTGATAATCAACACGTTCAACGAATGAAACATACGACTTTAATGTTTCACTTTTAGTTTCATGTTTCATTCTTCAAAACACTGAGGGAGCGCTTTCACGCTCCCTCAGTGTTTTTGAATCGCTCCCACAGAGGTTTTGAATCGCTCCCACAGTGTTTTTGTTTTTCTCCCTCAGTGTTTTTAGTATGAAACATTGAAACTAAAAATGAAACATAAAAGTCGTATGTTTCAGCCGTTGAAAGTGTTGAGTATCAACGAATTGAAACATAAAAATGAAACATGAAGGCAAAAAGCACCATTGGTAAAATATACGTAAGTACAAATGCCTATTTAGGCGTTCTGAAACATTTTGTAGAGGATTCTGTGGAGGCTGTTAATTATATGTTTACCCCATAATTCTCTGCCCCACCTTGCCAGTGCTGCGAACTGCATAAACGAAAACAAAGGAAATGAAGAGCACTAAGAAATTCTCTATCAATACCTTCAACAAGACGTGAATGGGCAGTGGGTCGATGAGCAAGAATACTGGGCCTACTAAGAAGTAATGACACATCCAAATGCCAAAGGTGCACACCGAGAGTGTGGTTATGGCTTTGCTCACTTTGGAGCCAAACGTGATACCTTGACAAGCAATGAAGATAGCAAACGTCATCAGTGCTACATTCGGACTGCAGAAGGTAAAGAAGAGTTCTACCATCTCGTCCGTTTGACCAGGTACTCCCGAAACTGTCTTAAAGCCTATGAATGAAACTATGTAACCCACAACGAAGGTCAACACAGCCAAAATATACTTCTTACTACGACTGAGCTGCAAGGGATACTTTACCAAATGGTGGCCTAACAATAAGTAACCACTAAAGCCCGAAAGGTAATAAAATACGCCAAACTCATTCCACGAACAAGTACCAAAAAGGTTGGGTGTGAGGCAGGGCAGACGCATCAAATTGAACTATCCGTCAACAGCCTGTCTAAGTAGTCCT
>ERZ1031954.554-NODE-554-length-15619-cov-3.807055_pt1 | contig 15619 bp, 15 predicted proteins | sample MGYA00516701_ERZ1031954 | MGnify/ENA primary metagenome ERZ1031954 (study PRJEB33719, sample SAMN04261284) | wastewater metagenome | biome: rural village; feature: human; material: feces | host: Homo sapiens | place: El Salvador | collected 2013-01-07 ...
GCGATAGTTTCGGGGCTTGTGGTTTCGCTTTTTGCAAAGCCGAAGGAAAAATAAAAAGGCCATGGACGGCATCAAACAAACCGTCCATGGCTCTTTTGGCTTTTAAGTGCAATTTCTCAACAAACGGCAATTTCGCCCTCATAGCCCTTCGCCTTTTGAAGCAGCGCCCCCTTTGCGCTCATCGTGAAAGCTATATTGCTGCTGCGGATTGAAAGCAGCAGACCGGGGCGGCTCATCTGCGGCATAGTATTACCTCCTGTCAGCGGTTACTTTACGCTTTGCCGGTGCATTATGCCACCTCTAATCATTCTTTTCCATTACAAAACAGTAACCTAAAGTTGCGTTTACAGTTTGTTCATATGTGTTTGTTATAATCATATAGAATTGGCATTTTATGCTTTGCTGTCTGAAAAGCCGTTTTGAAAAGCACAAAGAAAAAAGCTATTAAGTTTTAAGGGAGGTGCGCTTTTGAAAAAGGTACTCAGATATTTGAAACCGATACGCGGCGCAGCCATCCTTTCAATGATATTGGTTCTCCTTGCGCAGGGAATGACGCTTGCCTTGCCGATGCTCATGTCTCAAATTATAAACGTCGGAATTCAGGATGCCGATGTCGATTACATAAAGCGAGTGGGAGCAATTATGATCGGAGTTTCCGCGCTCGGCCTCGGAATTTCCGCGCTCAGCAGCTTTTACAGCGCAAAAGTATCCGCCGGATACGGAAAGATTCTGCGCGAAAAAATCTTCCTCAAGGTTGAGTCTCTCGCTCAGAGCGATATTGACAAAATCGGCACACCGTCGCTCATCACGCGCTGCACAAGCGATGTTCAGATTATGCAGGACTTTCTTTTGCAAAGTATTCAGATAATCATTGCTTCGCCTGTTATGCTCATCGGCGGAACGTTTATGGCGTTCTTCCTCAACGCAAAGCTTGCAATGATAATTTTTGCAATCATTTCGATCATTGCGGTTCTTGCCTTTGCCGTTGTAAAGCTCGTTATGCCCCTTTTCAAGGAAAGGCAGAAAATGACCGACGAGGTCAACCGTTTCCTTCGCGAAAAGCTCGGCGGAATGCGCGTTATCCGCGCTTTCAACAGGACTTCATATGAGGACGAGCGTTTTTCTGAAAAGAACCTTCGCCTTTCCGCGTTGGTAATGAAATTTGCGCGGATAATGTCCGTTCTGCTTCCGGTCTGCATTATGCTCATTATTGCCGCGCTCGATATCCTCATTTTTGCCGCAACAAAAAGCATTGACGCAATGACCGATGCGGTGAAAATTCAAAACTCCGTCGGTGACCTTCAGGCTTTTGTTATCTATATGGTAATGATTGTCTTTTCCGTTTCAATGACGGCGGCGATGTTTGTTATTGTTCCGCGAGCCAACATTTCGGCCAGGAGAATCTGTGAAATTCTTGACCTTGAGGCCGGAATCAAAGACCCCGCCGCCCCGCTCAAAACAGACGAAAAACTCGCCGGTACGGTTGAATTCAAAAACGTTTCCTTCGGTTATGAGGACACGGAGAACACGATTCTTTCGAACGTCTCCTTCACCGCCGAAAGCGGAAAAACAACCGCAGTAATCGGTTCAACGGGAAGCGGAAAAAGCACGCTCGTCAACCTCATTCTGCGTTTTTACGACGTAACCGACGGTGCCGTTCTTTTTGACGGAACAGATGTCCGTTCGCTTTCTCAGGCCGAGCTGCACTCAAAAATCGGCCTTGTTCCGCAAAAGGCCGGCCTTTTCAGCGGAAGCATCAGGGAAAATCTCCTTTACGGAAACGAAAATGCAACCGAAGAACGGCTGCGCCTTGCGCTTGAGATTGCTCAGTGCAGCGACTTTGTTGATGCTCTCCCACAGGGAATCGACAGCCCGGTCAGCCAAAACGCAACCAATTTTTCCGGCGGACAAAAGCAGCGCCTTTCAATTGCGCGCGCCCTTGTCCGCGATGCAGAGGTCTTTGTTTTTGACGACAGCTTTTCTGCCCTTGACTTCATCACGGACGCCGCATTGCGCCGCGCTCTGCGCGAAAAGCTTGACGCAACCGTAATAATCGTTGCGCAAAGGGTCGGCACCATCCTTGACGCAGACAAGATCATCGTTCTTGACGAGGGGAAGGTGGTCGGCGAGGGTACACACAAGCAGCTCGTTTCATCCTGCCCCATATACCGCGAGATAGTCCGATCCCAGCTCAGTGAGGAGGCGCTCGTATGAAAAAGAAAAAGCAAACCGAACTCTCCGCTGTGCAGGTGAGTGAAAGATACGCCGCCTACCGAAGCGAGGACAGCGAGGAAAGAAAGCCGCAGAATTTTTGGAAAACGGGGAAAAAGCTCCTCTCTCTTCTGAAGGGCAACAGGCTCAAGGTCGGCTTTGTCATTCTCCTTTCTGCCGCCTCGGCAGGACTTGGGGTAATCGGCCCGCAGTATCTTAAAAGTATAATAGATATAATCAGCGAACAGGTCAAAAACAAGCTTGAAACCGGGAGCATTGATTTTTCCGCCGTAACAGGCGTTCTAAAAAACATTGCAGTTATTTTTGCGCTCTATGCACTCTGTTCGTTTTTTCTCAATTATATAATGGCCAGGGTTTCTCAGGACGTTGTCACCGCCCTTCGAGACAAGGTGAACAAAAAAATGTCCCGCCTTCCGCTGAAGTTCTTCGACTCCCACAGCAAGGGTGACCTGCTTTCAAGAGTTACGAACGACATTGACAACATCAACAACAGCTTTCAGAATAACTTTATTCAAATCGTAACCTCGCTCGTCACCTTTTTCGGTGTGCTTGCCGTTATGCTGAAGGAAAGCCCGCTTCTGACCGCGGCCACCGTCGTTCCGCTTCCGCTCGGCGGACTTGCGGCGGCGCTCATCCTCAAAAAGTCGAAGCTGTTCTTTCGCGAGCAATGGAAGCGCACCGGAGACATCAACGGCCACATTGAAGAGATGTTCACCGGCCACAAAATCGTCAAAGCCTTCGGCCACGAAAAGACCGCTATTGAAGAGTTTTCCGCAATCAACAACGAGCTGACAAAATCCGGAGAGCACGCTCAGTTTTTTTCCGGCCTCATCGGTCCGGTGATAAGCTTTATAAAAAACATCGGCTATGTGTTTATTTGCGTTATTGCAGGTTATCTTATTATAGAAAAGAAAATGACCCTCGGCGCAATCACGGCCTTCATGGTCTATTCAAATATGTTCATGCAGCCGCTCGTTGACGTCAGCCGGATAATCAACAACCTCCAGTCCGCCCTCGCTTCGGCGGAGCGTGTTTTTGAAATTACCGACAGCAGCGAGGAGGTTCCCGACACCCCAAAAGCGGTGATTAAAAAAGCAAAGGGCTTTGTTGACTTTGAAAACGTTGATTTTTCATACAGTCCGGACAAACCTCTCTATGAAAAATTCAATCTTTCCGTAAAGCCCGGCGAGCTTGTTGCAGTCGTCGGCCCGACCGGCGCAGGCAAAACAACGCTCGTCAATCTGCTCATGCGCTTTTATGAAGTCAACTCCGGCAGCATTAAAATTGACGGCACCGACATCCGCGACCTTTCAAGAGAAAACCTCAGAAGCATTTTTTCAATGGTGCTTCAGGATGCATGGCTGTTTTCCGCAACTATCCGCGAAAACATCATGTACGGCAGACCGGACGCAACCGAAGAGGAATTCATGAACGCCGTCCGTGCGGCGAAGGTAGACCGCTTTGTGAGCACCCTCCCGGATGGTTACGACACGGTTCTTGACGAAGAGGGCTCAAACCTTTCCTCCGGGGAAAAGCAGCTTTTGACAATCGCAAGAGCAATCCTCGCCGACCCACAGATACTCATTCTCGATGAAGCAACAAGCTCCGTTGACACGAGAACCGAGCTTCAAATTCAGCAGGCCATGAGCAACCTCATGCGCGGCAGAACAAATTTCGTCATTGCACACCGCCTTTCAACGATTCGCGAGGCGGACAATATAATCGTCATCGACAACGGCAGAGTTGTTGAACAGGGAAAGCACAGCGAGCTGCTTTCAAAAAACGGCCTTTATGCCAAGCTTTATAACTCACAGTTTTCGGTTGCATAGGGAGAGCTTTCATTATGGAAATCATTACGCTTGAAAACGGACTTCGCGTTCTCCTTGAGCCGAGAGAAGACCAGCGTTCGGCAACGGTCGGCGTCTGGGTTGCCTCCGGTTCAAGCGAAGAGAACGAAAAGAACAACGGGATTTCTCATTTCATCGAGCACATTGTTTTTAAAGGCTCAAAAACACGCACGGCGTTTGAAATTGCCGAAGGAATGGACTCTATCGGTGCTTCTGTCAACGCATACACAACAAAGGAGTTCACGTTCTTTTATACGCGCGCCCTTGATTACCACATTGAAGAGGCAGTTGACATTCTTTTTGAAATGATTACCCGTCCGCGTCTCGATGAAAAGGACATTGAAACCGAAAAGGGAGTTATTCTTGAAGAGATTGCAATGTGCGGTGACGACCCGTCTGACGTCTGCTACGAAGCGAACGAAAGCGCAATTTTTTCCTCCTCGCCGCTTGCGCTTCAAATTCTCGGAACAAACGAAAGCGTTTCCGCAATAAAAAGAGAGGACTTTGTTTCTCAGCTTGAAAAGGTTTATGTTCCGGAGCGTATAGTTATAGGAGCCGCCGGAAAGTTTGACAAAGAAAAAATTCTTGAAAAAATCAACTCCTATTTTTCCGCGCTCAAAAACACCGGCAATGCGATAACGAAAAAAGACGCCCCCTTTAAAAAAGGAACAACACTCGTCAAGCGTGATTTTGAGCAGACCCATCTTATGCTCTCCTTTCCGGGCATACCGTTGGTTCACGAAGATTTTTTTGCACTGAAGCTTTGCACGTTCATTCTCGGAACGGGCAGCTCTTCAAGGCTCAATCAACGGCTGCGCGAACAGCTCGGCCTTGTATACAGCGTTGACTCATGGCTTTGCCGCTACCTCGCAGCAGGCTACATTTCCTGCTCAATGAGTCTCTCGGCCGGCAATCAAAAAAAAGCACTTGAGGAGATGTGCCGCGAAATTCGCCGTTTTCCGGAAAGTGTGACCGATCGCGAGCTTTCCGTTGCAAAGGAAAAAATCATCTCCGGGCTCATCATGAGCCGCGAACAGCCGGGGCTTTCTCCGGCCGGCAGTAATTTGCTTTTGCTTTCAAAAGTTATTGATGATGACACAATTATCTCAAAAATTAAAGGCATTACCCTTGACGAGCTGAGAAAAGTCGGGTTAAAATATTTTGACCTTCAAAAAGCGGCACTTACCGCAGTCGGCAAAACCGAGGAAAAAGAGGTTTACGAAAGCATTATAAAAGGATAACAGTGATTTTAAAGATAGGCGGCCGCCTTTCGCCGCCGAAAGGAAAGAGGAAAAATGACACTCAAAGGAACAAAAAAGCTCGTTGTCAAGGTGGGCACCTCCACCCTTACATATGAGACAGGAAAAACAAACATCAGAAGAATGATGAAGCTCTGCTCCGTTCTTGCCGACCTTCACAACTCCGGAATGGACGTTGTTCTTGTTACCTCAGGTGCAATCGGCGTCGGCGTTGGAAAAATGGGTCTTTCGGAAAAGCCGAAGGATATACCGGGCAGACAGGCGTCCGCCTGTGTCGGCCAGTGTGAGCTTATGTTCATGTATGACAAGTTCTTCAGCGAATACGGCCAGAAGATAGGCCAGCTGCTCGTTACCAAGGATGACTTTGAAAACGAGACGCGACGCCTCAACCTTGAAAACACCTTTGAAAAGCTGTTTGAATACGGCGCGATCCCGGTTGTCAACGAAAACGACAGCGTTGCAACCGAGGAAATCGTTTTCGGAGACAACGACAGCCTTTCCGCAACAGTCGCGTCTCTCATTGATGCGGATGCGCTTGTCATCCTCTCTGATATTGACGGACTTTTTGACGCCAACCCGACCGAAAATCCGGATGCAAAGCTGATTGCCGTTGTTGAAAAAATTGACGAAAGTATTTTTGCAATCTGCGGCAGCGCAGGCACCGCAAGAGGTACCGGCGGAATGGTCACAAAGGTTCACGCCGCTCAAATTGCCGGCGCGGCAGGTATCCCCACGGTCGTTATGAACGGAAGCTCGCCGCAGGACCTTTACAAGCTAATTGACGGCCACCGGGTCGGAACGATTTTCCTCCCGGAGAAGAAATAACTTTACCTGATTCAATATACAGAAGGGAGTTTATCCTATGCTCACAGAACTCGGAAAGCGCGCAAAAAATGCGGAAAAGGTTCTCATGACCGCCCCCACCGCGCAAAAGAACGCTGCACTTGAAAACATCGCCGCCGCACTCGAAAATGCAGTCGGAGACATTCTCACCGCAAACGAAATTGACATCAAAAACGCACGCGAAAGCGGCATGAAGGAGTCGCTCATCGACCGCCTTGCGCTGACGGAAAAGCGCGTCCTTTCAATCGCAAGTGCAACGCGCGAGGTTATAAATCTTCCCGATCCCATCGGAAAAACCCTCTCCGGCTCAACAAGGCCGAACGGTCTTGTGATTGAAAAAGTCACCGTTCCGCTGGGCGTTGTTGCCGTTATTTTTGAAGCAAGGCCGAATGTCACCGCCGACGCGGCCGCCCTCTGCCTTAAAAGCGGAAACGCGGTCATTCTCCGCGGCGGAAAAGAAGCCTTCTATTCAAACAAAGCAATCACGGCCGCAATGCGCCGTGCCGTTGCAAAGGCCGGCCTTCCCGAGGACTGCATTCAGCTCGTTGAGGACACATCAAGGGAAAGCGCGACCGAGCTTATGAGACTGAACGATTACGTTGATGTCCTCATTCCAAGAGGCGGAGCCGGACTTATCAAAGCCTGCGTTCAAAATTCAACCGTACCCGTGATTGAAACCGGAACAGGCAACTGCCACGTTTATGTTGACGAATTTGCCGACCTTCAGATGGCGGCGGAAATCGTGTATAACGCCAAGGTTTCCCGTCCGTCGGTCTGCAATGCCTGCGAGAGCATTGTTGTTCACCGTGCGGTTGCAAAAAAGTTCCTGCCGCTTGTCAAGGAAAAGCTTGACTTGGCTTTTGTTGTTATTCATGGCGATGAAGAAACGGCAAAAATTCTCAGGGACGTTATTCCGGCAACAGATGAGGATTTCGGCAAGGAATATCTCGGCTATGAGATCAGCGCAAAGGTTGTCGGAAGCATCGATGAAGCAATTGCCCATATTTCAAAATACGGCACCGGCCACAGTGAATGCATCGTGACGGAAAGCTATAAAAACAGCATGAAATTCACAAACGAGGTTGACTGCGCGGCAGTCTATGTCAACGCTTCAACTCGCTTTACGGACGGGAACGAATTCGGCTTCGGCGCGGAGATCGGTATTTCGACCCAGAAGCTGCACGCAAGAGGCCCTCTCGGCCTTCCGGAGCTGACAAGCTTCAAATATATCGTCCGCGGAGACGGACAGGTTCGGGTGTGATCCGCCGGCAAAGTTCGGCGGCGATATAAATCTTTAAGGAGGTAAACTTATGAAAAACACACTGAAAAAGACCCTCAGCATTGTTCTCTGCTTCTGCCTGATGAGCTTTGTTCTTGCGTTTGGCAGTGCCGCATACGGCGGCTTCATGCTCATCCTCGGCAAAACCGTTGTTACCGAAGAAAACATGAACGACATCTTCGGCGATGGCACAGCAAAATTCGTTCCCGAAAGAAAGAGCGGTACGCTCTATCTGAACAACGCCGAAATTGAAGGCGAAGGCACTGCAATTTATTGCGACCTTCCCCTCACAGTTGAGCTTTCCGGCAAAAACAGCGTCAAAGCTTCCGGCGAGGGTTCAGTGTTCGGAATCAACGTGGACGGCAGCCTGACCGTTAAGGGCGACGGCGAGCTTTCCGTTAAGCTCGGAAAGAACACCGGCGACTATGATTCCTGCACAAGCTACGGAATATACATCTATGAAAACGACTTTACGCTTGAAAGCGGAAAGGTTTCCGTCTCAGTTGCGGACGCAGCCGGTCTCGGCGGCGAGGAAGTAGCTGTCGGCGGAATGGTTTGCGGCAATCTCTTTATCAAGGGCGGCGAGCTTTCGGTCAACGCAGGCGACGCTCTTGCTCAGGACCTTTCGTCAGCAATGACCCGCGGAATTGTTGCTGTTTCTTCCGTCAATGTAAGCGGCGGCACAGTTACCGCCTCCTGCGGCAAAACCAAGGGCGTTGAAGAATGGGAAAGCGGCGCAGTCATCTGCCTTGACGAAGGCACCGAATGGCTCACACTCTCGGGCGAAGCCGAGCTTGTTGCTCCCAAGGCATACTCCTACGGCGAATATGCTCTCCTTGACGAAAACGGAAAGCCCGCAACTCTCGTCAAAATTGCAGAAAAGACCTACACCGTTTCCTTTGACACCGACGGCGGCTCGGCTGTTGAATCAAAGCTCGTCAAAAAGACCGACGCAGTCCTTTCCGGCGTTGAAGCTCCGGTAAAGGAGGGCTTCAAATTCACCGGCTGGGTCTGCGGCGAAAAGGAAGTTGCCGAAGGCGACACCTTTGAGGCTCTTTCAAACGGAGAAAGCGAAATCACCCTCACCGCAGTTTGGGAGGAAGAAGCTGCACCGAAGTCTGATTTTGCGCAGTTCATGGTCATTCTTGCAATGCTCCTCAGACTTGTTTTCAAGTTCGTTATGATGGTCACAAAGTAAAGTAAATAGTTTTTATATCAGCGGACATCTGCCTTTTTAAGCGGCGGATGTCCGCCTTTTTCGGCTTGACAACTGTCTGATTTTGCTTTATCATTGAAACATCAAATCGTTTTTTCGGAGGATACCGTACTTATGAATAGCTTTGACTTTGTTCTTTGGGACTGGAACGGAACGCTGCTTGACGACCTTGAAATGAACCTTCAAATCGTTGACGTTCTGCTTTCAAACCACAAAATAGAAAACGGCGTTTCAAGGGAGTTTTACCTTGAAAACTTCGCCTTTCCGATCTCGCGCTTCTATGAAAAAATCGGCTTTGACCTTTCAAAGCACGATTTCATGGCGCTTGCGGATGAATATGACGAAGAATATCTTTCAAGGCTTCCGGAAACAACACTTTTCAAGAACGCGGAAAGCACCCTCGCCGCGCTGTCTTCCGGCAAAGTGCACCAGGCGGTCATTTCCGCAACAGAGCATGAGCGTCTTGTTTCGCAGGTCAAAAGCTACGGCATTGAAAAATACTTTGACGCCGTTCTCGGAACGGAAAACCACCTCGGAAAAGGCAAGGTAGCCGTGGCCGAGGAATGGCTCAAAAAAAGCGGAGCTAACCCGGAAAGAACCGTTTTTATCGGCGACACACTGCACGACTTTGAATGCTCAAAAGCAATCGGCTGCGCGTGCTTCCTCATCACAGGAGGTCACAATTCAAAGGAAAAGCTGCTGAAAACCGGCTGTGAGGTCTTTGATGATATCGGGGAGATAAAAGAAAGAGTTCTCGAAAAAGGCGAGGAGAAAAATTAACAACTTTCTATTGATTTTTCCCTTCGTTTAGCTTAATATATTGTCGTAATAAATCACAAGGAGATGTACATAATGGCTGATATCAAAACACTCAAGTACTTCGCCGACGGCGAATGGCGCGAGTCAAAAAGCGGAAAGTATATGGATATCCACAACCCCAGCACCGGCGAGATAATCGCACGCACCCCCTGCTGCACCGTTGATGAGGTTGAAGAAGCTGTTCAAAGCGCAAAGAAAGCCTTCAAAACCTGGTCGCAGACCCCTGTAATGAAGCGAACTCAGGTTCTCTATAAGTTCCGCGAGCTTCTCATTGAACACATGGATGAGCTTGCAACCCTCTGCGCCGTTGAACACGGCAAGGTATACAACGAATCAAAGGGCGACATTCTCAAGGTCAAGGAGCCCGTTGAGCTTGCCCTCAGCGCGCCTTCGCTCACCATGGGCGACAGTATGCGCGACACCTCCAGCGGCTACGACACCACGCTCTACTACGAGCCGGTCGGCGTTTTTGCCGGAATCGTTCCGTTCAACTTTCCCGGCATGATCCCGATGGGCTGGATGGTTCCCTGCTGCATCGCAGCCGGAAACACAATTGTTCTCAAGCTGAACTCTCAGACCCCGATGACCGCCATGAGACTTTGCGACCTCCTTATGGAAGCAGGTCTTCCGAAGGGCGTTGTCAACCTCGTGACCTGCACCCGCGTTGAGGCCGATATGCTCCTGACCCACCCGGACATCAAGGGCATCACCTTCGTCGGCACGACCGGCGTAGGCCGGCACGTCTATGCAACAGCCGCTTCAACCGGAAAGCGCGTTCAGTGCCTTTGCGAAGCGAAGAACCATGCTCTTGTTCTTGAGGACGCTGCTCTTGAACGCAGCGCAAGGGGAATCATCAACTCAGCTTTCGGCTGCGCAGGCGAGCGCTGCATGGCTCTTCCCGTTGTTGTTGCTCAAGATACGATTGCAGACAAGCTCGTCGCTCTCCTCAAGCAGTACGCTTCGGAGCTCAAGCTCGGCGCAGCTTACGACAAGACCTCGACCCTCGGCCCCGTTGTTTCAGCAGCACACAAAAAGCGCGTGATTGACTGGATCAACAAAGGCATTGAAGAGGGCGCAACCCTTGTTCTTGACGGACGCGATGTCACCGTTCCCGGCCTTGAGGGCGGATATTTCGTCGGCCCGACGATTCTTGACCACGTTACCGAAGACATGACCGTCGGCACGCAGGAGATTTTCGGACCGGTTCTTTGCATCAAGAGAGTCGGGAGCTTTGAAGAAGGCCTTGAGCTCATGAACCGCAATCCGTTTGCAAACGGCTCGGTAATCTTCACCCAGAGCGGTTACTATGCAAGAGAATTTGCAAAGCACACAGACGGCGGCATGGTCGGCGTCAACGTCGGAATCCCCGTTCCGGTCGGCGTGTTCCCGTTCACGGGCCACAAGAAATCCTTCTTCGGCGACCTGCACTGTCTCGGCAAAGACGCTTTCCGCTTCTTCACCGAAACCAAGGCTGTTACAACACGCTGGTTTGACGAGGAAGAAAAGAAAGCCACCCACGTTGACACTTGGGACGGCTCTGTCGGCGGCTGATAATTAAACTTATAAAAAAACTGCGCTTTCAAAAAGGAAGGCGCAGTTTTTTCGTGCAGTGTGGTTCTTTTTTTGTCGAAACCATACTGACGTAAGCGTACCAAAAAGTGCCGCAATGTGCGGGAAAACAAATTCTTCAGGCACATTGGGTTCGATTCTCCTTAAGCAATCAACTGCCGCTGTTTTTCTTTTTTTAAGAAAGCTCTGAACTTTTTATCGAGAGGTTCGGTGACTGCAATGCAAACTATTCCCCAAAGAAGGCTCAGAATAACGTAAACCGCCGTAATTGCCGGAGGGCCGAATCTGTTTTCATCACGAAAGCTTGACAAACAGGAGCTGTTTTCAATCGCGATATTGACCCATCTTATCGCTGAAGTGTGGGTCAAATAAACTGCCATGCTGAGCTTTCCGAGCCAAACACAAAGACTGTTGCCGAACAATGCGTTTATGCTCGCTTTTCCGCTTGCAATTATCGAAACCGCAATGTAAAACATCAGGACTATCGTACCCTGATATTTCCTGTCAACTCCATAATACACAAGCAGTGCCGCCCCGACCATGCAACCGGTACTCACAAATGAGAGCAGCAACGGGATGCCTTTGTACATGAACTTTTCTTTCAGCCATTTTGAAACGGCAAAAGCCGAGCATCCGAGACACAAGCCGGCAAAGCCGCGGAAAAAGCCTTTGCAAAATATTCCGTACCAGCCGAGCACGCCGGTAATATAGCCGTCGCGCCGGAGCATACATGCGTAAAGGGAAACCGCAATCAGCGGCGCGGCAAGCTTTGTGAAAATATCGCTGCGGTATCTGAGGAGCGGATAGATGACGGCCATCGACATAAACATTGCGGAAAGATACCAGTCTGTGCCGACAACGTCCTTCATCGGGATTCCGCTGACGTGCAAAAACACTATCGAAAACGGAACTTTCAAAAGATTCTCCGACGAAAAGACCTCTTTCGGGCCAAAATATACGGTATCGGAAACGAGCGTCGTTATCCAGGCAAAAACAAAGTACGGGAGCAGCCTTTTGAGCTTTTTGAAAATGAAGCCGGCCGTCTCGGTTCCCAGCGTCCGAACTTCCGCTTCTTCCTTTTTTGAGGCGGAAAGTGCCATAAAAAAGCCGGACACGATGAAAAAGAATTCAACAAAAATCGAACCGTAGGCAAAGTATATCCGCTCATTCCCGAACAGGTTATATGAATGGTGAATAACAATTATCACCATTGCGAAGAACTTCCAGAAGTCAAACTCAGCGTTCCTTGTCCGCAAGCTTCCCCTCTTTGTTTTCAAGAGCACCCCATCCTTTTTTACAAAAGTTATTCTTCGTCCTTTTTTTCGTCAGCCTTCTGAGTGCTGTCTTTCTTTGCAAAAATCATGAACTTGCTTAAAACGTAGTTGATTACGACAACAACAACGCCGATGATAAGCTTTGCTGTGATTTTTCCGGAAAGGCGAACGATGATAAAATCAAAGACCTTTTCATCAAAATGCAGTATTTCAACAAAGAACCAAAGACCGGCCTGCTCAATGAAGTATGACGCGATCCTCGCACCGAGGAAGGACGGAATCTCCTTTTTAATTACGTCAAACTTCCAGCTCTTGCTTTCAAAAACAAAGAGCTTGTTCGTCACATAGGCAAAAGCAACAGCGGCAATCCATGCAACCGAGTTTGAAACAAGGTAGTGTTCCCCTTTAAAAAGAACGTCGCAGCCCTTGAAAACAACAAGGTTGACAAGCGTTGTGAGCACACCGAAAATGATATAGGTCACGGTTTCTTTGTTGACTAATTTTTTGAAAAGTGCTTTGATTTTTTCCATTTCTTACCTCATGCGGCCTTAGCTGCTTTCTTTTTCTTTAAATCATCAATTTTTGCTTCAACCTTGGGCATAACGATCGGATATACCTTGTTGACAATGAGAACCGCAATCAGTGCATAAACAACACCGAAGAGTGCGCCGAAAAGAACATCCGTGCAATAGTGAACCTCAACGTATATTCTTGAAAAGCCCATTATGCCCGCAAAAATTGTGAGAGGAATTCCGTACTTTCTGTTGTACCAAAGCAGTGCTACGCCTGCGGCAAACGCAGAGGACGTATGACCCGAGGGGAAGGAATAGCTCGTGGGTCTTTTGACAAGCTCGGGGAACTTATAGATTTCATGCCACCATGAATACGCAGCTTCGTCAAGGTTGAACGGACGCGGACGCGCAAAAATTGACTTGAGAATAAGATTGTTTCCGACTTCCATGACAAGCAGTGCAACGATAATCGCAACGCCGGCCTTGCGGTACTTTTTTGTGCAAATGAGCGCGAGGGCAACGGCGATGAAAATGATTCCGCCTTCGCCGAGGGAGGTGATGACAACCATCAGCTTGTCAAGAATGCCTCCGTGAATCGTCTGCACCCACTGAAAGACCGAAAGGTCAAAGTGCAGAAAGTTATCAAATAGTGCCTGCATAATGTTTTCTTCCTTTCTTGAAACTTGTTATATTTCAAACAGCTTTTTGAGCTGCTTTGCGCTTTTTCCGACCGAGAGAGCGGTAACCTCATCTCCTGCCATGAGGACGGTGTTTCCGCGCGGAATCATGAGCACCCCTGAGCGGATAACATAAATCAAAACACAGTCCTCCGGAACGGCGATGTCCATCACCCTTTTTCCCGAAAGGCTCCAGTCGTCCGGAAGAGTGTATTCGCTGATGAGAGCGTTGCTGTTGCTGATATCTGCAACGAGCTTGACGTTCGCGCCGTCAATTTCCTGCTCAATCAGGCCTGTAATGATCTGCGTTGTGTCAAGAACAATGTCAACGCCGAGCTTTTTCATGAGGGCGATGTTTTTGTGGTTGTTGCTTTTTGAAACGGTGCGCCTGACCGAAAACTGCCGCTTTGCAATTTCGCAGGCAACAAGGTTGTCCTCATCGCGGTCTGTGACGGCAATAAAAGCATCGCTCTTGCCGACGTTCGCTTGAGCAAGCGTTTCTATTCTGGTTCCGTCGCCGCAAAAAACGGTGACGTCAAGGGCACTTGAGATTTTTTCACATTTTGCCCTGTCGCTGTCAATAACCTTGACGTTGTGCTTTTCTTCAAGAAGGCTTTTTGCAAGAAAATAGCCGAGCTGACCGGCTCCGACAATGGTAATTTTCATCCTGTTTCAACCTCCTTATATACTCGCATAAACGAGCATATCGCCGTCATCAATATAAAACGCTTCGTCCGAAACAAGAATGAGCGCTCCGCTCTTTTTCTTTCTGACGGCAAAAAGCATCTCACCCTCGCGGTGAACGATTTCGTCAGCGGCCTTGCCGACCTGGCGGCGTTCCGCCCTTTTCATGGTGAAGCTCACACTGTTTCCGCCGACGGTTACGGAGTCGATTTCATCTGAATCCTGTGTTGCAAGCTTAAAAAGAATGTCGCTTTCAAGCCTTGTCGGGCAGACGGTACGAAGGCCGAAGCGCCTGAAAACCGCTTCCCTTGAAGGGTCAAGAACGCGCAGATAGACGTCACTCAGACCAAACTCAACGTTCAGCGTCTGCGCAACCATAACATTCACGTTGTCCTTTTCCGTTACTGCAAAAGCGATGTCGGCGTTGTCGCAACCCGCACCGAGCAAAACGTCAATGTCCGTCTCGTCGCCGCAAACGGTTATTCCGGAAAACTCCTCCCCAAGGAGCTTGAGCTCCTCTTCGTCGTTGTCAACAACGGCAACGTCATAGCCCCTTTCGTCAAGAGCAAGTGCAAGGCGGCGGCCGGTTTTGCCGCTGCCGATGATAATTACGTTCATCGCTTCATCTCCTCAGGCAAAAATATTTTTGAACTGAACGTCAACTGCGCCTTTTTCAAATGTCAGAACGGCGTAGCTTCCGCCGCAAAGAGCACCCGGATTTATGACGTATATGTCCGAGAGTCTGTCGTAATAGCAGTTGGTTATATGGGTATGACCGTAAAACGCAACATTCGCGCGTACGCTTTCCGCCTTTTCAATGAGCGGCAAAAGACTGCGCTTCACGCCTATTGTGTGTCCGTGGCAGGCAACAACCGTGTTGCCTTCAACATATTTATAGGCAAAATCATCAAGGGTACTGAAATAATCATTGTTGCCCCTGACGGCAATGAAGTTCCTGTCCTTAAAACGGGGGTGAACTCTTTCAAGGTCTTCCTCACCGTCTCCGAGGAAAAAGACGAGCGTGCAGTCTTTTTCTCTTTCAAGCGCGGCTGAAAGGTTTTCCGCGCGTCCGTGGCTGTCGGACAAAACAAGAGCTTTCATTCATAACCCCCTCATAAGCGGCATAAATATCATTGTAAATGAATCAAAGCAACGCTCTGCTCAAACCGAGCTTTCGCCTTTGCGGCGAGAAACAATTGCCAGACGATTATATCACTTTACGGGAGGTTTTTCAATGGATAACGAAACAAATCTGAACTCTGAGAAAATCAGTAAGCTTTTTGAAAAAGCAAAACAAAAGGAAAAAAGCGGAGTGCTCGACGTCGGCTCATTCATTGACGAAAATCTTTCGCCGTCCGACGCGCAAAAGCTCAAAAGCGCAATGAATAATCCGACACTCATTAAAAAC
>ERZ1031954.574-NODE-574-length-15294-cov-5.837457_pt1 | contig 15294 bp, 9 predicted proteins | sample MGYA00516701_ERZ1031954 | MGnify/ENA primary metagenome ERZ1031954 (study PRJEB33719, sample SAMN04261284) | wastewater metagenome | biome: rural village; feature: human; material: feces | host: Homo sapiens | place: El Salvador | collected 2013-01-07 ...
AAACAGTCTGGGAAGCAAAAACTTCTGTTTCAAATTTTCTTTTTAAGAACGCTTCGTTTTGGGCTGATTCATACATAGAGCCTTTATGCGTAACTGACGAAAACAAAACTTCCGAAAAACTAAGAAGAGGGCAGATAGTGTATCTTTCACCGTCAGAAAATATCAAGCCAGAAAAAGTTATTTCAAAAATATTCAGCAACACAAACAAAGCCATCTATTCAATTTACAAAAAAGATGATTCGTACATTGTCATACCTTCTTTTTCTTCACTGGAAAAAAATAAGGACGCAATAAAAGCAATAAACTACAGATATTCAATAAGCCAATGGACTTATGAAAAATTCCTAGAGGCAAACAAATGAATGAAAAAAAATCCGCTATCGGTGTTTTTGAAAACTTTGCAGAAGAATATTTAAATTTTGAGAAAACACCCAAGAAAAATATCTTTTGGCTCGACACGATGGAATTTCTTTGCAAACGGCTTTCCAATCCGCAAGACTGCTGCCCGAGTTTTCAGGCAGATGCGTCACGGCCGCAGTGCCGATGACCGCGGACTGGCGCGACTGGCATATGCTGTCGGACGCTATAATTCCTTTGAGGACGATTGGTTTCTGACCCAATATTGGCGCGGTGGCGCAGTATTGCTTTTCAGTCCGGCATCCGAGTTTTATTACGGCGACTATGAGACCAAGGACGACAAACCCTACGGATTTCTCTACAACCATGGCGAGGAGGACAGCAAGGCAGCCAAGACATTGTATAAGCGCGAAGTCGCGGCGGCGATGGCGATGCTCATCACCGACGAAGCCCGCGCTCGCGCCGAATACCTCTTGGGCAATCTGCGCACTATTGTGCGCCGCTATGGTGACACCGCCATTGCCGGTCAGGTACGCGCCCATTGCGACCGCTGGCGCCAATGGCTGTGACATAATGTCGAATGTGGAATTTGGAATGAGCTGCGCATGATTGGGGCTCGGAGTTCTCGGAGGGGCGGGGGCTCCGAGTCTCATTATCGGGGCGCTTGGGATGCCTATTTTTCTCATTCTCGGGAAATATTTGTGCGGGCGGGGGATTTTGTCTAATTTTGTGGATATAATGCCATGGCAGGCACAGATGAGTGCGTGCTGCCTGTGGCATTATATCCACAAAATGCACCACCGTTTTCGAAGACAATATGCAACCAACCAATACACCGGCAATCAAGATGACCCCTGAGGAAGAAGACCGGATGATAGACGATGCCTTCCGCGATGTTCTCAACGGCTATCTGGCGAGCAACCACCGTAAGAAAGTTGAGATCATAGAACGCGCCTACCGGTTTGCGCGCAGCGCCCACGCCGGCGTGCGCCGGCGCAGCGGCGAGCCGTATATCATGCATCCTATAGCGGTGGCCAAGATTGCGAGTCAGGAAATAGGCCTCGGCTCGACGTCTATATGCTCGGCCTTGCTGCATGATGTAGTCGAGGATACTGACTTCACCGTCGAGGATATTCGCCAGCACTTCGGGGACAAAATAGCACGCATAGTCGAGGGTCTGACCAAGATTTCGGGCGGCATCTTCGGCGACAAGGCCTCGGCACAGGCCGAGAATTTCCGCAAGCTGTTGCTGACTATGAGCGAAGACATTCGCGTGGTGCTTATCAAGATGGCCGACCGTCTGCACAATATGCGCACCTTGGGATCCATGGCTCCGCGCAAGCAGTACAAGATAGCCGGTGAGACGCTGTATATTTATGCGCCGTTGGCTCACCGTCTCGGTCTTTTTGCTATAAAGACCGAGTTGGAGGATTTATCCTTCAAGTACGAGCACCCTGCCGCTTACGAGCGCATTCGTCAGCAAATCAGGGACAGTGATGCGGCACGTGCTGCCATATACAGTGACTTTGCGGCGCCTATAGCCGCGAAGTTGGACAAGATGGGTTTGGTGTACGAGGCCAAGGCTCGTCTTAAGAGCGTCTACTCGATATGGCGCAAAATGGAGACCAAGCACATACCCTTCAAGGAAGTCTACGACCTGTATGCCATGCGCATTGTATTCGAGTGTGATGACCCCGAGAAGGAAAAATCGATATGTTGGAGCATCTATTCGGCCATTACCGATCTGTACAAACTCCACCCCGAGCGCACGCGCGACTGGGTGGCCACGCCCAAGGCCAACGGCTATCAGGCGCTGCATCTCACCGTCATGGGACCTGACGGCAATTGGATTGAGGTGCAGATACGCAGTCGTCGTATGGACGAAATTGCCGAAAAGGGTTTTGCAGCGCACTGGAAGTATAAGGTGGGAGAAGGCGAAGAGGAAAGCGAGCTGACAGTGTGGTTACGCACCATCAAGGATATTTTGGACAATCCCGAGCCCAGTGCCATAGACTTCTTGGATACGCTGAAACTCAACCTTTTTGCCTCGGAGATTGTGGTGTTTACGCCCAAAGGCGAGCTTCTGACCCTGCCTGCCGGGGCTACCGTGTTGGATGTGGCCTTCACGCTTCATAGCGAGTTGGGATTGCATTGCATTGCCGGAAAGGTCAATCATAAGCTGGTTCCGCTGTCGCATCGACTGTGTAGCGGCGACCAAGTGGAAGTGCTCACTTCGCAGAGCCAGCGCCCCGATCCTTCGTGGATGAACTTCCTGAATACAGCCAAGGCTCGCAGTCGTCTCCATGTGGCCTTGCGGCGCGAGCGCCAGCCGGTCATGGCACGCGGCCGTCAGATGTTGCAAGAGTTTCTTGATGCCAACGAGATGACGCTCGAAGTGGAGGTGACCAATAAATTGCAGACTCATTATGGCGCCGCTTCGCGCGACGAATTGCTCTTGGGAATCGGCGACGGACGCTTCGTACTCGACCAGAGTGCCGTATCGCTCTTACGTGGCAAAGGCAAGAGCCGCAGCACACTCGGAAAGATTGCCTCCGTGGCCAAGTCCCTGGTAGGGTATGGCAATAAGGCGTCGACGCCGCCGGCCGAGGCTTCGGTTGTTACGGCCGAGCCGGTGGACACGACGCAGACTTATGTGCTGAAATATGACGAAAACGGCAGCAACTTCGATATTGCCGATTGCTGCTGCCCTATACCGGGAGACGAAGTCCTCGGATTTGTAAACGATGACGGCCGAGTGGTTGTGCATGCTCTCAACTGTCCGCGAGCTCTGGTGCTCAAGGCCAGCTACGGTAATCGCATAGTGGCCACGCGCTGGGCCGCCTCTTCAGGCAAATTCCTGGCGCATGTGCACGTCGAAGGCATTGACCGACACGGCATACTCCAGGAAATAACAGTTACCATAGCTACGCAGAAAGAGATAGACCTGCGCAAGTTGGACATAGAGGCCACCGGCGAAGTCTTCCATAGCGACATTTGGGTGCGCGTGGGTGATGTGGCTGTCGTGAACGACTTATGCCATCGTCTTTCTAAGATTGAAGACGTCTCTCAAGCCACGCGCATCATGTGATGTCCCTTGTCAAAACCGGGCGCTCTGTGATGGCAACTCTTTGACAATTATACGCTCCTCATAAAAACAAAACACAGTGACACGCAAGAACATAATCATAACGCTGCTGATGGCCGTGGTGTCATTGGCCATCATTGTCTACTTCTATCCGCACCAGTCGGCACGGCGCTACGTCTACGAGCAAGGCAAGCCCTGGAACTATGCCAAACTGATAGCACCCTTTGATTTTGTCGTCAACCTTGACTCGGCTACCGTACGAGCCAAGAGCGACAGTGTACGAGCTCGCTTTGTGCCGGTGGCTCGTCGTGCCGATGAAGTCAAAGCCGATTCGATAGGCAACGAAGTTGTCTCATGTATTAGTCGGACTTTTGGCGGAGCCTTCGGCGCTCTTTCCGAATCCGTGATTTCGCGGCAATTCGGGGCCGATGTGCGGCGCGTCTTGTCCAATGCTTATGCCACAGGCGTTGTTTCCGACTCGTTGGCCAAGGTTGCCGGCGCCGTGGGCGGACGCCTTCGTATCAAGGACGGCGCCACACTGCTGCTTACCGAGACGTCTACATTGCTTACGCCCATGCAGTTGTACCGCCGTATCGATTCAGTGGCCGATAAGGCCGGGATGCGTACTCTGCTGTCGCGTGCCAATGTGGGCGCCGTGCTTGTACCAAACATCGTCTACGACCGTGATGATTCGGAGCGTCTGCTCAGCGAGGACATCGCTGCCGTCACCGTGCCGCGCAACACCATACAGAACGGCCAGACTATCATAGACAACGGCACCGTTATCACCGCCAAGGACTATGCAACGCTCAAGGCCTACGAACGCGCGGCGGCCGAATACAGCAGTCAAGACACCCGCAGCAATATCATGAACACCTGCGGCCAGGTGCTGTATGTGGCCTTTATGCTTGCCGCTTTGGTATTGTATTTGGTACAGTACGAGCCCAAGATAAGCCGTTCGATGCGTTCGATGCTCTTTGTGTTCAGCCTTATAGTACTGTTTTTCGTGCTGGGCGCAGCGCTTGATCGAATCATTCCGAGTATAGGCATATACCTGATGCCGTTGGCGATAGTGCCGGTGCTGGTGCTCGTATTCTTCAGCGGACGCGTGGCACTGATGACCGGAGCCGTGCTGACGCTACTGTGCGCCGGCATCACCGAAGTCCCGCTGCAATATATCACACTACAGACTGTGGCGATATGTGCCGCCGTCTATTCGCTGCGTCAGCTCTCTCGCCGTTCCCAGCTTCTGCGTGCCTCCTTCTATGTGTTTGGCGCGCTGCTGGTGGCTTATGTTACATTGCAACTGCTTGCCCAAGGGTCGCTGCGCTACTTCTCGTGGCGTATGGTGGCTGTCCTCGGCTCATATGCGCTGCTCACCTCTATGGCCTACGTGCTTATGAGCGCTGTTGAGCGCCTCTTCGGCTTTGTGTCCAATGTCACGCTTGTCGAACTGGCCGATGTCAACGCCCCGTTGTTGCGCCAACTCTCGGACGAGTGCCCCGGGACATTCCAGCACTCCATAGCCGTGAGCAACTTGGCCGGTGACGCCGCTCAGCGCATAGGCGCCAATCCGATGCTGACGCGTGCCGGCGCACTCTACCACGACATAGGCAAACTTTCCAATCCTATGTTCTTCACCGAAAACCAGCACGGAGTCAATCCGCATGACGGCCTTGACCCCAAGAAGAGCGCCGAAATAATTATCAACCACGTCAGCGACGGTCTGCGCCGCGCCGAACGTGCCGGCATACCCGCAGTCATCCGTGACTTCATTAGCCAACACCACGGCACCGGGAAGGCCAAGTATTTCTACTTCACTTACTGTCGGGAGCATCCCGGCGAGGATGTAGACCCGGCACCGTTCACCTATCCGGGTCCCAATCCGAAGACGCGCGAGGCATCGGTGCTCATGATGGCCGACAGTGTCGAGGCTGCATCGCGCAGTCTGCGCGACAATGCACCCAAGTCCATACGCGAATTGGTGGATAAAATTATCGACGGACAGATTGCCGACGGCTTGCACAACGACTCGCCCTTGAGTTTCCGTGATGTTAGCATCATTAAGGAAAGCTTTGCACGCCGACTGGCCACCATATATCACAGTCGCATTTCCTATCCCGACGACCCCACCAAGAATAATAAAGAAGAAAAAAACTCGTTATAAAATAATACGACAATGGCGATACGACGCAGCATACGCACTATCATCGCGGCAGTCGCGGTCCTTGTGGCCGTGGGTGCGCTTGTGTCGTGCAATGCCCGCAAGAAGAATACTGCGGCGGCTCGCCAATACACAGCCTTCATCACTCGATACAACATCTACTACAATGGCGACCGCCATTACGTGGAGACCCTTGAGGAAATGGAGAAAGCCTACGAGGATGACTATACGGACATCATCTACGTACACCCCGCCGAGGCCAAACAGAATCCCAAAGCGCCGCAACCTTCCGGAGACTTTAATCGGTCTATCGAAAAGGCTCAGAAGGCCATACAATTGCGCTCGATTACCAAAAAACCGCCCAAGTCTTCGGGCAAACGCAATGACCCCGAATACAAGAAATGGATGCGTCGTGAAGAGTATAACCCTTTCCTGCACAATGCGTGGCTGATGATGGGTCGCAGTCAGTATATGAACGGCGATTTCTCCGGCGCGGCCTCCACTTTCTTCTATATATCCAAACACTTTTGGTGGTTGCCCAAGACCGTGACCGAGGCTCAGTTGTGGCAGGCGCGGTCCTACCTGGCCATGGACTGGCTGTATGAGGCCGAGACCATCATAGTTCGTGTCAAGCCCGAAGAAATCACTGACAGCAAGGTTACGGGGCTTTACAACCTTGATTTGGCCGAGCTTAACATCCGTCGGCATAATTATGCGGAGGCCGTCGAGCCGCTGCGCCTTGCTATCAAGCACGCCTCCGGGGCGCAGAAGACGCGACTATGGTTTCTCATGGGTCAGGTGCTCAGCCGTCTTGACCGCAAATCCGAGGCATATAAAGCCTACGGCAAGGTCGGAGGTGCTTCAGGCGCCACATATCGCACGCGTTTCAACGCACGTATCAAGCAGTCTGAGGTATACACCGGCAGCAATGTCGAGCCGGAAGTGAAAGCCCTGCGCCGCATGACTCGCTATGACCGCAATAAGGAATACCTTGACCAGATATACTATGCCATAGGCAACCTGTACCTAAGCCGCGGGGACACCACGCGTGCCGAGGCAAATTATATTCTGGCGGCCGAAAAGTCTACGCGCAACGGCATAGACAAGGCCTTGGCGCAAGTGAAACTTGGCGGACTGTATTACAAGCAGCACAAGTACGAGCTGGCTCAGCCGTGCTACTCCGAGGCGGTGCCCCAGTTGCCGGACAACTTCCCCGGGCTGGACACCCTCAAGCGCCGCTCCGATGTGCTGGACGAACTGGCGGTATACAGCCAAAACGTCAATCTCCAAGACAGTTTGCTGCGTCTGTCGGCCATGGATGAGGACCGGCGCAATGCTGTCATCGACCGCATCATAGCCGAGCTGGTAAAGAAAGAAAAAGAAGAAGCCGAGGCTGCACGCCGCGAAGAATTTAAGTCCAAGCAGGAGTCCGGCAACGACCCGTACATGGGGCAGTCATCAGCGCCTCAGAGTTACACGCTTAACACTGACGACAGTTGGTACTTCTACAACACGGCCACGCGCAATGCCGGTAAGACCGAATTCCAACGCCGCTGGGGAGCACGCAAGCTCGAAGATAATTGGCGTCGCCGCAACAAGACATCCTTCGCCATGAGTGATTTTGACAGCAGTAGTGCTGCCGATGAAGAAGGCGGAGAGCCCTCCGAGAATCCGGTAGACACCATCTCGCCCGAGGAAAAAGAGAAGCAGGAAAAAGCCGAAAATCCGCATTATCGCGAGTATTATCTCAAGCAGATACCATTCAGTGATGCGGACAAGGCGGTGGCGCATGACGTCATACAAGAAGGCCTGTTCAATATGGGTGTCATCCTCAAGGACAAACTTAATGACTTTGACGCGGCTATGGAGGAGTTTGACCGCTTGCTCGTGGATTATCCCGACAATGTGTATCGTTTGGAGACGTATTACAATATCTATCTGATGTTTGTGCGCACCGGCAACGATAGTATGGCCGAGCGCTACCGACAGATGATAGTGAATGGTTTCAAGGACAGCAAGTATGGAGAGGCCCTACGTAACCCGGACTATATCAACAACCTGCGGCAAATGGATGCCGTTCAGGAAAAAATTTACGAGGACACCTACGAGGCCTATATGGTAAACAACAACGAGGCAGTGCACAGCGGCTATCAGCGTATGGCCGATGAATTCCCCATGAGCAAGCTCATGCCAAAGTTCATGTTCCTGGACGCCTTAGCATACGTCACCGAGAACAACCCCGAACAATTCAACGCCACGCTGCGCACGATGCTTGAACGCTATCCTGATACAGATGTCGCGCCCATCGCCTCGGCATGGCTCAAGGGTATGGCTGCCGGGCGTCAGCTGCATACGGGCGGCGGCACCAATATGCGCGGAATGCTTTGGGATATCAGCTTGACCAACGATACCACCGCCGGAGAGAAGGACGCCATCAAGTTTACGCTTAATGAGTCCGACCCGCAGGTATTGGTTATGGTGTTCCCCACCGATGCGGTATCCTCCAATAGTTTGCTCTTTGACATTGCGCGGCACAACTTCCGCAGTTTTGTAGTCAAGGATTTCGACCTCGAGCAGATGAACTTCGGCCGTCTTGGCATGATTGTCATCGGGCCCTTTGAAAATCTTGACGAACTCAACCACTATCGCCGTGTCATGGCCGCTTCAACAGAATTCCGCCTGCCCGACGGCGTGCGCCCCGTGCCCATAAGCCGGAGCAATTTCGATGCTTTGCTGCAAAGCGGCGGCACCTTGGATGACTATTTCCGCTTCCTGCAAGAGCAAAACTATCAGGATGCTCAGTCGGAATTGCTGCCTTATCACGAGATACAGACCCTGCCCGAGGCCGAAGCTGAAGCGGCGGAGGCGACATCTGCAGAAGGCTCTGAGATAGTGCCGGAACACTCCGAGAGTTCCGAGGGAGCATCGGCATCATCCAGCTCCGAGAGCTCGGATGAAGCGCAGCTCGCTGCTCCGACCACCCCTGCTTCGCAGTCCGCCACTACCACTCCGACGACAAAGCCAGCTCCGAAACCGGAAGCAAAGCCGAAGCCGGAAGCAAAACCGAAGCCCGAAGCCAAGCCGAAGCCTAAGCCGCGGCCGGCGTATGATCCCGGCAGCGAGGGCGATGAAGACGACCCACTTCTTAATTGACACACATACACATCTCCTCATGTACACACTATGGCAGACACAACACAACATCAATATTCAATATTATGGGCGGACGATGAAATAGACCTCCTGAAACCGCACCTGCTGTTCCTTGAACGCAAAGGTTATGGTGTGACCACGGCAATGAGCGGACGCGACGCCTTGGATATGTGCGCCACGCGGCATTTCGACCTGATTATACTCGATGAGAATATGCCTGGCTTGACAGGACTCGAAACCCTCGCGGCTATCAAGCAAAGCCAGCCGCACATACCGGTGATAATGATCACTAAGAGCGAAGAGGAAAACATTATGAATCAGGCCGTAGGTAATAAAATTGCCGATTACCTTATTAAACCCGTCAACCCCAACCAAATACTCATAGCGCTGAAAAAACACTTGCACAGCGACCGACTGGTCAGCGAAACGACTGCTGCCGACTATCGTCACGAGTTCGGAAGGCTGTCTATGGCCATCAATGATGCTTCCGGAATTTCCGATTGGATGGACTTGTACCGACGGCTGGTGTTTTGGGAAATGGAATTGGCGGATACGGCGACGGATATGCATTCCATGCTCGAGATGCAGATGTCCGAGGCCAATTCGGCCTTCAATAAATACATACGTCGCAATTATGAACACTGGATATTGCCCGACGGCACCATAGACAGTGACAATGCCGACATACCGTTGCTCAGTCCCCGGGTGTTGCCCTCCAAAGTGTTCCCGATGCTGCGTGGCGGCGATAAGGTTTTCTTCATACTCATAGACAACTTTCGTCTGGACCAGTGGCTGGCTGTTAAGCCCATACTTGCCGAGATGTTCACTTTTGACGAAGACTTGTACACCTCGATACTGCCCACGGCCACTCAATATGCACGCAACGCCGTGTTCTCCGGGCTGATGCCTGCCCAGATTGCCAAGATGTTTCCCGAGCTATGGGTAGATGAAGAGTCTGAGGAGGGTAAAAACGTCAACGAGTCGGCGCTGGTACAGACCATGCTTCAGCGTTATCGCCTGCCCTACAAATTCAGCTACAACAAGATCAATGATTCGGTGGCCGGCGAAAAACTGTTGCGCGATTTCACCAATTTGTTTCACAATGACCTCAATATCATAGTGCTCAACTTCATAGACATGTTGTCGCACGCCCGTACAGAGAGCAAGATGATACGCGAATTGGCCTCCACCAACGCCGCTTACCGCAGCTTGACATGCTCGTGGTTTCGCCATACAACAGTCATAGAGATGTTCCGCGACATTGCCGCCGCCGGATACAAAATAGTGCTTACCACCGACCACGGCACCATTCGCGTTAACAATCCCGTCAAGGTTGTCGGTGACAAGAACACCAACACCAACCTGCGCTATAAAGTCGGCAAGAATCTCGGGTATAACCCGCGCCAGGTCTATGAAATCAAGCAGCCCGCGCGTTTCGGATTGCCCTCACCCAATGTTTCATCTACTTATGTGTTTGCCGGCGGGCGCGATTTCTTTGCCTATCCCAACAACTACAACCATTATGTAGCCTATTATACAGACACCTTCCAGCATGGCGGCATCTCCATGGAGGAGATGCTTGTGCCGCTGATAACACTCACTCCGCGATGAAACCGTTGATACTGCCTGCAAGCAAACGTAAGCCGGCGCCCAAGCCTTCGGGCGACAGTAGGCGTCTGGTCGTCATAGGCGCCAACGGCGCCGGCAAAACCCGCTTTACGGACGCTATGTGCGCCGACCCGGACAATAAAGCCTTCCGTCTCAACGCCATAGACGCGCTATACGCCGTTCGCAGTCTCGATGTCGAACACAACGCCATAGACGCTCTGGTGGCCGATTCTATTGTCCCCGTGGCCGAGCAGGAGCGCCCTCAATGTCGACTGGAGCGTCTGCTCTCGCTGCTTATGGGGGATGAGCTGGTGAGCCTGCTTGACTACAAAATCGCCCGCCATGCCGGCAAGACCGCGTCGCTGCCTCCGTCCACGCGTCTTGATACCGTCTTCGAGCTGTGGAAAGCCATATTTCCCGGCAGCAACATGTTCGTTAGCGGTGGCCGCATACGCTTCAGCCGTCGCGACAGCAACGACACCTACAAGGCTTTTCGCCTGTCTGACGGTGAGCGCGTGGTCCTGTACTATGCTTCCGCCGTGCTGTATGCGCCCAAGGATGCAAATATCGTTATCGACAGCCCCGAGATGTTCCTGCATCCCACCACCATGCAAAGTTTGTGGAACCGCATCGAGGAATTGCGTCCCGACTGCCGTATGGTGTATGTGACGCATGATCTTGACTTTGCGTCTTCGCGTTTGGATGCCGAGGTGCTGTGGGTGCGGTCGTATGACGCCGGGCAAAAATGTTGGGACTATGACATAATGCCTCGCGGTGCCGTCACCCCCGATATCTATGCCGCCATCGTGGGCGAGCGCAAGCCCGTGCTCTTCGTGGAAGGCGATGTGATACACAGCATCGATTATCGTCTGTATAGCCTTATATTCAGGGAGTATGCGGTCAAACCCTTGGGTAGTTGCGATCGTGTCATTGAGGCCACGCGCACCTTCAACACCCTCAGCGACTTCCATCATTTGACCGCCATGGGCATCGTTGATCGCGACCGCCGCGACGACCGCGAAATCGAGTATCTGCGCAGCCGCAATATCAACGTTCCGGCTGTGGCCGAAATTGAAAACATGTTTCTGCTGCCGGAGGTGGTGGCCGCCGCCGCCGAGGCGTGCGGCAAGAATGCCGGTGCCATCGTCCAAAAGGTCAGGTCGTACATCCTCGGCGAATTCAAGCACATGGCCAATGCGCAGGCATTGGAGCATACCCGGCATCGCGTCAAACGGCTTGTCGAATATCGCATAGATGGCAAATTTAACAACATCAATGCCCTGCAACAGCATTTGGCCTCCCTGCCCGAGGAACTCAACCCGCGCGCCATTTACGAAAGCCTGTGCCGCGAGTTTCGCGGATATATATCGCAGGGCGACTATTTGTCGGTGTTGCGCGTGTTCAATCATAAGCCCATGCTGGCCGATTGTGGCGTAGCCACATTGTGCGGTCTCGCCAATAAGGACCGCTACATACGTCTGGTGCTGCGCTTGTTGCGTGGCGATGATGTGTCCGCTCGGCGCATACGTATGGCCGTGCTGCGTGCTTTGGATGTCAAAGACACGACGCCACGGAGTGTGACGGCGCAGACTGCCGCATCTCGCGGAGCGATGTCTCGAAATATTGACGGCACAGTTGCTCAGGTAGAAAATAAAGACAAGAAATGATAAACTTCACACCCATGGCGCGCGCCTTGATGATGCAGCGCGTACGTGCCGCTCGCACCTGGCGCGGCGACGGCATCGAAAAGGCACAACGCCGCGTATTGGCATGGCTGACACGCCGTGGCGCCGTCACCGAGTACGGCCGCGGCCGCATAGTATCTACAGATGATGCCGACGTTTTCCGCCGGGCCGTACCCACGGTGGCTTATGCCGACATACGTCCGTTGGTGCTGCGCATGATTGACGGACAGAGCAATATCTTGTGGCCCGGCAAAGTGCGCCGCTATGCCCAGTCTTCCGGCACCGGTGACGGCCGCAGCAAGTACATACCTATCAGCAATGACAGTTTGCGTCTGAACCATTATCGCGGCGCCACTGATGCAGTAGCCCATTACTTGGCGTTATACCCCGACAGCAGGATGTTTTCCGGTAAGGGATTTATTCTCGGCGGCAGTTTTGCCAACACCCTTGACCGGCCGGCAGCGCGCGGTGTCAAGGTCGGAGACCTCAGCGCCAACCTTATAGATGATATCAATCCCGTGGTCAACCTTGTGCGCGTGCCGTCGAAACATGTCGCCCTCATGGAGGACTGGACGCTCAAAGTGCCGGCCTTGGTGCGTGCCGCCCGTGGCGCTAATGTCACCAATATATCCGGTGTGCCGTCGTGGTTTATGACCGTCATCAAAGAAGTCATAAAATCAGTGCCCGGCGCCGAGACCATCCACGATGTTTGGCCCAATCTCGAAGTTTTTTTCCATGGAGGCATCTCCATGGCTCCGTATCGCGACGAGTATGATCGCCTGTGTGACGGCATCCGTATGCGCTATCAGGAGACATATAATGCCAGCGAAGGTTTCTTTGCCGTGCAGGACTTGCGCGAGCACGACAAAGGTATGCTTCTGCTGCTTGACGCCGGAGTCTTCTACGAATTTGTTCCGTTAGAACATTGTGATGATCCGTTTCCACCATCGCTGACCGCTTGGCAAGTCGAGGCCGGGAAGACTTATGCTATGGTTATCACTGCCGCCAACGGCCTGTGGCGCTACCGTATAGGCGATACAGTGTGTGTCACCTCCATCGACCCGCTGCGCATTGCCATAGCCGGGCGTACAGCTCATTATATCAACGCTTTCGGCGAAGAAGTAATGGTACATAATACCGATGCGGCCTTGGCTGCGGCCTGCGCCGCCACCGGCGCCGGCGTGCGCCACTACACCGTTGCACCCGTTTTTGCCGACAGCGGCCATCGCGGCCGCCATCAATGGCTGGTCGAATGGAATGTCCCGCCGCGCGACCTCGAGGACTTCGCCCAACGCCTCGATGATGCATTGCGCAGCGTCAACAGCGATTACGATGCCAAGCGCTCGGGCAATATCTTCCTGGACCGACTATCCATCACCGTGGCCGCGCCGGGACTGTTTGAGCGCTGGCTGGCTTCAACGGGCAAACTCGGCGGCCAACGCAAGGTGCCGAGACTGAGCAACGACCGACACATCATGGACGCTATTACGGCACTTGGCGATGCGCCCGAATCGCGATGATTTTGCAATGTATAAGATTCGGTAGATACACATCTCAAAACAAAATATACAAGAAAGAATAAACACACAAGATACAAAATTATGAAAACCAAACACTTGATTATCGCTGCGGCTATGGCTTTCATCGGCCTCTCCGCTTCGGCAACCGCCTCGGCGTCTTGTTGCGGCGCCCAGGCTGCCCCCAAGTATGTATTCCTCTTTATTGGTGACGGCATGGGCATGGGTCCGGTGATGTCCACTTTGGCCTATCAACGTATGGTACACCCGACAGACACCTTGCTGATGTCCACTTTCTCGGTGGTGTCGTGGTGTCAGACCTACTCGGCTTCGTCGCCGGTGACGGATAGTGCCGCCGCCGGCACGGCTCTTTCGGCTGGCGTCAAGACCAAGAACGGGATGCTCGGCATGAGCCCCGACACCGTGGCCGTGATCTCCGTGGCGCGTCAACTTAAGGATAAGGGGTGGGGTGTAGGAGTTATAACATCCGTTGCGCCCGATGATGCTACGCCCGGCGCGTTCTATACACATGTGCCCCACCGCAGTATGTACTATCAGATAGACTGTGATGCCGCCGCTTGCGGCTACGACTTCATCGCGGGTGCCGGACTGCGCGGACTCAAGGACAAAGAAGGCAAGGCCACTGATGTGCTTGATCGCTTTGCTGCTGCCGGCGTCACCATAGCTCGCGGTCTTGATGCCTTGCCTGCCGCCACGCCCGGCAGCCGCGTGCTGCTCCTGTCGCCCGAGAATGTGGGCGAAACCAACAACGTCAGCTATACCATAGACTCCGTGGCAGGGGCGCTGAACCTCCCGGCAATGACCGGCGCCGGCCTGGAATATGTGCAAGGTACGGCAGCTCAGCCCGGACGCCCGTTCTTTATGATGGTCGAGGGCGGCAATATCGACCACGCGTTGCACGGCAATGACGGCGGCGCCGCTATCAAGGAAATTATCAATTTCGATCAGGCTATACGCGTAGCTTACGACTTCTACCTTCAGCATCCCGACGAGACACTTATTGTCATTACCGCCGACCACGATACCGGTGGTATGACCTTGGGCAACAGCGTGCTGCACTACGATGCCAAGCCCGGATACATTGACAGTCAGCGTGTATCTAAGGAAGAGTTTTCGGCTTATTGCAAGGGTATTCTCAAAAGCCGTCGCATCTTTCTCTGGGATGATATGAAGGAATATTTGACAGATAACCTCGGATTGTTTACCGTAGTGCCTGTATCCGCCGAGCAGGAACAAGCCCTGCGCGACAAATTCGAGGCCTGCTTCACCCAACGCAATTCGGCCGACCAGGAGACCCTATACGCCAGCTTCAATTCGTTTGCCGTCGATGTATTCCGTCATCTTAACGGACAGACCGGCTTCGGCTTTACCACCACCAGCCATACAGGCAATCCTGTACCCGTCTTCGCTGTCGGTGTCGGCGCCTGCCGCTTCAAGGCGCTCAACAACAATAAGGATATTCCGGAAATCATTCGGTCGCTGACCGGAATCTGAAAGCCCGGAACGCCCGGCTCCCGGGAGTAATGGGAGCTATGGGAATAATAATGGGAACGATGGCAAGGCCTATGCGTATGTCATCGTTCCCATTATTATAATTCGTGGTATTTCATTATTGCTGTCCGATAGACTAATTACTTGCGTCCTTTTTATTAAATATTTTTAACAGTAAGCGGTTGCTGTGATTAAAAAGTGTTGGTACATTTG
>ERZ1031954.575-NODE-575-length-15256-cov-4.329386_pt1 | contig 15256 bp, 8 predicted proteins | sample MGYA00516701_ERZ1031954 | MGnify/ENA primary metagenome ERZ1031954 (study PRJEB33719, sample SAMN04261284) | wastewater metagenome | biome: rural village; feature: human; material: feces | host: Homo sapiens | place: El Salvador | collected 2013-01-07 ...
CCCACCGGCTCGGAACCCTCCGGCACGGGCACCACCAGTCAGCCCGCCGCCAGCGGCACGACTACCGCGGCTGGCAGCGGCACCTCCGCCGCCTCCGGCGAGGCAGCCTCCGGCGGCACGACTACTGCGGCTGGCACCTCCGCCGCCTCTGGACAGGCAGCCTCCGGCGAGGGAACCACCTCCGCCGCGGAGGAGACGGTCCTGACCCTCACCGTCACCCACCTCACCACCGCGCAGGAGGTGACGGTATGACGCTGAAAATGGCACTTTTTCTGCTGGCCGGAACGGTTCTGATGGCGGCGGTCATGCTGCTGGGGAACCGGCAGTACCGCTTTCCGCGCTGGAAGGTTGTGCTCTCCGCCTGCGTCCTGACCGTGGTGGGCACAGCGGGGACCAAGCTCATGGTTTTTATCGAAAACGGCAGTTGGGGCGGCTTCTCCTTCTATGGGGCGGTCTTTCTGATTCCGGTGGGGATGCTGCTGACAGGCCGTTGCCTCCGGCTTTCCGGCGGCCCGCTGCTGGACCTGTGTGCATTGGGCGTGTGCATCATGCTGGCGCTGATGAAGGTCAACTGCCTCGTCTCCGGCTGCTGCGGCGGACGTATCCTGTTTTTGAGGGCGGACGGCACGCCGGTGCGGTTCCCGAGTCAGATCGTGGAGGGCGCTGTGGCGCTGCTCCTGCTGCTCGTGCTGCTGCGTCTGCTGCGCGGCGGGAAATATGAGGGGCGCATCTACCCGTGCTTCATGGTCATATACGGGATCGTGCGCTACATATTGAACTTCCTGCGTGACACGGAGCCGGTGGTGTGGATACTGCCATCCGGCAACATTTGGAGCCTGCTATCCATTGTGATTGGTGTTTTATGGCTTATTTCCATACAAAAGCATAGAAATAAGGGGGAACGTTCATGATGAAGGGGAAGAAAACACAGAAAACGATACGAAGCTACGCGCCGTACCTTGCGGCAGCGGCGCTTGTCATGGTGCTTGTCACCGTTTTGGCGCTTTTTGCCCCCGCCTACGCCGCCACTATTTCTGGTTTGGCGGACGCCAGAATCGAATTATCTTCTGATGATTTAAATGTGTGGTCGGTTGCGAACGGAACAGAGGTTACGGGTTCAGTGACATCATCAAAGGGCTCTTGTAGCAGCATTAATCAAAGGACCTCTACGCTGACGATCACAAATAGCACATCGGTAACGGGAGAACTCAGCTTTAATTATGTGATTACCAAAAATAACGGAACGATTACAGTGGGTGGGCATGATGTAGCCAGCAGTGGTTCGTTTGGGCCTAAGGAACTAACAGCAGGGAGTTCCATTACTGTTGTCATTAAGTCTAACAGCAGTAACACTACAGAGGCTACAACTATCAAGATCACCAGTATCAAATTCGAAACAGATGTATCCGCAACCGTAACGTTCCAGCCGGCAGAGAACGGGAGCTATACGGTGGATGGAAAGCAGGTCGAGGAAACATATTCCAGCACACGGTCGTCTGCCATTAAGTACAGTTTGGTGGCTACACCGGCAGAGGGATATAAGTTTGCCGGATGGTACACCGGCGATGGAAAGCGCTTTGCGGTGGACGCAGATATAGAGTGGGGATTTGAAGCGAACGTGACGGTTTTCCCTAAATTCGCACCGGAAGAAGCGGCTGTATTCGAGTGCGGTGGACAGTATTTTTTTGATTTAAATGACGCTATTTCTTATTCCCAGACGAAAAGTATAGAAAAAATCACACTGGTAGGGAGCGGTTCACTGGAGGCGGGAAAGACTTATACAATTCCCACCAGCGTGAAGTTGCTGATCCCGTACTCTGCCAGTGATACGGGTACGTTCAGTTCGACGGCGTCCATACCAAGCGGAAATCAACAACCGCTTGCCTCGCATAAGGCGTATGTTACCCTGACTGTGCCGAACGGTGCGGCAATCAATGTAAATGGCGGCGCGGTCAACGTCAACGCGCAGCAGGCATCAAACAGCTACCGTATGCCGGGCTGTGTATATGGGGACTATGGCTGCTTAAGACTGGAGGAGGGCGCTAAGCTCACGTTCAACGGCGGTACGGGATACATTTATGGCTTCATCATCGGACAGGGGGAAGTAGAAGCCAAGAGCGGTTCCAATGTTTGGGAATTGATGCAGGTCACGGACTGGCGCGGTGGTGATGCGGCTGCACATTTGCAAGGCGGCAATGCATTGGAATCAGGCTCCGGAAAGATGAACTCATTCATCTGCTCACAATACTATTTCCAGAATATTGAAAGCCGCTATACCGTGCATTCCGGAGCAACCAGCGGAATATGCTTTCAAGTGAACATCAGTAACACGAATTGCCCGACCTCAACCCCTCTAATCGGCAAGGATGACGGCCTGATACGACTTGCAGAGGGAAGCTCGATTACCAGAACCTACCATGGTGACACCGACCGCGTGGAATGGGACATAAAGGGAACTGTGTCTGTCAGCAATCTGGCGCTGAAAATCAAGGTACTAGTAGTCAGTGTATCATTGAATACAGCCGAAAAAGTATTCCCCCTGCAGGGAAACTACACCTTTAACATCGGCGACGGCAGTACGATGCGGCTGACGAATAAGTTTCAGATGCTGCCAGGATGTCAGGTCAATGTGGAAAAAGGCGGCAAGCTAATTTCCGATAGCGGTACGGAGCTTTACGTGTTTGACAGGGATGACTGGGGCAAGTATGCGAATAACCAATATGTGAGCCCGATTCTTTTTGCACCGACCAAAAGCTGTGACAGGACGGTGACCTCTAATCAGGAGTTGCCCAGCGCCAGTCTGCGTATCGATGGCACGTTTGAGGCAAATGGCGCCATCTATTCCACAGCTGGCGGTGAGGGCCTTTCCGGAACCGGCGTTTTTATCAACAAGGTAAGTGCGTCGAACAGCACACTTAAAGAATGCGTATCTTATGGAAAAGAAAGCTCGGCCGGCGTTATGGGCAGCGATGGCAAGGATACAGGAGTAAAAACAGATAGTAACGGTATTGCTGCTGTCTCCGTCAAGCCGCTGATCGGCAATCTGGCCGGTGTGTCTGCAAACGCGGAGGATTATACCAAGGCATTCGCGAGCGGTACGACCTACTATGGCACGCCCAAGACCGTGGACGCACATGGCAATATCCTGAAGGAGTCCGCGTGGTATCAGTATGCCATCAGCGCTGTGGCCGCCGACGGGCAGGAGCTTTGCACCGGTATCGTACCAGTGAACGGCGATTCGATGGGTGTCTATTCGCTGGGCGGCTACTATGAGACGGCTACCTTCGGCGGCAATACCATCGACAATGTGGTGGGCTATGTGGCCAATGGCAACGGGACCACCACCGGTACGTTCAACTTCAAGGTCGTGGGCTATCAGGTGGACAGCATCACCGCTTCCGGCGGCACGCTGACCGGACCTGACGCCAACGGCGTATACAGTCTGAGCAATATTACGAGTAATGTGACCCTGACTGTCAAAACGAAGGGTGACGCGGAGCAGTATACCCTGAAGTATCTGATGGATGACGATTCGTATGCTGTTTATACAAGCCATGGTGGTACAGGGAATGGAGAGACGGTCGAGGTCAATGGCGTGACGTATCATGTTATTGCCGCCCCGACAGGCTCTGCGGGTTCCAAGGTCACACCGCCGACGGTTACGATCCCTGAGGGGTATAGCTTCAACTGGCAGTATACCAGCGGCGCCGTGACGGATGGCACGTCCATCAACGCGGAGGAGGCCGCGGCCAGCACTGACAGGACGGTCTATGTGATCGGCGTCTATCGCGGGAACACCGCGAAGAACGTGACCACGGGCAAGGAGTACCAGACGCTCACGGAGGCGCTGGCTGCTGTAAGCAGTACCGGTGCGGAGATCCAACTGCTGAACGATCCGGGTAAGTACTATGAGGAATCCGGCGCATGGGCTGTTGCGCCGGGACTTACGGTCACGCTGGACCTGAATGGCCGCACGCTGGCCGGTTCGCTGGCCAACCGCGGCACGCTGACGCTCAAGGACGGCAGCGAGGCCAAGGCCGGCAAGATCGTGAACAGCGCGGCTGGAACGGGTGACGCTGTGAACAAGCGGAGCTATGCCCTTCTGAACGACAGCGGCGCAACGCTGACGCTGGAAAGCGGCGCGATCCAGGACACGGGTGCATCGTACTCTGCGGGTGTCATCAATAACTGCAGCACGATCACCAAAATTGGCGCGGTGGATATCCGCAGCACCAGCAACTATGCTGTCTATAACTATGGCGGTACCATCACGGAGATCACAGGAACGACCATCACAGGCAGAAATGGCATCTATAACCGCAGCGTGAGCGGCAGTACGCCCAGCGATGGAAGCCCCTGGACCATTGCCTATACCGCCAAGATCGGCACCATCAAAGATGCCACCGTGACCTGCACATACCAGTATGCGCTGTGGAACGGCGGCCAGATCGACAGCATCTGCGGAACGTCCAAATTTACGAGTTCGGGGACGGAGAATTATATTGTATATAACTCCAATGAGATCGGAAGCGTGAACAATGGTTACTATGCATCCCGAACGGACCGCGGTACGAGCAGAGTCTATACATATTCGGATTTGTATCCTACGATCAAGCTGATCACGGATTCGGTGGAGATATCTTCGACGACGTGCAATTATGGTCTGTATAACGCGGGTAAGGTCGAGACGATCAATGGTAACGTCAAGATCAGCGCGAAGCAATGGGCTGTACAGGTCAGCGCTGGCGGCGTGATCGATACGATCACCGACAACGTAACTATCAGCGCAACAGCTGGTGAACGTGGTATTTCCATTGAGGGTGCCCGTAGTAAAAAAATTGAATATACGTACGATAAAGCACTTACGGCAAACGATAAACAGCTGACGAAGCAGATCACGACCTACGGCGAGCCTTCCCGCATTGGCACGATCACAGGGAATGTCACGATCTCCGCCAAAACAAATTATGGTATTATCAACTACGGTACGATCGATATGATCTCTGGCAATGTGCAGATCAAGGCGGCAGACCGCGGTATCAGCAACCAATCGGGCGGAGCAAACAGCACATATACCATTACGTATGGGTCGGGTACCGAAAGAACATACGACTATGTGCGTAATATTGCCGGAGCGGGGCATATCGGAACGATCGGCCCTGAAGGAAGTGACGTGAGGATCACGGTGACAGGCAGCACCGCCGTACGGAACTATGGCAGCATTGGCTTAATAGGCTCTGGCACGACGCTCGAGGCGAGCGGATCTACACTGTACAATGCAGATTATCGCGAAACCAGAAGGGTATACAGCGATAAGGCCGAAGACAATAAGAAAGGCAGCTATGACACCAAGCGTGAGTATCTGTACGTTTATGGCGCGATACCGGAAATCGAGACGATCAATGGCGCTACGATCACGGCATCGAACGATAGCGCAGTGCTTAATAGCGGCGTGATCACGACCATTCAAGGAGTCAAGGCCGAAGCAAAGCGGTATACGATTTACAACCACAACAATGGCGCTAAGACCGGGGATCAAAAACGGGCGCGCTATTATCGCTCTACTACAGCGCTAAAGGAATGGCCCAAAGATACTGAATGGCTGTTTGCGGAGGTAGACACCAGTGGCATTCAGTATGTGGTTGCACAGATCGGTACGATTGAAAACTGCGAAATTACGAGCAAAGGTGGTATTGCCGTTAGAAACGGAGGAAAGATCGGGACGATCAGCGGCAATACAATCCAGGCGACAGGGAGCAGCGCTATCTACAATGTGGAGGCCAGCAGATCTGCGTACACAAGAATTGCAACGATTGAAGGAACAATCGGGGGGAAGTGGACTGCTACATTGCCTAAGGACACTGTTACTGCCAACGGCGCTCTGCCTGAGATCGGGACGATCGGTGCGAATACCATCACGTCCACCTCCGGTAATGCCATCGACAACAGGGGTATTATCACGACGCTGGGCGCTGACGGGCTGAGCGTGACGGCTAATGCGGGTCATGCAGTGTACAGTGCAGACAGCTTGAAGCTGGACAGCTATAAGACGGCGTCTCAGACTTACGCGGGGCAGAGCTGCACAGTGGTGACGGAGATTACGAAGAGCACCGCGGCCACGACCCCTACCCCCGCAGAGATTCAAACGCTCACCACCGGACAGTATAGTGCCGGCGGCAGTGGTACTTATGCTCTGTATAACAATGGCTCCAATGCGATTTCCGTTACCGCGGAAACGCTGTCTCCGTACAGCGGTCCGCAGTTCAAGTCGGCGAGCAACACACGGGCAAACGCTGTCTACGGTCCGGATAACGCCGCAAAGCAGACCTATGTCAGCAACGGAGATCAGGGGACGCCGGTAACGCTGTCCGCAGCGGCCAATGGCGATGGCTGGTTCTATCTGGTGGCGAATACCGCCACGGTGGTGTTTGAGGGTCAGGAGGGCACACCCAATGACTCTGCGCTGTTGCGTCAGTTGGTTGACCTGTCGGATGCCAGTGCGACCATTACCTGCCCCACGTTCACCAAGAATCAGCATGAATTCCTCGGATTTGCGGTAAAGGCAGATGCGACGAAAGCGGACTTCGCAGTTAATGAGTCCGGTGCGCTGTCGATCGCTGTGTCGGCCCTGAAGAGCAAGACTGGTGCAGTCGCCGGTAATACCATTACCCTCTACGCGGTGTACAAGCAGTCCTATCTGCATACGGTGGACTGGACTGTGACCGGCGTGGATGGCGTCAAGATCGAGCAGACGAAGATCATGACGGCGGATCAGACGGTCACGAAGTCCGTGGAAGATCTGAATCTTACGGGCAAGTACATCATTAAGCGCTGCACGATCTCGCCGGGGAACGGAGCAGAGCAGACGGTCACGCTGCCTGCGGACAACATCAAGCTGGAGAACATTACGTCCAACATCACGGTAACGCTGGAGTTGGTGGCGTATGACCACATTGTGACTGTGACGGATGGTACTGCCAGAACAAAGTACTATGTGAAGAACAAGGGGAATGCTGATATCCTGACCGGAAAGTCCATCGTCTATACGGTGACTGGCCAGAAGCTTATCACGAAAGCCGCGGGAGAAAACTGCAACATCGAGTTGAACGCTGCCAAGACCGAGGTAAAGGTCACGAATATCACCGCCGATACGACCGTAACGGTGACGCTGGTGGCGTACGACCACATTGTGACCATCAAGGATACCAACAACAAGGTCCTCCAGACCCAGTATGTGTCGGTAAGCGGCGAGAATGTCACGGATGTTCTGAATAACGACAAACCCGTTGGCTACAAGGTGACTGGCAAGCAGCTTATCAAGGGAGTCACGGAAGCTAACTGCACAGCCACGATAAGCAAGGACAAGACTGCGGTAACGGTCACAAGCATCACCGGTGACGCGACCGTAACGGTGACGCTGGTGGCGTATGACCACATTGTGACTGTGACGGATGGTACTGCCAGCACAAAGTACTATGTGGCAGACAAGGGGAATGCTGATGTCCTGACCGGAAAGTCCATCGTCTATACGGCCACCGACAAAAATGTCATCAGCAGCGTTACTGTTTCTCCCAATGGCAAGGCAACGGCGAGCCACACCGCTACTACGGCGACCATCACGGATATTACCGATAGCGTTACCGTGACAGTGGCGCTGGTGCCCTACGACCACATTGTGACCATCAAGGCTGGCGGCAGCTCCGAAACGCACTATGTGAAGGGCGACACGGATGTTCTAACTAACGCCGCCATCACCTACACGGCGGGCGAGAAGCAGGTCATCAGCAACATTGCGGGCTACAACGGTACGTTGAAGGGTGACGGCGTGAATGCCGAAGTGACGGACGGATGGAAGTCCTTCACCCTGAGCGATATCAATGCGAACCAGACCGTTGCGGTGACGCTGAAGGACTATGCCCATACAGTCGACTGGACCCGCACGGAGGACAACAAGGGCAGCGCGATTACCACAACGCGTCGCGCGTATGTTGCTGCGAATGAGGACGCTACGCTGAAGCTGAGTGAGGGCTTCAGAGCGACCGGCGTTACCGGTGCGGATAGCGCAACGGTCACCGGTATAGGAAAAGACGTTGTTACTATCAGTGACATCGCAAAGGACCTGACCGTGACGGTGACGGCCCGCAATTACAGCTATGCGGTCACATGGAACGTGAACGGCACCGAGAGCAAGACGTATCTGGGCCTCGACGAGACTACGGCTACATACGCGGCTGGCGCAAACACGGTCATTACCGATGCATCTGTGAGTCCCGATACCGCCGCGCAGGTGACGCACACCAACACCAAGGTGACGGCCACCGGCATCAGCAGCGATGTGACGGTCCATGTGACCACGGAAGCACCGACCACGGACAAGGCAACGTACTACTTCGGCGACATGAGCTATGAGTACAAGCGCAACACGGTGCTCTATCAGTGGGACGGCAAGTCCAAGGACAAGGGACAGTGGATACCGGTGGACTCCTTCGCGTGGCAGCACAAGGCCGGCAGCCGCATCTATGAGTTTGAGGACAGTCCCGAACGCTATGTGGTACCCAACGGCAGTGTGCTGTTGGTGAACGGCTCCAACCAGACGATGCAGTACACGGTGACGTATACGCCCGACGGAGAACTTACTAATGCGGTCATGACGTTCACGGCAGGCGAGGAGACGGGCAGCAACACCCTGTCGGTGGTCCTGAAGCCGGGTGACCAGGCCATGGTGTCCAGCACCTTTGCCTGCGACGTCAATGACCAGAAGCTGACCAATGCGGCGGCCGGTCAGGTGACTGTGGCAATGGCACCGTACAACAGCTGAGCGACACAGAGCAAGACACATACCAACACAGAAAGGACGGGCCTGCCATGGCTGCACCCAGAAAGAAAACAGAACATGGCGGGCCCGCCTCTTTGGTGGACCCCGTCTATCGCAAGTTTACCCGCAGCGTGCAGCGCGCGCTGAGCGGCGATGACTTTTACCGGTTTTTCATGGAGTCCATCGCCAACGCGGACAATCAGATCCAGTTCTCCAACCGCCGCGAGGTCAAGTCTGTGGATCCTGTATGGGTCGAAAACATCGAGGCGTCCATGGAGGCGTTCCAGCACATCATCGCCATGCCGCGGCAGGAATTCAAGGAGGACGAGCTGATCGTCAACGTGGCCTACGCCAGACGCACCGGGCAGGATGTGGTGCGCCATCTGTCCAGCCACGCCGCGCTGGTGGAGGATTATAACGAAGAGGACGGTACCGTGCGGCCCAGCCGCGTCCTGCAGAAATATCGCGAGGAGTCGTTGGGCCTGTACGAGAACCGGCTGGTCTTCACGGCGCTGGAGCAGGCGTACCATTTTACGAAGATCCGCCACGATGCGTTGTTCGGCGCGATGGGCGACCAGTTCGGCGCCAAGCTGAAGGTGACCTCCAACATGGAGAGCGCCACCGAGTTGGTCCACATGGATCTGTTCCTGCACATCCGAAGCACGGAATCCATGCTGGAGACGGACGAAAAGAACCGAGACATTTTCAACCGCATCAGCCGCCTGTACCGGCTGCTGGGCGTGTTCATGAGCTCTCCCTTTGCCCAGCAGCTGGCGCAGTTCGATCGGGTCAAGGGCGCCATTCACAAGACCAACATCCTCAAGCGCAACCCCGATTATAAGGCGGCGGTGAAGCTGCTGGAGTTCCTGCGCTCCTATGACCAGGTCGGCTACGTCATCGCCGTGGTAGAGCAGAACCCCACCGTCAGCGAGACCTTCGAGAAGGATATTTACCACAACATCCTGTTCAATTACCTGATCCTCAAGGGCTATCTGGAGGATGAGGAGAGCCGCCGCCTGCCGGTGCTCCGCAAGCCGCGGCAGCGCAAGCTGAAGCCAAAGTTCATCAAACAGGTCATTGAGGAGCTGACGGAAGACTACGACCTGCCGGATGTGGAGGTCCGCAAGATCCTCATCGAGGAGCTGACGAAAGAGCAGCTCATGCAGGAGGAGGCGGCGGAGCGCCGCCGTCTGGTGGAGGAGCAGGCCCAGCGGAAGAAGGAGGAGCAGGCGCGCATCAAGGCGGAAAAGGCCGCCGAGAAGGCGCGCATCAAGGCGGAGAAGGAGGCAGAAGCCGCCCGCCGCCGCGCCGAAAAGGAAGCCGAGGAACAGCGCAGGCTCTACGAGCGCATGGAGCGCGAGACGGAGGACCGTCGCCGCAAGCAGGCGCTGTCCGCCGAGCTGGAATACTTCCGCGAGCATCTGCCGGAGCGTCTGGCCCAGCGGGCCGAGGCCGAGGCGGAGCTGCGTCAGCGCGCCCAGCGGGAGGACTACGCGGACGCTGTGCAGCTGCTGGACGAAGCGGCCCAGCGGGAGCAGGAGGAGCGGGAACGCGCCGCCAAGCTCCGGCAGGAGGAGAAGGAGCGCCGCGCCCGGGAACGGGCGGCGGCCGAGGCCCAGCGCCGTCAGGAGCGGCAGGAGGAGAAGCGCCGCGCCGAGGAGGAGCAGGCACAGAAGGACGCCGCCGCGTCCGCACCGTATCAAGCGGCGCTGCGCCTGTTTGACCAGCAGCTGCCTGTGCGCCGCCAGCTCCGGCAGCAGCAGCAGGAGGACCGCCGCCGCGCCGAGGAGGAGCGCCGCGCCGCCATTCAGCAGCGGCGGCAGCGCACCCAGAGCGGCATCAGATGACCCATGAAGCAGTTTTTTCAGACAGGAAAACCCATCCTGAAGATCACGGCAGCGGTACTGCTGGTGCTGGCTGCCGCCTCTTTGGTGGGGGCGGCCACCTATGCGTGGCATATTCTCAGCGTGGCGCCGGAGGCCGGCGGTATGCAGATCACCGTTGGCGCGGCCAAGGTCATTCAGGTCGCGCCGGACGTGACCGCCGCCGACGGCAGCCATGCGCCCGGCACGTTCGGTGACACGCTGGACATCACGAAGGACGCAAACTACGACTATCTCAATGGACTGGCGGGGCTGACCCCTGTTTCCACGGCGGACGGCGTACACTGGTATCTGCCGCAGTATGGCGATGCCGCCGATGGGATGGAGGGGCCCACAGCCTTTACGGAGGATGAGAATCTTGCCCACGCCAATCTCCCCGCCGAGCAGGCGGCAGCGGCGCAGGAGGGCAGCTACTACTATATGGATTTCTGGGTGTCCGCGCCGGAGGACTTCAACCTGCGGCTTGCCGCCGGTGACAGCAAAAGCGCGGGCAGCTACGCCCTGACCCTGCCGCTCCCCCAGAAGAGCGCGGAGGGCGTCTGGACGCTGAGCTATGACGACGCCGGTCTGGCGGCGCAGAAATGCCTGCGTCTGGGCTTCCTGACGGGGCTTGACAGCGACGAGGGGACCTCGTTCCTCATCTACGAGCCCAACGGTACGGATGGCGGTACATACAAGGTGACAACGCCCCAGAGCGCGGCGGGGGAGACCGATGACATCCGCGGCCATCTGACGGTGCAGCAGACCTCCCAGTGGAAGCCGGAATCACTGAACAACGCCTTCACACAGTTTGCGGCATCCGCCGATACGGACCTGCTGAATATGGAAGCCCTCGCCGTTGCGCGTCAGTTTTATACCAAGGCGCTGGGCGGGCAGTACCGGCCCTATGTGACCTCGGGGCAGTTCTATCAGCGCGCTGCCGACCTCTATGAGAATGCGGAGAATGCGCCGATCTCCGGCGCGGCAACAGACGGCGTGATCCTGCGCCTGAAGGCCAACGAGCCGCAGCGCATCCGGCTGTTCGTATGGCTGGAGGGACAGGACGCGGACTGCATCAACGACGCACAAAACGCCCTGCTGGGTATCCATCTGGAGCTGGCAGGCAGCGACCAATAAACGGCATGGAAGAAAAACAGACTCTTTCAGACAATCAAAAACCCCGCCGCTTCAGCATCGGCTCGGCGGTCTGCACGGCGGTGCTGGTGCTGTCACTGGTGCTGTGTGCCAGCGTGCTGGCGCAGGTGCTGACCCGCGGCTATGTAACACTGGGCGGATACAGCCTGTTCCGCGTGGTCAGCGGCAGCATGGAGCCTACCATCTCCACCGGCGCACTGCTGGTCAGCCAGCAGGTCAAGCCCGCCGATGTGGCGGTGCAGGACATCGTGTGCTACCGCGCCAGCGACCCCGACCTGCCCGACCGCATCATCACCCATCGGGTCATCGGCAAGTCCTTTGACGGCGGGGCATACATCTTCACCACGCAGGGCGACGCCAACACCGCCGCCGACGCGCAGGCCGTCAGCGGCAGCGATCTGGTGGGCAGGGTGGTCTGGTATTCGCAGGGCGGCAGCTTCGGCGCGTCCTTTCTGAGCCTTTTGAGCAGCCGCCCGTTTTTCCTGCTGTGCGTGCTCATTCCCGTCCTGATCATTTGCAGCTTCATCATGCGCGACTGCGTGGGGACCATGCGCGCGCAGATCGCAGAGCTGGACAGGCTGGCGTCGGCAGAGAAAGCGCCGCCAGCGGAGGATACCATACAGGCGCTGCGGGAGCAGCTGGGCGAGGAGACATATCAGCAGCTCCGTCAGGAGCTGCAAAGCGAATTGAGGAAGGAACTGCACCGGAACGATGATGAAATGGCGAAGCGTTAAACAACCGGAAAATACGGATATATCGGCCCTGAAGCGGCGCATCGTGCGGCAGGGCGTCCTGACGGTGCTGGCGCTGGTCATGACGCTGCTGCTGGTCTTCACCGGCGCCGTGGCGTGGTATACCAACGTGGCGCAGGTGCAGGAGCTGACCGTGCAGACCGACGCATGGGGCTTTTCCGGCACGGTCACGCTGAACGGCGATACAGCCTCTCGTGCGGGTGCGGTGCTGGCCGCCGCGCCCGGCAGCGATACGCCCCTTTCGTTGGCCATGACCAATACCGGCGACGCACCGGCCGAGGCCTTCGTCACCGTGGATAAGAGCGGGCTGGACGTGGAGCTGCAAAAGCGCCTGTATTTCTATGTGGACGCGGCGCAGACGGTGCAGCCGCAGGCGGTCGCATCTGCCGAGGGCGAAACGGCCCAGACCCCCGCCGAGGAGCCGGTGGCAGAAGCGTGGCTCCACGGCGGCAATCCTTATGCCTATACGCTGCTGCCCAAGGACAGCGTGGACACGGAAAAGACCGAGGGCGTGGCACAGCTTCGCTGCCGCTGGGTCTACGACCTGACGGGGTACTACTTTACCGGAAATGTTGCGACGGTGCTGGATCAGAATACCGGAATACTTACTGCCGGTGAAGTCACGGAGAAGGCGTATCTCCGGCCGGTGGAATATGACTACGATACCGCGCAGTTCGATGAAAGCGGCGCACTGACAAAGGTGGGCGAGCAGACGCTGGCCGATTTCCTGACCGGCCTGGCGGCGACGGACGGCTATCCCCTTGTGCCGGATGCGGGAAAGCCCATCCGCGGGGCGGACGGCTCCCGGTTCTATCTGGTGCAGGAGAGCAGCGAGGAGAACGCCAACGTCTACCTGCGCCTGTACGGCCGGAAGGAGATCGAGGCGGCTTCCGATCTGGACACAGCGATGGCCAACGCAGCCGCCTCCGGAACGGAGAACGCGGAACTGCCCAAGCTCACCGGTACGGTGAAGATCAGCGTCACCGGCCAGCAGGTGCGCCGTGCGGACCGGACCGTGTCCGGCGCGGCGGAGCTGATGGCCGCGCTGGCAGCGTTGCAGCCTGCGGAGCGCATCGTGCTGACGGAGGACATCCAACTGACCGCGGAGCAGGCGCTTACTGTGGCGGACAGCGATGTGACCATAGAGCTGGGCGGCCATACGCTGACCATGCAGAAGCCCATCGTCGTGACGGGCGGTACACTGTACCTGTCCAACGGCAAGGTGGCTTGCCCCGCCGGCAGCACAGCGGCCATCCAGCTGACGGGCGGCAGCGTGCTGCTGGACGGCGTGACGGCACAGAATGCGGAGAAGCTCGTGGAGCTGACGGTGGACGCGGAGCATACCAGTGTGCGGCTGCGGAAATGCCAGCCTGACACGATGGCTTAAGTTCCGGTATGACAAAACGAGAAAGGGGAGGCGGCGGTATGAAAAAAGTACACATACGCCGCCTTCTTCTGGCGGCGCTGGTCCTGACGCTGGCCGCGGCGGCCGCGGTAGGGACGGCCTTTGCCCGCTATCGCATCACGAAGGAGACGCAGCTCCGGTTTTCCGTGCAGAAGCCGGACAGTATTGCCCTGCAAGCATCGACGGAGAGCAAGGACGCGCCCCGCTGGCAAGCATCGGCGGACGGCGTGCTGATCATGCCCTTCTGCGTCACCGCAGCGGAGAGCAACCAACAGAAACAGCAGTTTGCGGTACGGCTGTACAGCAGCCTGCAAGCGAGCTTTACCCTGACGGAGAGCGAGGCAGCCTATACCGGTCAGGCAGTTGAAATCGAGAAGGGCTCCGCGCTGTATCGAGAGTTCGGCCCGGGGTGGGTCTATACGTTCCATGCAGGGGGTGCGGAAACAGGCGCACAGGAGGCGCTGTGGTCGCTGCCCGTTGGGGGAAAGATCTCCTTTACCCTCTCCGCGAATCAGAAGGTGACAGCGCCGCTGATGTCGGAGCTGCGCGTGGTGTGCATGAAAGAGGTGCAGCCATGAAAAAGTGCGCTTTGGGGGGAGCGCTTCTGGCGCTCCTGATGATGATCTCTGTGGCCTACGGCCACTACCGGCAGGAGCTGTCCCTGCGGACGGCCTATGTGCCGCCTATTGCCATGAACAACACCTATAAGGTGGGCGAGGATGTCCGCGTGACAGTGAAAGCGCCGGATGACCCCGTTCTGGATACGGCGCAGACACTGACCTTTACCGTCCAATGGGGTCAGGAGACCACGGGTAAGATCACCACTTGGCAGATCCAGCAGGAGGGTACTACCGTGGACAGCAGCCTTATCACCATCACGGAAAGCGGCATCAAGGAAAGCGGCGACGCTGTGACGCTGTCCATCCCGCAGAATGCGGAGACAAAGCCGCAGGCGGGACAGTACCAGCTGGTGGCCACCGTCTGGTGCCAGTGCGGCGAAGCAACGGGGGAGGCGACGCTCAGCATCCCGTTTTTTGTCAATTACAGGACATCGGTGCTGTGGACAGGCGTCATAAACTGACCTGCCCGCAGACGAATGAGGTAACGCATGGAAGAATTGGACCCAAGGCATCCTGAATGGCCGGATGCGGCGGCAAGTGAGCAGCCGGAGGAGGAGACAGCCAGCGAAGCCGCTCCCGAACCGGCTGGCGTCAGGCTGCGATGGGTGCTGGAGCTTTGCCTGCCGCTGGTCGTGCTGCTGCTGGTC
>ERZ1031954.594-NODE-594-length-15077-cov-7.937225_pt1 | contig 15077 bp, 11 predicted proteins | sample MGYA00516701_ERZ1031954 | MGnify/ENA primary metagenome ERZ1031954 (study PRJEB33719, sample SAMN04261284) | wastewater metagenome | biome: rural village; feature: human; material: feces | host: Homo sapiens | place: El Salvador | collected 2013-01-07 ...
TTTGAATCCTGTATTGTCTGTTTGACTACCATTTAGGATTACACTACTCTCAAACTACAACGCTTTTCGGGAAGTCCCCGACAAAGTTTGACTACCATTTAGGATTACACTACTCTCAAACACTACCGGCAATGTGTCAATTGCTGTAAAAGTTTGACTACCATTTAGGATTACACTACTCTCAAACTATGTGAAATGGCTGTCTATGATGGATGATGTTTGACTACCATTTAGGATTACACTACTCTCAAACGGAACGTCAATGGGAACGGTAACAGACGCTAGTTTGACTACCATTTAGGATTACACTACTCTCAAACCTGAGCTCGGACGGGCAGCAAAGGCGTTCCGTTTGACTACCATTTAGGATTACACTACTCTCAAACTTTAACTCTGGTGATGTCTCTGCGCTTTCCGTTTGACTACCATTTAGGATTACACTACTCTCAAACATGAAAATGCATCTGACATTTTGAAATATCGTTTGACTACCATTTAGGATTACACTACTCTCAAACAACGCCTGTAGGAATACCGAAATAGTCGGCGTTTGACTACCATTTAGGATTACACTACTCTCAAACGGCAGATATTGTAATTAACAATCGGACATCGTTTGACTACCATTTAGGATTACACTACTCTCAAACATATGATTAACATTATATGACTTAATTATTGTTTGACTACCATTTAGGATTACACTACTCTCAAACAAATGGCGCTATGATTCAAAGTCAAAATGGGTTTGACTACCATTTAGGATTACACTACTCTCAAACTTTACAATTGCTTTTTTCGGCTCTGCATCAGTTTGACTACCATTTAGGATTACACTACTCTCAAACTGGGAGTGGGATGTGTACTACACAGGTAAGGTTTGACTACCATTTAGGATTACACTACTCTCAAACGAGGACGGCGGCGAAATTACAAACGGCGAAGTTTGACTACCATTTAGGATTACACTACTCTCAAACAAGGTACTAAATATAAATCTGATATGGATTGTTTGACTACCATTTAGGATTACACTACTCTCAAACACTTGGAAGAACTGCTTCATAACTAACGGCGTTTGACTACCATTTAGGATTACACTACTCTCAAACCTCAAATCTCAAATTCAGAGAGCCGCACGAGGCGGGGTGAGAGCAGACCGACACTACATTCGGCTGTGATCGAAAATGGCAAGCAGTATAACCAAGCAAATTATATCACACTTTTCAAAATACGCAAAGGTCGTTATCGACGACGACCGTCTTTTCCTCGGGCAAAGCGCTGCGCTGGCGATCCTCGACGAGCAGCACCGCATACTTTTCATAGCATGCCGATCTATACAGCAAACTCAGCTCCGTCTCGGACAGGCAGGCCTTAAGATTATAAAACACAAAAAGCCTTTTATTGAAAAACACACGCTGAAGCTTCATGTATTCCAAAATCGCCTCGGGAAAGCTCAGCTCCGCCTCATCTATGCAGAAATCCAGCATTTTTATAAGCGCATCGGCACCTTCAAGCTCGGTAAAGATGGTCTCGAACTCCATCAGCGCACTTATCTTCGCCGCCAGCGAATTGATATCAGACATGATGCGCCGGAGGTCGTCATCAAGCTCCCTCGCCGTTCGGCTCGCCTCTTGAGTCAGCTTCGTGCTGATTTTTTTGGACGACAGCTCCAAAGAGAACGGATCGGTGACAAGCGCTGCGAGCTTTGAAAAATCCTTCGGTTCGTGCTCCTCGGAGAGGACAAATTCCCCCGGCTCGCCGTCTGTCTGCCGCTTCAGCGAGCGCACGGCCTTTCTCAATTCTACCGCATTTTCGAGCACGAGGACATTCACCGTGTCCTCGGCGAACTCTATCGGTCTGTCCAAAAGCGGGTATGCAAGCTTCATAAGCAAATAAACCTTTCATCACTGCTGATAATATCCCCGTCGTAAGAGCCGACGATGTACTCCATTCGGGCGTACTGCTTTTCGGTCACAGTGAGCACCTGCACAAGCCCCGACGGCGGCTTATGCTTTCGCACATTTTCCATCATCGCATTCACGGCGGTCTGATTGAGCATCAGCTTGCAGTACACGGATTCCTGTATCATCATGAACCCGCTCTTGATGAGATATTTTCTAAAACGGGCATACTCCCGCCGCTCTGCCGAAGTCTCGACCGGCAGGTCAAAGAACACTATCATTCTCATAAATCGGTAACTCATATGACGGAAATTTTATCAGCGAAATGTCCTTTTCCTCTATCGCATTGAGCACGCTTTTTACATATATGCGTATGGCGTTGAGCATATAGTGGGTCTTGCCGTCAATGTTGACCTGCTCGTTCAGCGTTTTAACCATCCGCACCTTTTGCTCATGCGCAAACTCCGAAAGCTCCATGTCATACACGGTTCGGTCAATAAACGGTCTGAACGGCTCCATAAAGTCGCAGGCGAGGTTAAACTGATTGAACATGTTGTCATGGAATATCCCGAGCTGCGTGCAGTAGCCGTTCACGGCTATCTCACGGGCAAAGGCGGAAAGCAGTATGCCGTAACCGTAGTTGAGTGCGGCGTTTATATTGTTCTCTAAGCTGCGTGAAAAGCTCATGCCGAACAGGGCGTTAAAATACACCTTTGCAGCGTGCCCCTCTCTGTTTGTCGTGTCGCCGGGCAATATCTCCTGCATATAGCCGTCCAGCAGCAGCCGTTCGTCGAGCCTGTCCGCAGGCAGAACCGACATCTGCCCACGGATCTTTGCCCGCACTATCTCCGCCCAGACGAAGGCCTTGGTCTCCTGCGTCCAAGCGCTTTGCTTTCGGTATTTAAGGCTCGTATCGAAGCTTCCGTACAGCGGGTACAGCATTCCGTACGGGCAGCGCTTTTCGTCGCAGAATATGACATCTATCTTCTGCCGGTTGAGCTCGCACAAAAGATACGCCGTCAGCGATATCGCCGTTGACTCAAGCAGCAAAATCGATATCTCGCTTAAGTGGATGCGCTTCACGCCCTCCTGATTTCTCACAACGAGGTAATCCATCTTATAATCGAGCTTGCTGACGCTCGAAACGGAAACTATTCGCCAGCCCATGGCTTATTTGAGCAAGTCGACCTTTGTCTCGTAAAGGCCGGTCACGGAGCGGTTGACGAGATATGCGCTGTCCAGTTTTGAAACTGCCTTGGATTTGACCAATATGCCAACAGAGCCTTTTCCGCATAGGTTGGTGAAATCGGCCTTCTGCGCATTACACCTGAACGCTTTGAGCACCTCGAGCAGCAGATTGACTTGACCTAGCTCGGACATGGCGGAAAACTTCTCATGATGCTTCTCCATATCCGCACGCATATTGCCGAAAAGCTCGGCGTAGACCTTTTGCCTGCACTTTTCTATGAACAGGCCGTAAAGCTCCTCGTTTTTGTCCCTGGTAATGCCATCATGGTCTGTCAGCGGAAGTTCGGTCCTTCTTGCATAGCATCGTTCGGAATACTTTTGCAGCTGCTTTATGTACTTCTCCCACTCATAGCCGAGCGTAAGCTGATATGAGTGCTTAAAAATCAGTCTCTCTCCCGTTCGTCCGTTCACATACAGACGCTGCCCGTTCAGTTCGAGCAGAGAGTCAATGAGTATTCTGTTGACTATCACCTTCGGCTCCGTCAGGCCGAGCGTCTGACGGCAATACTCCTCGGGATCGGCTTCAAACTGCTGCTTTTTATACACATACACGGGTTCGAGCGTTCTTATCCGTTTTTTCTTTTCCGTATGCTCGACAAGACAGAAGTATGCGCCCGAGAGCTTGTTGTAGCCGCCGTATTTATCTATCGGCAGGCCGCTCTTTTTCTCGAGCTGCCCCTTACCGGCGGGCATTAGCTGCAGGTCAAACAGCTGTCCCTTGACCTCTCTGGGCATGCGGGTCACGATGACATTGTTTTTCGCCATGTACTTCTTGACCGTTGCCATGGAGGTCTTTGTGTCCCATGCATCCTTTGTATCGAAAGCAAAGACCTTGTTCAGACTGTAGTTCTCGTTTCGGATGTTTGCGAAAAACCGCTTTGTAAACCTTGTGTCGTACACATTGCCGACGACGATGTTCAGGTATGCATCCTTAGCGTGATGCAGGTCGTTGACCTCCCTGCATTTTATAAAGTCGCTGTCGTGTCTGAAGTCGGACACATTGCCCGCCTTTGAATATACTATGCGAACCTTCTCGCCCAAGATATCCTTGAGCAGACCGGCGAGCGCCTTGGTCGACTGCCTTGTCTCCACAAGCTGGCGGGCAACAAATGCCTCAAGCTCCGCATCGGTCAGTGGGAACGAGCGGATGAGCCGATCATATTTTTTCTGCGAGATAAGCTTATACTTTTTCATGTGATCCCACATGGGGCGCATTTTCGTGCGGATGCTTTCGTTTATGGGATAAATGTTCGTCTTTTCGCGGTTATAGCCGTTTTTGACGAGGACACGGTTATCAATGCTGTTGTCCTTGACCTTTGACTGTGGGAAGATGTGGTCGATGTCGTACATTTCGCCACGAGACAGTGCGCCGAAGTCTATAGGCTCGCCGGAATACATGCACCTGCCGAGCTGCGTGTAATATAAGAACAGCTTGTCGCTGCGAAGGGAATTCTCATCCTCGTTTTCCAAACGCTCGAAAAGCTCACCGCTGTCCTCCTTGCAGCTTTTGTACAGCGTAATAAGCTGATCTTTACGGCTTTCGGTGCGCTTGCGATTCATTTCGTCGGCATTTTCCCTTGCCACCTCGATGAATATCTTTTCGGGAACGGACTTTTTGATATCCACGATCTCGTCGACTATGCGCAGAGTCTGGCGGATGCTGCGCCGCACCGACGGTGCGATGTACAGGTCGTCGAGCTTATCGCCGAGCGTGCGGTCGGTGCCGAAAAGCTCAGCTGCATGCTCCGCCGCATGTGCCGCAAACTCAAAATCATTGCTCATGAGCTGCATGAGATTGCGCTCGCCGAGGCGCAGCCAATCCATGATGCTTTTTGCCTCGCCCCATTCGTCGGGGCTGTATATGCCGGTGAGAAACACCTTTGACAGCCTGCCCCAGTCGCTGTATTTAAGGCGGCAGATATATTTAATGTCGTCGTCCGTGAGGTCGTGGGTGCTTCTGCTAAGCCATCTTCTGAGCATCTTCTTGTCGTCGCCGAAAATGAGTATGCTGCGGATGATATCCTCGACCATGTCGGCATCGCCCGTTCGCTCGAGGATGCTCTTAAAGTCGTGATACGACTTGAGCGAGGACTTTATATTATCGTCAACTCCGCTGATGACCGCCGCCTCTTCTATCAGCCCCTCGGCCAGCAGGTAGCTGCGAATGCGCTTTTTGGTGACCTTTTTCTTTGACTTATAGAAAAGCTCGTCCAACAGCCTGCGATAGTCCTCAATCGGCAGAGGCTTGCCGTCGATGCGCAGCAGGTTCATCTCGTTAAGCAGCGCATATTCGCTGTACAGCAGCGAGTCTTTGGGCAACACCTTCTCGCCGGTGTAGGTGCACCTGCCGATGAGATTTTCTATAAAGCCCGCTGCGGACGCTTCCGTATCGATGACTTTTTCAAAATTCCACGGGTACACCTTCTCTCCCGTGTGCTCGGGAAAGCGCACCGCCCAACCGTTCGGAGATACCGGATTCAGTGGCCCGACATAGTACGGCAGCCTAAATTCAAATGTCTTGATGATCTTATCCGAGACACTCAGCCCCGCTTCGTCCGTTTCCTTGAGAAATGGCAGGTAGCGCTCGGCGTTTTTCAAAATTTCCGTGAGCTCGTTTTTGTGGAGCTGATAAGGGATAACGCCGTTGTCGCTGCCCTTGAGCCTCGTAAGGAGCGTCCCATCCTTTATCCGAGCATATATCCGCTGCACTTCGGGGTCGCCGTCGTCCGGCTCGGGGAGCACAGACTTCAGGAACTTGCAGAAGTCCTCCTGCTTGCACTCGCCGTCGGTGTATGCGGCGTAGTTTGCAAGCTTATCCGACTTTTCGGAGAAAATGTGCTTATACTGCTCGGGTGCGGCCTTTCTGACATAGCTTTTTAAAAGCTTGAGGTCAGCCTTGTTCTGCTCGTATAACTCCACCTTGGCTTCGCTTATGTACTTGTGGCCGTTCAGCATCGACGACAGGCGGGCAGTATCAAAAAGCCGCTTTGCCTGCGGTATCAGCTCTACTCTGTCGCCCAGAAGCTCGCTTAGCTCGTCAAACACCTCGTCCAAGTCATTTTTCAAGCATACACTTTTTATCTCAGCGCTCTTGAGCTCCTCGTCACGGTACAGCTCACTGAGCTTGACCGTTGCTCCCGCCAGAAGGTCAAGAAGTGCCGTCGTGCTTATCTCGGCCTCATCATCAGCTTTTATATCCGCCGCAGCCTTGAGGAGCTTCTTCTTTGCCGTTACTCCCACCCCGCTTATAAGCTGCGCTATAAAATCCTCCCTATGCGCAGGCTCAAAGCTAATGCCGTATTCGGCGAAAACGAACTCGGAAAACTCCGACAGAGCAGCCTCAACTGAGATGGCCTCGCCGTCGTTTGAGTCTGCGTACAGAAAATGTCCACGGCTTTTCATGATGTGGTGCAGGGCGAGGTACACGAGCCTTATGTCGTGCAGCTCGGCGGAATGCACGAGCTCATTGCGCAGGTGATACACCGTGGGATACTGCCGGTGATAGTCCTTGTCGGTGTAATCCCTGCCGCCGAACAGGCTGAACGGGCAGGTGTCGGACTTGTCCTCCGGCCAAAGTGCGCTTTCGCTCATTCTCATAAGAAAGCTTTCATCGACCTTGTTGAGCTCCTCGGCAAAAAGCATCTCAAGAAGCAGCAGGCGCTGCTTGCGCCTTGCCAGTCTCCGTCTTGCGGTGCGGCTTGAGCGCCGTGCCGCTGCCGGCTGAGCCTCGTCAAAAAGGCGTGCGCCCCACATGGCGTTTCCTTTGAACTTAGAAATGTTGTACTGCTTATCGGTGACCGCCCAACCGACGGAGGTGGTGCCGACATCCAGCCCGATGTAGTAGTCACCTATGGCGGCGTGATTTCCGTTCTGCTTCATTTTTTTGCACTCCTTATTGACAAATTGTTGTATCTATGTTATAGTCTAGTTGATCTCAAGACTACCGTTTGGGATTACACTACAAGTTCAAATAAGCTTATAGCGAAATCATCGCATTGCGAACTCACAGTGGGTGAGCGAAAAAGACTCCTTCGGGAGTCTTTTTTCGTTGTGTCAAGCTCCCGCCTGTGTTTGACAAAACAATGCAGTTTTTTCTACAATATCACAGGAATTGCTTCTTTGCAACAGTGCCGTACCGAGCGCAGTCGCCGCAGGGAAAGAGTAACCATTTTGTCCGCCTTATGCAAGCGAACCCCCGATGATCATCTCGATCATCGGGGATTCGCTGTCATTCAAGCAGTGCCGCTGCGTTTTCTTTGTACTTTTCGATAGCCGAGGCAGGCGAAACTATCCTCATCTGCTTTCCGAACTGGAATATCCATCCCCAAAAGGTCGGGCTGAGCTGCACCGATATCGTAGCGATACATTCTCCGTCGCCGATACGGCTTATCTTAGTCCCCTCGCCGAACCTGTCGTAAACGGCACCGATCAGTTTTTCGCCGAATCTGACGGTAAGCTTCTCAAGCTGACCGCCGTACATTTTTATCGCCTGCTCCGTATACCCCGCAACGCCCTGTCGAAGCGCCAGCGCATCGGCGCAGATCTCTTCGTCAAGCAGCTCAACACCGTCCATCCTGTCAACACGATAATTTGCGGCGCTGCCATGCCGTGCGCTGTAGCTGATGAGGTAATAATTATCCTCATTGAACACCAAGGCTATCGGTTCGACAACATAGTGGTGTCCGTCTCTGCGGTATAGCTTCTGACCGTCCGCACCTAGGTCAAAATATCGGAAAACGACCTTCTTCTGCTTCTCGATGGCACTCTCCAAGCGGTCGACATTGTAGTATATCGACTCGTTACTGTGCTTGCGGGTGTTAAAGCACACCATGTTGCTTTTTAGGATATCGGAGCAATGGCTGCCGCCGAGAGCCGCTATCTTTTCGACCAGCTGGGCAGTCTTTTTCTCCGTCACGAAACCGGCCGCCTGCACCGCATCTATCAGTATCTTGAGCTCTGCCACGCTGAAGCTGCGGTCATCAATGTAGTAGCTTTTTTCGTGGCCGGTCATCACGGACATGACCTCAAAGCCCTGCTCGTTTAGCATGTCGATGTCCCGTGTCAGCGTCCTGCGGCTGCATGAAATGCTCATAGCAGTAAGGCGCCCGCATATCTCGGATGCCCGCATCGGATGCCGCTCGTCCGTTTCCTGCCGCAGCAGCTCCATGAGCTTGAGCAGCTTTATCTTCTGGAAATTGTCGTCTCCCATATGTCACCTCCGAATTTTATCCTCTCACCGCTATATGCGCAAAATCGTGATACAATCGCTTCACGGTGGATATACACCTGCTGTTACAGACAGCAATTTTTTAAATATGTAAGGAGAGGAAAATGAAGAAACGAATTTTAAGCTTTGCCTTAGTGCTGTGCTTCGTGCTGACCCTGCTTCCGACAGCATTTGCAGATTCAGCAAAAAGTCACCAAGCTAAGTGATAGCACATTTTGGGGCTGCAGTAGCCTTAAAAGCATTACACTATCCAAAAGCTTAACAGGCATAGGCTATGGCACATTTAATAAGTGTAGCAGTCTTAGGCGAATGCTCGGCAACGGACTGCAGCTTCCCGCTGTCGGATATATGGGCAACAAATTGCTCCCCCATCGCTCCACCTCCGTCATTTTGCAACATGATTGTGTTGCTGCAAGGTCAAAAACCGTCAATTTCGCACAGTTTCAATACCATTTATAACAAAAAAACGCAGCAAATGCAATAGGAAATTTGAAAAATTTTAGAAACTTCTCATAATTTTGACCGGCCTGAAAAAAAGTCAAGCGTTTTTATTCGCTTGACTTTTTTGTTTATGCATAAAAGCAATTAAGATATAGCTTTATAAATAAGTGAAGAAACCGCTCCCAAAAGAATGAAAACGGAGAACGGCATGTCGTTTTTCAGCCCCTCGACCGGCGTATACTTTCTGAACTGCATGGTCAGCGCCATTGTCTTAAAATAATTTAATACATTAAGCAGCCGCAACTTCAGCTCCTTTTTAACCATCATATAAAACAGCGAAAATACGCCGCCGATGATCAATGTGAAAACGAATGCGCTCAGAAATTCTTCAAGTCCCCAACAAGCGCCGATGACGCACAAAAGCTTTGCGTCTCCTGCGCAGAACATTCCCAGCAGCCAAAGTGCGAATCCGGCCGCAAATGATACGGCCACGCCCGAAAGCCAATCCTTTATCGTCATGTTCGGGTCGACAAGCGCAAGCGCAAAACCCAACGCAAGACCTACTAAGCATAAACTGTTTTTTATTTTTCGGCTGCGCAGATCTTGAACAGCGGCTGTGCCGAGCAGCGCCAACACACCGCCGTACTTGCAGGCAATAATAATGTATTCCATCAATTGCCCCTGTCAGCACTTCTGTTCCACGAGCACGACAGACACATTATCCGCCGCCGGCCCCGACAGCACGGCGCTCAAAAGGCTGTTAACTCTTTCTTCGGTGCTGCCGCCGGAATCCAGAATATTTCCTATCCGTTCATTTGAAAGCTCATTATACAACCCGTCCGAGCAAATGAGGTATCTTTCGCCGTCTTCCATTACGCCCTCGTATTGCTGGATCGCAATTTGCCCGCCTATGCCGACCGCATTTACAAGGGCATGGCGATACTCATGAGTCTTCATCTCATCGGCCGTTATCTGCCCGTTCATAAACGCATGATAAACCCAAGTATCATCGGTCGTCACTTGGAAAAGCATGTTCCGACAATTTCGGTATATCCTGCTGTCTCCGGCGTGGCAGGTAAAATATCTGTCATCGCAGATAAATACAACGGACACGGTCGTGCCCGAATGTACGGGTTCCTCCGACAGGGAGACATGGGTTCGGTATATCACATCGGAGATCGCTTTTCCGATGGTGACAAAGGGTGTTTCTGCCTTTAACAGAGCTTCCATCTCGCCGTTCCACCAATTTGAAAGAGCGGCGGTCATTTCATGGCTGGCATGTTCACCGCACTGCAAGCCGCCCATTCCGTCGGCAACGGCAAGCAAGGCGCACTCTCGGCCGTTGATGCTGTCATGCAGAGTCAGAATGGCGTCCTGATTTGTGCTTCTGCACTTCCCACGGTCGGTAAGTGCCGCTATCGCATACCTTTCTTGCTTCATATCAGTCTCCAAGGGTAAATGTGTAAATTCTGTCTGCGAAAATCAGCTGCACGCCGTTGCCCAGCTTACGCTTAGTATACGGCGTCAGCGGCACCGCATCCACGCTGGTCCTGTTTTTTGAATTCAGATCTTCGATGTAATATTCACCGTCGCTCAACGTTATTCTCGCATGGTTGTGCGACACATAAATGCTGTCAATGACCATGTCGCACTGAACTCTGCCTATCAAGAACGGATTTCTGTTTATCTCAACAGTCTCGTTTCCGTTAACAAGCGCCGCACGAGGTGCTTTCCTAACGGGCATCTCCATAGGCGATGTTCTTTCAAATATATCAACATCTTCTTTTTCAGCTTTCTTTTTCGGCGCAAAGGGATTATTTTTATCCACATCGACCGTCATATTGAACTCTTTGGCGATCTGTCCTGCGGTGGGGATCGCCGGTTCTGCCGGCCGCGTCTGCTCCTCGGTTTCTTTTCCCTTACGGAACAATCCGCCCAGCTTTATACCGCTCTTTTTTTCCGGCTTCTCTTTGGGTTCTTTCTTCGGCTTTCCTCCCTTCGCCTTTCCCTTTGTATCTTTTCCTTTTTTCTTCTTTTCTTCTTCGCCGTTTTCATCCATCCCGGGAATCTTGAAGCCGGAGTCGTCGTAGTTGTCGATCGCTTTTTTCGCTTCTCCAATGTAGTTATCGACCGCCTTCTTTGCTCCTTGGATGACAGGGGGCATGACGGGTATTTCCGCTCTCGGCTTTATTATTTCGTTGACCTCCGGCTCATCCTCACATTCGGCAACGGAAAACAGCTGGTCTATCGATAGCTTATCCTTGTTCACTGCCTGAGCTATACGACCGACATAGTTATTTTGGCTTCCGATCATATATCCCGAGAACCATGTGTTGATTATATCCTTGAGGAACTCCTGAAGCTCCCCTACCGATTCGCTGCCGGTCACATCAAGAGGCAGGCAAAGAAGCTTCACGCAGAATCTGTTATCCAAAAACACAAAGTTTTTGTCAAACACGCAAAACGCTTCACTAAGAAAATACTCAGGCAAAAGCTTCTGCGTCTGTATAAGCGATTTAAACACAGCCTTTTGCGCGCGCTCGTCAAGCTGCTCGCCGTTGAGGGCGTCACCGATTTTCTGCAGATCTCCGATCTCGTAGCGAAGCGACACCTCACCGTCGATGCTCTGACGCCGAACAGGGATAAGTCCTGCGATTTGATTGGTCGTAAGCATTTGCAGCAGGTATTCATCGATCTGTGCGCTGCCGAGAGCTATTGTAAGGTAGAATGTGTCGTTTTCAACATCCCATTTGATCTCATAGTTATCAAGTTGCATAATCAATTCTCCGATATTGTTGAATTTTAATTACCGCATCGTCTCGGCAGTAGTTATATCAAGGCTCCGAACAGCAAAAACGGTGCAAACGGCAGCTCGGATTTGAGCTTGAGCTTTTTGAATATGAGCATTATCAGGCTGTAAACCAGAATGGCAAGTGCGGCACGGAACATCACAAAGAACACCCCGGGAAAACCGCAGATCAGGCCGCATGCGGCGACCATTTTTATATCGCCGAGGCCGACCGAATTCTTTTTGATCAGCATCGCCACAAGCAGCAGCACAGCGGGCACGGCCGCACCTATCGCTCCCGCAAGCAGGCCGCTCGGCCCGTCGAACCACCATATGACCGCAATAAACAGCAGCGAAAATACTATCGTCGTAAGATCGGGTATTTCACGCCGCTTCATGTCGTTTACGGTCACCGACGATAAATACGAGCCTATTACTATCAGTTTAATGGCATTTTCGCCGTAGCCGTGGAGCATCACTGCGTATGCACCTATAACGCAGCACACCGCAAGCACAACGAGCATGGCCCGAAGCTCTTTTTTATCGGCAAAAACCTGCTTCATGCCCCCTTGGTGCGCAGCCTCCCCTTTTGCGGTCAGCAGCGCTGCGGCAATGCCGCAGGCAAGTCCGGTAGCTATTCCAAAAACATAATCCATACAGCGCCGCTCTCCTAATTACCATTGCCCGAAATACCGCCGGACTGATTGCCGATCCACGGGCGCACGGTCACCATCTGAACTATCTCAACGCTGTCATCGAAGCCGAAGTCCAGCAGAAACAGCTTGTCGTATGTATAGGTCGCAACAAGGGTTATCTCATAATCATCTCCGTACAAAAACTTCGAGTTGGTGTAGTCGATCTTTATCCCCTTTAAATCAAGCTTCATGTCGCTTATATAGCTGTTTACCATTACGCTCGACAGAAGTCCGGTCGCACCGTTCGATGCTTCGCTGATGATAAAGTCCTTGATGTTATCTCCGTTTATGGACGACACCTGAGATGCCGTTGCCTTGAGTGCTTCGGTGAAGCTGCCCAAATCGTCCTTCAGGCCGGTCAGCTCTTCCAGCGTCACCCCGTCATTGAGCTTTGCCATGACATTCTGTGCGCTTTTCGTGAGCTGCGAGATCGAGGTCTGAATCCCGATGGATTTGTTTGAAGTGTCCTCCTCCATGGTAAACCACCCCGAAGCCTTGTCCAAGTATCCCGTTTTATCGATAAGGTAACAGTATTGTGCCAGCGTTTTACCTGCGTTATTCAAGCCCTGCTGAACGACGGCGTGGATATAGTAAACATTCATAAGGTTCAATATGAACATTATGACCACTATATACAGCGGCAGTATCAATGCAAGCTCAAGGGTCATGCTGCCACGGGTTTTATTCTTTTTGTTCATGACACCTCTCCTTAATATGCACTGTTTACTCCGACATCGAAGTGATACTTGCCCGGCTGGCTGAGCGATGTGTTCAGAATATCCGGCGACAGCAGCAAAAAGCCCATGTCCACCGACACATTCGCATACACATTGCAGTATGTATTCTGAATGTTGAATCCGTTGTTCGCCTTTCTCATGTTCATATTTATCACAGTGCGTATTCTGTTCAGTTTCTTATCCTGCGGCATCAGCAGCAGTATCAGGCGAACATAATCGCTGTATCCTGCCTTAATATTTGTGCCCGTCGACGAACCGGTGCCGCCGCCTGCTGGGGTGCCGTTACCGTTCGAGGGCAAGGTAATGCCCCATTCCTTCAGCTCGGTTCTCACCACAGATACTTCCTTGCCGCTCATTATAGCCTGTGTATCCAATGCAGACTGCGTTGCAGCCGTTACCAGCACCAAGCCGAGGACAACGAGCGGGGCAAACATGCCCGCAGCGGACGAAATTTCAATTATTGATTGATAAATCTCCGGTGTCATAAACACCGACAGTGTATTTAGAGCCATACGCCAAAGCAATATTTCTCCGTAAACACCGGCCAAATTGGCGGAGGTGTCTGTCGAGCCTATGAGTATATATTCAAGCTCGGCCGCCGTTGTCTCCAACTTTATGTATTGGTCTTGGCCGTATTTAGGCGATATAACTTTGTCATAACCGTCCTTGCCCACAGTGCTGTCTTTAACCATCTTATAATGATGGACATAGCTGCGGAAGTAGGTCATTATATATTCGTCTATGTACAGGTTGTCACGGATATCCGTACCAAGTTCCGACAGCATATCGGTGAGCTTGCTGAAAATATTATCCATTTCACTCGATGCGTTGCTCTTGCCGTAGCTTGATTTAAGCGTATCTGCTCCATCGTCATCCGCACCGTCTTTTTTGTCATTTTTGTCTTTGTTCTCGTCTTTGACGACCGCATCAGCCGGAATGTCACTGAGCCGATCTTTTTCTCCTTTTTTATCTTCATCGAACTTCGGCCCGTTCTTCGGGACCGATTCATTGACCTTCTTATCTGCATTAGAGCCGATGTTAAAGCCGTTGACCGCATTGAGGGCTTTCTGGAGTTTTCTGTTTGAAAACTCAAAAAATCCCGCACAGTCCGTGTACTGTTCATCCTGCCAGAACGCCTTCTTTATACTGAATTCATCTTTTTTGACGATTTCCTTCAGCGAATAATTATACTCTTCCTTTTTGCCCTCTTCCTTGATGCTTTCTATAAGCTCATCCAACTTGTTATAAGTTGCCCTAACTTCATTGCGGCGGCTGGTGGCGCTGAAAGAATAGCCGTTCAGATCATTCAGCGGCTCAAGAATCTTGTCGATAGCGCTTATATACCCATCAATTTTTTTAATATGTTCTTGTGCGTTGTTAATATCGGCCTGATACGCATTTTTCATTGCTTCCCTTGTATTTGAGTTCAAGCTCGAATCATTTGCCGCAGCATCTCGTGCAGGAACAAGGTCTTTATTTATCATGTTCCGAAATTTCTCTTTAACCGAGCTAAAGGTTGAACTGAGGGAGTTGAGCGCACCGCACAAGTTCTTTGCGTTGTCCGAAACTTTATTCAGACCGCTTATGAAGTCCCTGCGAGCCGAGTTTACGGCATTATCCAGATCCGTCGCAGACGAGACCTTGATGTTGCCCAGCCTTTTGTCCATATTCTCCAGCGTTTTCACAAATTTAGTCGCTGTTGAAGCCGATTTTGGCTTTTCGGACAGTTCGGTCGGTTGCAGAGTGTAGTTAATAACCTTATTTTTAATTTTTTTCGCCTTTTTTTCTGCTTCCTCTAACGAATCCAAGCAGTCTTGCAGTTTCTCGTCGGACTCTGTCTTCTCCTCGACGGCCTTTTTTGTATCCTCGAGCTCGTTAACGGTGTCCAAGAAGTCCAAGAAGCTGTCTGCTATCTGAACAGGGGCTCTGAATTTCATCTGGTCGAGTATCTGGCTTTTCAAAACATCATTGCTGGCCAATGTGACATTAGAGCAGGAATCTCCCAAATACGGAAGAAACCGAGTACATGGTCGATAC
>ERZ1031954.602-NODE-602-length-14971-cov-8.323009_pt1 | contig 14971 bp, 9 predicted proteins | sample MGYA00516701_ERZ1031954 | MGnify/ENA primary metagenome ERZ1031954 (study PRJEB33719, sample SAMN04261284) | wastewater metagenome | biome: rural village; feature: human; material: feces | host: Homo sapiens | place: El Salvador | collected 2013-01-07 ...
CCCAATGACATGGCAATCAGCAGTGCCAGCATAGGCACAAACAGCATGGGCAGATAGAACAGATACCACAGGTAACGGACGGCATCCGGCTGCCAGAATATAAAATACTTCGCCGAACGGACTACCATCCAGATGATGAGAAGCACCGCAGTGCCCGTCATAAACCGGCATACCTGCTTTTGCACGATCCGCTGACGGACGGAGAGCCCCCAGGCAGCGAATAGGCCAATATAGATAAAGCTGCGCAGATAGGAAAACAGCATCGGGCAGAAGCTGCCTCTGCCTACAATTCGGAAGCAATATGCCAGTATCACGGCAAGTACAGCGATGCCGCTTGTTATGATAGTATTCTTTTTCTGTTCGGTCATAAACAGACACCATTTCGCCTTCATTCGTTTTTACTTTTCCTTGGGTATACCTTTTCAAATTAAATTGTAGCATAAATCCGTCTGCTTCTCAACTGCTTCTTACGAGGCTTTGCACAAAAGCCACACTTTTACCCCACAACAGAGAAAAAAGGGCGGTCTTTGACCTGCACAAGTCGAACCGATTCCATATTATACTCTGCCTTGATAGAGTTATTTGCCTTTCCTTATTTGAAACAGCACCTGATCCCCGACACAGCAGGCGGCAGCGTAGCTGTGACTGCGCCAATTTTCCTTGTGCAGAGAAATAAAGGACAGCATATTTGATTTCTCCTTTTTTGAGGGTAATAAAAAAGGCAGATAGATTTTTGCTTTCTATCTGCCTGTGTATCTGATATTTACTTTTCGGGAGTTCAAGTCTATCCACAAAGGGAAAACGGCGATTTTACATCTGTGTTTTGGTACAGAGAAAAATCGCCGTTTGGGTAGCAAAAAAGCCCGATATATTCGGGCTTTTCGGAGGAGACATCTTTTTTTGCCTCCACATTATGGTGCGAGAGAGGAGACTTGAACTCCCACGTCGGTTGACACACGCCCCTCAAACGTGCCTGTCTACCTGTTCCAGCACTCTCGCATAGCCCAATCAAGGGCAAGAGTTATTATAACAGAGAAAATGCGATTGTCAAGGAAAAATTTTATCTTTTTCTTGGTTTCCTTTCAGATAAATGCCGACATAAATGGCCGAAAGGGCCAAAACCGCAAGCATCAGCTCACCGCCGAGGCGGGGCTGTACAAGGTAATGTCGGGAAAAATATGCGTAATAGCAGTGCAGCGACGCAAGCTCGGCGAGAATGGGCATGACAGCAAAGCGCAGGTCTGAAACTGCGAGGACGATGCACAGCATGCCGCCGGTGAAGAAATAGCGGTCGTGCATATGCGGGAGCAGGAACGGTATGCCGACCGCAAGCAGCACCGCCATGCCGAAAATGACACGGTCGTCAAGCTTTTTGCAGTTTGCTATCGCTACGGCGAACACGGTGAACATAAACACGAATGCGGCGATGACGAGCAGCGTTGACCAAATCTCGGTGTTCTCACCCCACCGGAACATCGAGGTCAGGGAGGGGGCGTTGTAATTCATAGCATCGCCCACCGTACCCGCCTGCGAGAAATAAAGAGTCAGCGTATCCCAAAGCGGCCTGCCTGCGATAACGGCGGGCAGTATCATGACGAGGTACGCAGCAGGGAATATAAGCAGGTGCCTGAATTTTATCTTCTTTGCAACGAGCAGCACGAAGAATACCGGCATCACGAACACCGCTTGAAGCTTGAACGCAAACGATGCCGTGATGCTGACCATTGCGCCCACAGGCTTGTCGCTCAGTGCAAGGTACAGCGACAGCACGGCAAAGAAGGTGTAGATGCTGTCGCACTGCGCCCAGTATGCACCGTTGAGTACCACGGTGGGGAAAAGCAGAACGGCAAAAAAGCAGACGATAAGCCGCAGTCGGCCTTTCGTAAACAGCGAGCACAGCTTCATGCACGCCCACGCAAGCAGAACATCGAAAACGATGGACAGAAGCTTTATAAGATACAGCTCACTTATATCGATGTAGGAAAACAGAGCAAGAAAATAAAGATACGGCAGGTTGTAGTTGCCGACCGACAGCCCCAGCGCCTTGAACCCTCCGTGCTCACGGAAAAACTCCGTCCACGGTGCGAGGAAACTCAGGTAATCGCCGCTTTCAAAATCGAGCAAAAAATATCGGATGACAACGGAACCGGCCATAAAAAGAAATGCAAAAACGAGGTGAGCGGTGTTTTTTAAAAGCCCCTCACGCCAAAGCAGGAACATCCCCAACGCAAATATGAGCAGCATCGATATCATTACAAAAGCGTTCATAAGCAGTCAAATCTCACAAAAAAACGGCGGAAGCTTATAGCAACCGCCGAAAAATCCACATTTCACAAAATATTTCTTGACATAGCTATATATACAATGATAGAATAACTTGCTATGTTATCTTGTGCCGTAAACGCTGGCATCCCATTGTTTACGAGTACAATATATCATCATCCGAAAGCAAATACAACACCGACTTTAGCAAAAGAAACAACTTAGCCGGGTGTTCTCAATTACGATTAAGGAGTGTGCACGAATGCCAAAAGATGTTCTCTACGGCAAAACTCTAAGAAAGAGCTTTGCAAGATACGAAGAGATCCAGGACATGCCCAACCTGCTGGAGATCCAGAAGAAGTCATACAAGTGGTTTCTGGAGACCGGCCTGCGTGAAGTTTTCAGAGATACCGATGCGGTCACCGACTACAGCGGTAAGCTCGAGCTCAGCTTCGTTGACTATTCCATGGACGAAAAGCCCAAGTACAACGAGGAAGAGTGCAAGGCAAGAGATGCAACATACGCCGCACCCTTGAAGGTCAGCGTTCGTCTGCGCAATCTCGAGACAGAGGAGATCAAGGAGCAGGAGATCTTCATGGGCGACTTCCCGCTCATGACCGCAGGCGGCACCTTTATCATCAACGGTGCAGAGCGTGTCATCGTCTCGCAGATCGTCCGTTCCCCCGGTGTGTACTACGATAAGACCACCGACCGCAGCATGACCAGCATCTACGCTGCGACCGTCATCCCTTATCACGGCGCATGGCTCGAGTACGAGACCGATGCAAACGATGTGTTCTATGTCCGCATCGATAAAAACCGCAAGCTGCCCATCACATGGTTCCTCAAGGCAATGGGCAAGTACGATGCAAATAAGCCTGAGACTTGGCTTTCCTGCACCCCCGATCCTATCGTCGGCGCCGTCACCAATGAGCGCATCAAGGAGATCTTCGGCGAGGACGAGCGCATCGTAAACACTCTTGATAAGGACACCACCACCAGCCGTGACGAGTGCCTTATCGAGATATACAGAAAGCTGCGCCCCGGCGATCCCCCAACGGTGGAAAGCGCCGAATCCCTGCTTGACGGCCTGTTCTTCGACCGCCGCCGTTACGACATTTCCAATGTCGGCCGCTACAAGTTCAATAAGAAGCTTGCGCTTCGCAGCCGCATCGTCGGCTTTGAGCTTGCAATGCCCGTTGCAGACGAGCGCACCGGTGAGATAATCGCCGACGCCGGCGAGGTCATCTCCCGTGAAAAGGCGGAGCTTATCGACGCAGCCGATGTAAACGATGTTTACCTCAATGTCGACGGCAAGACCGTTCGTGTGTTCTCCAACGGCATGGTGCATCTTGATAACTATGTCGACTTTGACCCCATGGAGCTCGGCATCAAGGAGAAGGTCAGAGGCATCGTCCTCAAGCAGCTTCTCGAGCAGTACGAGGGTGAGACTCTCAAGGCTGCCATCGCCGAGAATATCGATGTTCTTATTCCTAAGCACATCGTTGTCGACGATATGTTCGCCTCCGTCAACTACCTCAACTGCCTTGCCCACGGCATTGGCACCAAGGACGACATCGACCACCTCGGCAACCGCCGTGTCCGCTGTGTAGGCGAGCTTCTGCAGAACCAGTTCCGCATCGGCTTTAGCCGCATGGAGCGTGTCATCCGTGAGCGCATGACCCTGCAGGATCTTGACATCGTCACCCCGCAGAGCCTTATAAATATCCGTCCCGTGACCGCAGCCATCAAGGAGTTCTTCGGCTCCTCGCCGCTGAGCCAGTTCATGGATCAGACAAACCCCCTGTCCGAGCTTACGCATAAGCGCCGTATGTCGGCTCTCGGCCCCGGCGGTCTTTCCAGAGAAAGAGCGTCCTTCGATGTCCGAGATGTACACTACAGCCACTATGGCCGTCTGTGCCCCATCGAGACCCCCGAAGGTCCTAACATCGGCCTTATCTCTTACCTTGCATCCTACGCCCGTGCCAATGAGTACGGCTTCCTCGTCGCACCCTTCCAGAAGGTCGAGAAGGGCACCTGCCGTGTCACCGATGAGATCGAGTACATGACCGCAGATGTTGAGGATAACTACATTGTTGCTCCTGCGACCGAGCCCCGTGACGAGAACGGCTGCCTTATAAACAAGCGTATCACCTGCCGTCACCGTGACGAGATCATCGAGGTTGACCGTGAGCGCGTTGATTATATCGATATCAGCCCCCGCATGATGGTCTCCATTGCGACCGCAATGATCCCCTTCCTCGAAAACGACGACGCAAACCGTGCTTTGATGGGCGCAAACATGCAGCGTCAGGCAGTTCCACTTATGACCACCCAGGCACCTATCGTTGCTACCGGTATCGAGCACAAGTGCGCTGTCGACTCCGGCGTTGTTGTCCTCGCAGAGGGTGACGGCGAGATCGTCCGCTCCGATGCTCAGAATGTCACCGTTAAGTACGACAGCGGCGAGATAAAGAACTACAAGCTTATAAAGTTTGCCCGCAGTAACCAGGGCACCTGCGTAAACCAGCGTCCCATCGTCTCTCTCGGCGACCGTGTCCATGAGGGCGATGTCATCGCCGACGGCCCGAGCACCAGTCAGGGCGAGATTTCCCTCGGCAAGAACATCCTTGTCGGCTTCATGACTTGGGAAGGCTATAACTACGAGGACGCTATCCTTATCAACGAGCGCCTTGTTATGGACGATGTGTTCACCTCCATCCATATCGAGGAGTACGAGTGCGACGCACGAGACACCAAGCTCGGACCCGAGGAGATCACCCGTGATATCCCCGGTGTCGGCGACGATGCACTCAAGTATCTTGACGAGCGCGGTATCATCACCGTCGGCGCAGAAGTCCGTGCCGGTGATATCCTTGTCGGCAAGGTCACCCCGAAGGGCGAAACCGACCTCACCGCCGAAGAAAGACTGCTGCGTGCGATCTTCGGCGAGAAGGCAAGAGAAGTGCGTGACACCTCACTCAAAGTCCCCCACGGCGAGAGCGGCATCATCGTTGATGTTAAGCGCTTTACCCGTGAAAACGGCGACGAGATGAGCCCCGGCGTAAACGAAGTCGTAAGAGTTTACATTGCGCAGAAGCGTAAGATATCCGTCGGCGACAAGATGGCCGGCCGCCACGGCAACAAGGGCGTTGTTTCCCGTATCCTGCCCCGTGAGGATATGCCTTATCTGCCCGACGGCACTCCGCTTGATATCGTCCTTAATCCTCTGGGCGTTCCGTCCCGTATGAATATCGGTCAGGTCTTGGAAGTCCACCTCGGCTATGCCGCACAGGCTCTCGGCTGGAAGGTTGCAACGCCTATCTTCAACGGCGCCAACGAGAAGACCATCCGTGACACTCTGCGTCAGGCCGGCCTGCGTGAGGACGGCAAGAGCGAGCTGTACGACGGCCGCACCGGCGAAAAGTTTGACAACGATGTCACCGTCGGTTGGGTCTACTTCCTTAAGCTGCACCACCTTGTTGATGATAAGATCCATGCCCGTTCCACCGGTCCCTACAGCCTTGTTACCCAGCAGCCTCTCGGCGGCAAGGCGCAGTTCGGCGGCCAGCGCTTCGGCGAAATGGAGGTTTGGGCGCTGGAAGCATATGGCGCTGCTTACACCCTGCAGGAGATCCTGACCGTCAAGTCCGACGATGTCACCGGCCGTGTCCGCACCTACGAGAGCATTGTCAAGGGCAACAACATCCCGCAGCCCGGCGTTCCCGAGTCGTTCAAGGTTCTCGTCAAGGAGCTTCAGTCTCTGTGCCTTGATATCCGTGTCCTTGATAAGAACGGCGAGGAGATAGAGCTCAAGGACGACGATGAGGATGAATTCATCCCCGGCGTGAAGGACGAAATGTTCGAGAGCTTCACGAACGATGACGAGATAGCCGCCGAGGGTTACACCATCGAGGATATCCCCGAGCAGGATGATGAAGATTTTAATTTCGATTCTGACGATTACAGCGAGGAGGATGAATAATAATGAGCTACACACCGTTTGACGCCATCAAAATAGGCATTGCCTCCCCTGAAATGATCCTTTCCTGGTCGTCCGGCGAGGTCACCAAGCCCGAGACCATCAACTACCGTACCCTTAAGCCCGAGCGTGACGGCCTGTTCTGCGAGCGCATTTTCGGACCGACCAAGGACTGGGAGTGCCACTGCGGCAAGTACAAGAAGATACGCTACAAGGGCAAGATCTGCGACCGCTGCGGCGTCGAGGTCACCAAGAGCAAGGTGCGCCGTGAGCGCATGGGTCACATCGAGCTTGCCGCTCCCGTGTCCCACATCTGGTACTTCAAGGGCATACCCAGCCGCATGGGTCTGCTGCTCGACCTCACCCCGAGGATCCTCGAGAAGGTTCTGTACTTTGCAAATTATATAGTAACCGACCCCGGCTTCACTCCGCTGGAAAAGTGCCAGATACTCACCGAAAAAGAGTACCGTGATATGCGTGAGAAGTACGAGGACGACTTTGACGCAGGCATGGGCGCAGAGGCTATCAAGAAGCTTCTGCAGCAGATTGATTGCGAGAAGCTCTCGGCTGAGCTGCGTGAGGAGCTGCAGAGCGCCTCCGGTCAGAAGAAGGCAAAGCTCGTCAAGCGCCTCGAGGTCGTCGAAGCGTTCAGACAGAGCGGCAATAAGCCCGAGTGGATGATAATCGACATTCTGCCTGTTATCCCGCCCGAGATCCGCCCCATGGTTCAGCTCGACGGCGGCCGCTTCGCAACGAGTGACCTTAACGACCTGTACCGCAGAGTTATAAACCGCAACAACCGTCTCAAGAGACTTATCCAGCTCAACGCACCCGACATCATTGTCCGCAACGAAAAGCGCATGCTCCAGGAAGCAGTTGACGCACTTATCGATAACGGCCGCCGCGGTCGCCCGGTCACCGGCGCAAACTCCCGCGCACTCAAGTCGCTTTCCGATATGCTCAAGGGCAAGCAGGGACGCTTCCGTCAGAACCTGCTGGGCAAGCGTGTTGACTATTCCGGCCGTTCCGTTATCGTTGTCGGCCCTGACCTCAAGATCTATCAGTGCGGCGTTCCCAAGGAAATGGCTATCGAGCTGTTCCGTCCGTTCGTCATGAAGAAGCTCGTTGAGGACGGCGTTGCAAACAACATCAAGTCCGCAAAGAAGATGGTCGACAAGCAGCGCACCGAGGTTTGGGACGCTCTCGAAGTCGTCATCAAGGAGCATCCGGTGCTGCTCAACCGTGCACCTACGCTGCACCGTCTGGGCATTCAGGCGTTCGAGCCCATCTTGGTTGAGGGTCGTGCTCTTAAGCTGCACCCGCTGGTATGTACCGCATATAACGCCGACTTCGACGGCGACCAGATGGCTATCCATGTACCTCTGTCTGCAGAGGCACAGGCCGAGGCGAGAATACTCATGCTCTCGGCAAATAACCTCCTGCGTCCGCAGGACGGCCACCCCGTAACCGTGCCTACTCAGGATATGATCCTCGGCTCTTACTACCTTACCATGAAGCGCATCGGCAAGGCAGAGAAGGGCGCAGAGAATGTCCGCATCGACGAGCCGGGCGACACCGATTACATGAAGGGTGAGATAGTCGACGGCGACGACTTCGTTGCCGCACAGGAGAAGGCCGAGGCCGAGGGCAAGACCGCTCCTACCTACAAGCCCCTGCTTTGCTACCGTGACCCCAATGAGGCGGTCATGGCATACAGTCAGGGTGAGGTCGGCCTGCACGCTCCCATCCTCGTAAGAGTTACCAAGACTATCGACGGTGTCGAGAAGTCCAAAATTATTGAGAGCACCGTCGGCCGCATCATCTTCAACGAGAACATCCCGCAGGATCTGGGCTATGTTGACCGCACCGATCCCAAGACCATGTTTGACCACGAGATCGGCTTCCAGGTCGGCAAGAAGCAGCTGGGCAACATCATTGACCGCTGCATCAAGAAGCACGGCTTCACCATTTCCGCAGAAGTTCTCGACAGCATCAAGGCAATGGGCTACAAGTACTCTACAAAGGGCGCTATCACAATCTCCATCGCCGACATGACCGTCCCCGAGGCAAAGCAGACCCTCATCCACGAGACCGAGGAGAAGGTCATCAAGATCGAGCGTCAGTTCAAGCGTGGCTTCATCACCGATGACGAGCGTTACCGCCTTGTCGTCTCCGAGTGGGAAAAGACCACCAAGGATGTTACCGCCGCACTTCAGAACTGCCTTGATACCTACAATCCTATCTACATGATGGCAAACTCCGGCGCTCGTGGTTCCATGAACCAGATCCGTCAGCTTGCCGGTATGCGTGGCCTTATGGCTAACACCTCCGGTAAGACCATCGAGATCCCCATCAAAGCAAACTTCCGTGAAGGCCTTTCCGTTCTGGAATACTTCATTTCCTCCAGAGGTGCACGAAAGGGTCTTGCCGATACCGCACTTCGTACCGCCGACTCCGGTTACCTTACCCGCCGTATGGTCGATGTCTGCCAGGATGTCATCATCCGTGAGCCCGACTGCGGCACTACCGAGGGCGTGTGGATGAGCGAGGTCGTCGACAAGGGACAGGTCGTCCAGTCCTTCGGCACCAGCATCCACGGCCGCTTCCCGGCAGTTCCCGTTTGCGATCCCGCAACCGGCGAGGTGCTGTTCGATACCGACCATATGCTCATGCCCGAGGATGCGGAAGTTCTGGAAGCACACGGCATCAAGGCCGTCAAGATCCGCAGCGTCCTGTCCTGCGAAGCCCGCACCGGCGTTTGCGCAAAGTGCTATGGCATCAACCTTGCTATCGGCAAGCCCGTCAACGCAGGCGAGGCCGTCGGTGTTATCGCAGCTCAGTCCATCGGCGAACCCGGTACTCAGCTTACCATGCGTACCTTCCATACCGGCGGTGTCGCAGGTGACGATATCACTCAGGGTCTGCCCCGTGTCGAAGAGCTGTTCGAGGCACGCAAGCCCAAGAAGATGGCTGTCCTTTCCGAGATCTCCGGCACTGTCAGCATTGAGGAGACCAAGAAGGGCGCACTGTTTGCAATAAGCGTTATCAACGAGGACGAGAGCAATACCAAGGTCTACACCGTTCCTCACTCTGCCGGCATTCTCGTCAAGAACGGCGACCATGTCGACAAGGGTCAGGAGCTTACCAGCGGCGCACTCAGCCCGCATGATGTTCTGCGCATCCGTGGGATAGACGATGATGAGTTCGGCCGTCCCGGCGTCCGCAACTACATCATCCAGGAGGTCCAGAAGGTCTACCGTCAGCAGGGCGTTGATATCAACGATAAGCATATCGAGATCATCGTCCGCCAGATGATGCGCAAGGTCAGGATCGAGGAGTCCGGCAGCACCGACCTGCTCAGCGGCGCAACGGTCGATATCGGCGAGCTCAAGGCAGCAAACCGCAAGATCGACGAGCGCATCGCAGCAGGTGAGGAGGGACTTACCAAGGCCACCTACACCCAGCTTCTCATGGGCATCACCAAGGCATCGCTCGCAACGGAAAGCTTCCTGTCGGCAGCCTCCTTCCAGGAGACCACCAAGGTCCTTACGGAAGCCGCCATCAAGGGCAAGGTCGACCATCTCGTCGGCCTCAAGGAGAATGTCATCATCGGCAAGCTCATTCCCGCAGGCAGCGGCCTTGCGATGTACCGTGAGTTCGAGGAAAAGACCGATGAGACCGCAGCCGACGAAGCCGAGAGCTTTGTTGACCTGTCTGCACTTGTCGGACGCACCAACGCACTTTAATAAACCTAAAAACTGCTGTACCGCATGGTACAGCAGTTTTTGCCCGTCAATACCGCCAATTACGGCGACAGCTTATTGTATAATATGGCAAATTATGCAGCGATTGAAATTAACTCTTTGCATAGTCCCAAGTTATATAGTATAATTTATTTATAATTGTATAGGAGGGATAGCAATGTCAAAGAAGAAACTGTCCGGTTGGATAACCGCCGCCGTGTGCCTGCTGCTGATAATAGCGCTGTATTTCCTTGCGCCTGCTCATCCCATCGACGCAGGCGAGATAACCTACGCAACCGTCACTCGCAGCGATGACCACATTGATCTGAAGGGGAAGCGGCTAGAAGACATCAATGAACTGTTTGCCGATATGACAGCAAAGCGATGCTTCGCTCCTGCAAATATCACCGAGGAGCCGGGTGTAATATCGGCTGACATAACAACAAACGACGGACCAATGCACATCGTCTTCGGTGACGAGGTGTATCTGTACTCATCGGCCGACGACATCATTTGGTACAGACTAGAAAATGCACTCTACCTGCGTTTGTTCGTAGAAGACCTTCCGCATGTCGAAGAGTGACGCAAAGCATGAAACTGCCGCTCATATGCGGCAGTTTCGGCATTTAGACAAGAAAAAGCGAAAATGGAAACTGTATTTTGTGTAAAAAATTCTTGACTAAATTTGTGTAATTTGCTAAAATATCAATCTGTGTGGGGTTACTATGCCCAAAAGGGGCTGACCCACCGAAAATCCTTGATTTTCAAGGAAATTTTTGAAGAAAGGAGAAATGAAAATTGCCTACCTTTAACCAGCTGGTAAGAAAAGGCAGAGAGAAGGTTACCTACAAGTCCAATTCTCCCGCAATGCAGAAGGGTCTGAACACCCTGAAGAACCGTGAGACCGACCTGAGCGCACCTCAGAAGAGAGGCGTCTGCACCGCAGTCCGTACCTCTACTCCTAAGAAGCCGAACTCCGCTCTGCGTAAAATTGCCCGTGTCCGCCTGACCAATGGCTACGAAGTTACCGCTTACATTCCCGGTATCGGCCATAACCTTCAGGAGCACAGCGTCGTCATGATCCGCGGCGGCCGTGTAAAGGACCTCCCCGGTGTCCGTTACCACATCATCCGTGGTACTCTCGATGCACAGGGTGTTTCCGGTCGTATGCAGGCCCGCAGTAAGTACGGTGCAAAGAGACCCAAGGCCTCGAAGAAGTAATCAACCAACAGCAAAATTTTTGCCCTGTTGTTTATCATAATATTGATAACCTCGGGGCGCAGACGGAAAGCGAGAAGTCTTTCCGAGTACCTGTGAAGTCATTTTTTAATGAAGGAGGGAAGCAAAGTGCCCAGAAGAGGTAATGTTCCCAAAAGAGAGATTTTACCCGATCCTATGTACAATAGCGTTCTTGTGACCAAGCTCATCAATGCTATTATGCTGGACGGCAAAAAGGGTGTTGCTCAGAAGGTCGTTTACGACGCTTTTGACATCATCAAGGAGAAGACCGGCAAGGACCCCCTTGAGGCCTTCACCGAAGCAATGAACAACATTATGCCCAGCCTGGAAGTCAAGGCTCGCCGTGTCGGCGGTGCTACCTACCAGGTTCCTATCGAAGTAAGACCTGCCCGCCGTCAGACACTCGGCCTTCGTTGGCTCGTCGGCTACGCCCGCAAGCGTGGCGAGAAGACCATGAAGGAACGTCTCGCAGGCGAGATCATGGATGCATGCAACAATCTCGGTGCCTCCGTCAAGAAGCGTGAGGATACCCACAAGATGGCAGATTCCAACAAGGCATTCGCACACTTCAGATGGTAATCTGAACAGGAGTATTTTATGCCCAGACAGTATTCACTTGAAAAAACCAGAAATATCGGAATCATGGCTCACATCGATGCCGGTAAGACTACGACCACTGAACGTATTCTTTACTATACCGGCGTCAACTACAAGATAGGTGAGACCCATGAGGGTACTGCGACCATGGACTGGATGGAGCAGGAGCAGGAGCGTGGTATCACCATCACCTCCGCCGCAACCACCTGCCACTGGCGCAATACCCGCATCAATATCATCGATACCCCGGGTCATGTTGACTTCACCGTTGAAGTCGAGCGTTCTCTGCGAGTACTCGACGGCTGCGTGACGGTCCTCTGTGCAAAGGGCGGCGTTGAGCCTCAGTCCGAGACAGTATGGAGACAGGCCGACCATTACCACGTTCCCAGAATGATATACGTTAATAAAATGGATATCATGGGCGCCGACTTCTATCATGTTCTCGAGATGATACATGACAGACTGAAATGTAATGCGGTCCCCATTCAGCTCCCCATCGGTGCTGAAGCTGATTTCAGGGGCATAATTGACCTGATCGAAATGAACGCCCGTATCTACTATGACGATCTCGGCAACGATATGCGTGATGAGCCCATCCCTGAGGACATGCGTGATCTGGCCGAGGAGTACAGAGTTAAGATGCTCGAAGCCATCTCCGACTTCGATGATGAGATAATGATGCTTTATCTCGAGGGCGAGGAGATCCCGCAGGATATGATCCGTGCCGCCATCAGAAAGGCCACCTGTGCCGTCAAGATGGTGCCTGTCGTCTGCGGAACTTCCTACAAAAACAAAGGCGTGCAGAAGCTGCTTGACGCAGTCGTCGATTACATGCCCTCTCCCTTGGATATCCCCGCAATATGCGGCGTTAACCCCAAGACCGACGAGGAGGAGACCCGTGAGGCCTCCGACAGCGCACCGTTCTCGGCGCTTGCGTTCAAGATCATGACCGACCCCTATGTCGGCCGACTGAGCTTCTTCCGTGTTTACTCCGGTACGCTGGAGGCCGGCAAGACCGTGCTCAACTCGTCCAAGGGTCAGCGTGAGCGCATAGGCCGCATCCTGCTGATGCACGCAAATCACAGAGAAGATCTCACCATGGCTTATTCCGGTGACATCGCCGCCGCAGTCGGTCTCAAAAACACCACAACGGGCGATACTCTTTGTGATGAGAAAAACCCCATTGTCCTTGAATCCATGGAATTCCCCGAGCCTGTTATCCGTGTTGCCATCGAGCCCAAGACCAAGGCCGGTCAGGAGAAGATGGCTATCGCCCTTCAGAAGCTGGCAGAGGAGGACCCCACCTTCAAGACCTATACGGATGAAGAGACGGGTCAGACCATCATCGCCGGTATGGGTGAGCTCCACTTGGAGATCATCGTTGACAGACTGCTCAGAGAGTTCAAGGTAGAAGCCAATGTCGGCAAGCCCCAGGTTTCCTATAAGGAGACCATTACCCGCTCCGCCACCGTCGATACCCGCTATGCCCGCCAGACCGGCGGTAAGGGTCAGTTTGCACACTGTAAGATCATCGTTGAGCCGAACGAGCCCGGCAAGGGTTATGAGTTCATCAACAAGATCACCGGCGGTGCGATCCCCAAGGAGTACATTCCTTGCGTCGATCAGGGTATTCAGGGCGCTATGCAGTCCGGCGTGCTTGCAGGCTATCAGGTCGTTGATGTCAAGGTGACCTTGATAGACGGCTCGTACCATGAGGTCGACTCGTCCGAGATGGCCTTTAAGATCTGCGGCAGCATGGCGTTCAAGGAGGCCTGTGAAAAGGCCGGCCCGACACTGCTCGAGCCCATTATGAAGGTCGTCGTGACCGCACCCGATGAGTACATGGGTGATGTCATGGGCGATGTAAACGCAAGACGCGGACAGATCGTCGGCTCCGACATCAGAAACGGTGCGGCAGTCATCGAGGCAAATGTTCCGCTGTCGACCATGTTTGGTTACGCTACCGACCTGCGCAGCAAAACGCAGGGCAGAGCGACCTACAGCATGGAACCCAGCCATTATGTTGAGCTGCCCAAGAGCCTTCAGGAGACTTTGGTCGGCAGCCGCAGAAAAGGCTGATAAAATATAAGTACAAGTAAGTAAATTTTAAAAAAGTATTGATTAAAACTATTTGGAGGTAAAATCATGGCAAAGCAGACATTCGACAGATCCCTGCCCCACGTTAATATCGGTACCATCGGCCATATTGACCACGGCAAGACCACTCTGACCGCAGCTATCACTAAGTACCTTGCAATGCAGGGTGGCGCAGAGTACACTGACTACTCTTCCATCGACAAGGCTCCCGAAGAGAGAGAGCGCGGCATCACCATCAACACCGCTCATGTTGAATACAAGACCGCAAAGCGTCATTACGCACACGTTGACTGCCCGGGCCACGCCGACTACATCAAGAACATGATCACCGGCGCAGCTCAGATGGACGGCGCGATCCTCGTTATCGCAGCATCCGACGGCCCCATGGCTCAGACTCGTGAGCACCTTCTGCTCGCCCGTCAGGTTAACGTTCCTTCCGTTCTCGTATTCCTGAACAAGTGCGATCAGGTCGACGACGAAGAGCTCCTCGAGCTCGTCGAGATGGAAGTTCGTGAGCTTCTCGACTTCTACGGCTTCCCCGGAGACGACACCCCCATCATCCGTGGCTCCGCTCTTAACGCACTCGTTTCCGAGTCCACCGATCCCAATGCTCCCGAGTATGCTTGCATCAAGGAGCTCATGGACGCAGTTGACACTTGGATCCCCACTCCCGACCGCAAGGCCGACCAGCCGTTCCTCATGCCCATCGAGGACGTCTTCACCATTTCCGGTCGTGGCACCGTTACCACCGGCCGTGTCGAGCGTGGCCGTGTTAAGGTTGGCGACAAGGTTCAGATCGTTGGCCTGAAGGACGAGATCACCGAGACCACCGTCACCGGCACCGAGATGTTCCACAAGATCCTCGAGTACGCAGAGGCTGGCGACAATGTTGGTACTCTTCTCCGTGGTATCGCAAAGAAGGACGTCGAGCGTGGACAGGTCCTCGCAGCTCCCGGCTCCATCAAGCCCCACACCAAGTTCAAGGGTCAGGTCTATGTCCTGTCCAAGGAAGAGGGCGGCCGTCACACCCCGTTCTTCAACAACTACCGTC
>ERZ1031954.620-NODE-620-length-14714-cov-7.648066_pt1 | contig 14714 bp, 17 predicted proteins | sample MGYA00516701_ERZ1031954 | MGnify/ENA primary metagenome ERZ1031954 (study PRJEB33719, sample SAMN04261284) | wastewater metagenome | biome: rural village; feature: human; material: feces | host: Homo sapiens | place: El Salvador | collected 2013-01-07 ...
CGTACTACCACTGACTGTACCACCGCTTGTACTCAATTTTCCATCGAGGGCGGAGTTGACAATCTTGTTCTGAACAGGGTTCTCGCTCGTAGAAGAAAGCGCGCTATCGACAACAGGCTTATCTGACAAATCGTTGTAACTACCGCTCGTCGCCACAGCCTTCAATGAAGCTTTAGTTGCGTAGGCATCCAAACTCTGATGCTGCGTAAGATACCCCTTGTCGTTCTCAAAGGCACTCACTTTCGTCGGGACCGTCGGAAGCTCCGTCTTCTTCGCATACTCAGCAAGCGATTGATGCTCCATCAGATACCCCTTGTCATTCTCGAAGGCTGAGACCTTCGTCGGAATGGCTGGGATGGTCGGCTTGTTTGTCAAATCGTCGTAGCTACCGCTAGTAGCCACAGCCTTCAATGAAGCCTTCGTTGCATACGCTTCGAGACTCTGGTGCGACGTAAGATACCCCTTGTCGTTCTCGAACGCGCTCACTTTAGTAGGAATTGCGGGAATCGTGGGCTTACCCGACAAATCGTTGTAACTGCCTGATGTAGCGACGGTTGCCAAGGAGGGTGTATTGCTCAGATCTGTATAAGAGCCACTGGTTGCGACGGTTGCCAAGGATGCCTTCGTTGCATACGCTTCGAGACTCTGGTGCGACGTAAGATACCCCTTGTCGTTCTCGAACGCGCTCACTTTCGTCGGAATGGTCGGGATCGTAGGTGCCCCCGTTAGGTCGCTGTAGGCACCGGAGGTCGCTACCGCCGCCAAGGAGGGCTTATTCTTAATGTAGTCCTTCGCAGAGATATCAATCTGTGACCAGTCGGCCTGCAACTGCCCTGCGGCTGCCTGCGTCGCGTAGTACTTCGCACCGTACAGCCCTTCTTCCACGGGGGCATCCGTCTGGACTGCCCATTTCTGAGCCAGCTCGGCGGAGGCCGACGCAGCGAGGGCGCTACTATTTGCACTTACTGCACTCGCAGAGGACTGAGCGGCACCTTCAGAGGCAACGGCCTTCGCGTCCTCGGCAGCTCGTTTCGCCTTATCAGCCTCATCAGAAGCATCCTCTGCAAACTTCCTGTACGTCTGGGCCTGAGTAGCACTGTTCTCTGCTTCTGTAGCGAATCTACTAGCCGAGTCGCGTAAGTTCTGCGCCTGAGTGGCGCTCTCAGAGGCCGCTTCGGCACTACTGGCACTCGCTGTTGCCTTGCTTGCTGCGATTGTCGCCTGGTCCCCTGCCGCAGCGGCATGTAATTTCGCCTCCTCAGACGCTTGGGAGGCCTCCATCTGTGACGTATGCGCAGCCGTAGCCGAATCTGAAGCAGTCGTCGCACTCCCGGCGGCAGCGGTCGCCGATGCACTTGCTTCACCGGCTTTGCTTGCCGCCGTAGTGGCACTACCGGCCGCATCTGTAGCCGAAGCACTGGCAGCGTTTGCCTTGGACGTAGCGATCGCAGCACTGCCTGCTGCTGCAGTTTCCGAGTCTCCTGCTGCATCGGCTTTAGCCGACGCTACACTTGCACTATTTGCCGCTGCTGTCGCCGATGCGCTTGCCGCATCTTCGGAGGACTTTGCTGCCGAAGCGCTTGCCGCTGCAGCCTCTGCACTCTCGTTAGCAGAGTTCGAGGACTCAGCTGCCTGTGCAGCTGCGGTAGAGGTCGCAATCTCAGACAGGCTTGCAGCAGCCGCTGAGGCTTCCGCGCGTCCTGCACTTGTAGCCGATGCGTCTGCCGAGGCTTTCGCAGCATTCTGCGCACTCAAGGCCACGTCCTTAGAGTCAGAGGCTGCTTTTGCTGCTCCAATCGCTTGATCACGAGCAGCCGCCAACTCAGGTGTTACTACGCCATCTTTGCCCTTCGGTCCTTGCAAGCCGGGAATGTGTACTATCTCAACACCGCCATATAGGGTGTCATTACCATTTACGGACATTGGCCGTCACCTCCTTGCTAAATACAACCACCCCCTGCGCGACTCGCCACTGCTTGCCCTCGTACATCACCAACAGGTCGTAGTACGCTTTTAAAAAGTCATACGTCGCGGTTACCGAGGCGGGGAAGTGAACTTCAATCTTTGACCCGTCTATTTTGAGTCGTCCGTTCTCCGTCGTCAGCTCGTCATAAGCGGCTTCCGCTCTCGGGTACGGCCGCAGATCCATTTTTGCCGTGTAACCAGTCAAATCGCACGGGTTATCCTCCGCGTCGTGTATATCAAGGATATACACTGTGTCGGACGCATCGTCGACGACTGGGTTGAACCCCACGGGGCGGAGATTGAAATTCACTACTTCTGCCATTAGGCTATCCTCACCCAAATGTTGACCACCAAAGCAGGTGGCTGAACAGTCGAAGACTTGCCGTAGAGTGCGTTAGAGCGAGAGGCATCAAAACCGACAACAGGCCCTGTAGTGCCACCACCTGACCGGCTGCGCTCATTACCGACTACAGATGATCGATAGAGCGCTCCAGAAGCGTAAAACGATGTGTCCTTAGCCATCATTGACCAATACGCCGTACCCGTGATGTTCGGCAACCCCGGTTCAATTTCCGAGCCAGCCGGATGAGCGGCATCAGCTCCCCAAAGGCATCGGCCCTCTCCCTTCTTTTTCCACGTACCGCCGAAGATGTTTCCCGGGTTCTGCGATCCTTCAGTAATCCAGTAGCTGCCGACAGGGAAAAGCCCGTCACGAGATTTCGTTACAGCCTGCGCTACGGCGTCTTTTACCGCATCCGGGATAAGCGTCTGTTTCACCCGTAAAACCGCTGCCTGAACAGCTTGCTCAGCCATCTGCTCAATCGTTGCTTGTGCCATTAACTAACCTTTGTAATTCGAAAATATACAGCCCTGCCAATATCCTCACCAGTGTTAGCCTTGATGCCCAAAGTCTGGTCGCCAGCTCCGCGGACAAAAATTTCGTCAAGGTCTTTCCCCTGCCTAGTGCGAATGCCCGTTGCCATTAGCCTGTCCTTTAAGGCAATCAACTTCTTTACGAAGTCTCGCCACTTCTTCAACCAGAACCGCCACCACCGCGTTATAGTCAAGCAAAAGGTACCCATTTGCATCCTCTGCCACTGCTTCAGGGAGAACGGCTTGAACATCTTGCGCCAGCAAGCCAACGTGCACGCCCTTCTTTCCCTTAAATTTATACTTGTACGCCTTCAGCCCGCTCAAATCGACTTTTGTCTTATGCGAGATTCTCGTTTTGAGCCTCCGGTCAGATGTCGCTTCGAGCGTTAGGGCCTTAAACGCTCCACCCCAAGAGAGTACCCCGGCAGCCGTGCCACGGAGATCTGTTATATCCGATAAGTTCGCCGCTCGCAGGAGGAAATCCCCATTTGCTGCTGCTACGCCATTCGCGTACAACGCGAGCCCCGGATTCTTGTCCGCTGACCCGGCAAACAGGTCCAACCCGGAGGGAGAGGACTTCCCGATGTAAGCGCCCCAGTCGAACTTCAGAGAGCCGGTCATCGTGTCCCCTGCGCGGCTGACCTTCGTGTCAACCAATGTTTTAACCTGCGCCAACGCCTCCTCTACCTGACCAGAGAGCGTGTCAAATCCCTTATCGAACTCGTCTCGCTGAACCCCGACATCAGCCATCACCCCTTCGCTCGTCTCTTTCTGCAGCTTATACGCGCCACTTGCATTCAGACGGGCGATAATCTCGTTCACCTTCCCAATCAGAACCATACCACTTGTCTTCTGCGGGAGGCCGTAAAGCTCCGGAGTTCCGACACGTGCGCCCGTGAGCATCTCAATAGACTGCTTCACGGGTTCTAGCGCCTTCGCCAGCTCGGGCTTCAACCCAACTGTCACGATTGTAGGCTTACGCGGTGTATATGAAGATCCCATTCACACCCTTACGTCGGAGACGACAGCTCGCGCATCGTCGTTGCCAAAATCACAGAACGAACATTCATGTTCCCGATCACACGGAACTGCCAGAAGTCGCCCTTCTTCGCCGGTAGACGAACACTGCGAGAATCGGTCAGACTCTCGCTAAACAATAACTCACCCTCATTATACCCGATGACGTTGACGAATACACTCTCCGGCTTCGTCGGAAGCAGGCGCATAACTGACCCATTCACGGCCTGCGAAACCGCCACCTGCACAGCATCAGACCCCATTTCGTCCGTGTAGGTGAACACATCCACCTCACCCCAATTCAACGGGCGCTCGTTCAAGCATCCGCCGGAGGATCGGCCGAGAAGTCCTGCCAACGCACGCTTATTGTGTGCAAGGACCACCTTTCGGGTGCGGCCCCACTGGTTTACACGGTCAATAGCCGCATAGTCAGCATCTACACGTAGAGCAGAGTAATTCGTCCAATACTGGTTATAGAACCGCTTGCTCGTCCATTCATACACACCGGCGTTAATCGGGTCAGCATCCATCTCGTACACGGCGTTGTCCTTCTCATTCACACAGAAGAGACGGCCGGTCAGACGCTCCACGTGCATTGCGCGCGTGTTGTAGTCGTATCCCACCAACTCAGGCTTGTCACTACGGGAGAAAATTAATAACCCCACGCCGATGCTTGAAGAGTACGAGCACATGTAGAGGTTATCGTACATCGCCGCAACGAATGAACGAGGCTCATAGACCTTCCATTCATCCTTCGTGATGATTGGTCGGGTAAACACGTCCATCTGCCCGCCGGCCATCGCCACCAAGCCGTAAGGCGAGGCATACACGACACCATACTGGTCGTAGGCGATCGAGCGCTTGCTCATACACGGCTGGAACATCGGCTGCTTCTCCTGCGTCATCGAAGCAGGATGCGTGCCGGAGATTGTGTACGGGTGACGTTGCGTACAGACCACGAGTGTGTTCCCATACACACCTAGCCCGACAATCGGGGCATCCACCGTCAGCATATACGTCGTCGGCCATGCGTGCGGAAGGAACGGCTCGGAGAAGTACACCTCGTTGTTGCGGAATGCAGCTAAGAAGCCGTTAGGCATGCTCACAAGCCCCGACATACCGTCAGGAGGCTCGTTGTAATACATACTGTCAAGCTCCTTCGAGAGCGAAGCCATCTCACGAGTATCCGTGTATGTGTAGTTCGCCCACTGCACACCCTCGGTTGATGTCCCCGTCGCATCAAGCTGATGTGTCGTCGAGTTGAGCGGGAGCTCATCCACCTCCAAATACGTCGCTGTAGCCGATCCCGTCACAACACGATAAAGGCGAATCTTCGTGATGTTCAGATGGTCCGTCGGGACTGCAGGCGAGATTGCGTTGCCGCTCGCATCCTTATTGAATACGACGTTCACGCTGAACTTGTCGTAGGTGGCCTCAATCGCTTCGCTGGCCTGAGAGGGAGCCGACTCCTCTTCGAGACCGTCGAACTCAGACACGTATGTATACACATACGATACAGTCTGAATATTCTCGGCCTCCTCAGAGGTCAGATTCGCTGTGCCCGAGGGAGCAACGACAGGAGCCGGAGTACCCATGTAATACCACTTGCGCGGATAGGCACCCGAAGTGCCGTCAACGGCCATGTTGTAGGTCGTCTTCTTGCACTTCCCTTCTTCCGTGTAATAGATACGATTGCCCGTCTTATCAGCCAAAGGAGAGTAACAAACATCCACGTCGGTCTGGAACTCAAGCCAGATTGAGTGCTCCTCGCCACGGAGACGGAAGATACTCCGAACGCCGGGTTTCTGGCAGCCATACACCTTCACTGGGAGTTGCCAAGGGCGAATTTCACCGCTGCTCAGCTTCACGTTGTTTGCCTTCACAGCGTTCTGCGGAGGCAACCCTGTGTCACTGTAGCGAGGCAAAATGCCGCTGAAACTTGTTAGCTCTACTCTGCTCATTTACTCAGCTCTGCTAAAGCGTCATGCCGTGTTACGGCTTCTCCAAGTACTTCGCTACATCCTCTAACCACTGCTGCACCTCGAACAAGAAGGGCTCTGCACTGCCCTTCAGAGGTGTCAGGAGCTGCTCCGGCGGCTTGCTCGGCTCGCTTACGACGGGCATCGGCGAGCTGCACGCGGTGAGTAAGATCAGCAATGCGCTTATCATTAGTAGACCGCCAACGATCAAGCTCCAATTGCTTGTTAACCACTTGAGTAAGGGCTTCATTTCTTTCCTTTTGCAGCTCCGCTTGTCTCACGTAAGCCTGCTTGTCAATCTCGGCGATTTTCGCGTCGTAATGCACATGCGCTGCGTAACCGCCGAGGAAAAAACCGGCCATCGCACAAGCAAGCGGTAGGTTTCCCTTAACCGCCTTAACGAGCAATGACAATAGATTCCAGAGCATCGTCATATTTATCTGCTCCGGTTGTCCCAACGTGCCCGATATCCTCGAGCATCCACGTGCACGAAGGTGTCATACATCCCGACACCCCCATTAGCGTTCACCTTATTGCAGATGTCCCGCAGCACCCGAAGGTCGTCTGCGTGTGCAACCAGCGGACAAATATCTGCTGCGAGACCCTGCGTGTGGTAAGAGTTCGGAACTCCTCCTACCTCTTTGTTATGCTCCGGGGATCGATACGCACTGTTTACGACCAAAGGCTTCCCATAAGCTGCTCGAAGATCGTTCAGTAAATCCAACAAAGCCTTCTGCACGTTCATCGGCCCATAGGGTGACGGCTTCCTATCCTTGCTCGCAAGCTCCCAATCCTCAAAGTATCCGTATCTCATCTATCCCCATAACCCCCGTTGCCGTAGTTGTGCGAAAACCACTTCCGTAGCGCGTTCGCCCATAAGTCCGGCAAGCCCGGCAAGAGCCCCGCACGCCTCGAAAGACAGTCCACCATACCCGTGCCCAAGCAGGCAAATCAGGTATCCCAATAACGCGCTCGTGAGAGCAGCGCAAAGGAAATCACCAAGTCTGAAGTTCTTCCCTTTATTTACCTCCCCCCAGTACGTTAATATTCCTCCGAAGAGGCCCAAAACTGTCGCCCAGACATACGGATCACGACGGAACATTTACTTCCCCTTTGCCTTTTTTACTACCGGTTTAGGCTGAAGTTGTTTCTTAATTTCCTCATTCTCGGCCTGTAATTGCTGCACAGCCTTAACAAGGACCGGAATGAGCTGCTCCATCCAAAGGGTACATCCGCCACCGGAACCGACTTCTACTGCTTGCGGTAGGGTTTCCCCTAACCCGTCAGCAATGATTCCGACGCGCCGCAACCCGTTTTCCATTTGATAGGAAACCACCTTCGCAGGAGCCAATAGTGCCAAGGCATCTACTTCCTCCTGATTAGGCATCGAATGTGCGCTCGAATTGATCAGCATACATACTCCTTATTCACTTTTATCGGTTGTAGTTTCTTTCTTTGCTGCGTCCACCTCCGCCTTGTACTTCGCGTAGGTGGCATCAATGCTGTCCTGCAAAGCGTCGAAAACTGTCTTCTCCAACTTGACCTTGCGAAGCACAGCAATCTGCGCACTTAAATCTGACTTATCATTTTCGTTCAGCGCACTTTTCTCTGCGTACTCCTTACGGCTGATCTTGTCTTCCAAAAGCTCTGCTGTGACACGCAGAGAGATCTCCGTTCCGACCGGCCATGTGCGAGCGATCGTCCCGCACTGCCCACGGGTAACTGTCAGCGTGCTCTGCAAGCGGGAGGTAACGAGAACAATCTCGAGGTTCCCGTCGGCATCCTCAAGAGTCGCATAGAAAGCCGAAGAACCGGTCTCGATAAAGGGAAACTTATCGCCCTGATCACCGGAAAGGATCAGCGTCTTGTCTGTCGAGGCCAAAGCCGAAGCAAGCGACCCGAAGGCGTTATTTGCACAAAGAATTTTTACCGTATCAGACATTAGTAGAGGATCCTGTTATAACGGAGTCTGCCCGCTGTCCGCGTGAAATCCCTGAACGACTCAGATTTAAGAATCGAAAGCTCTCTTGCATACTTCCCTTCATACATCGTCGCCAGCTCCAAATTCGAGAAGGGCTGACCGGTAATCCGATGTGCTCGGGCAAGCACACCGTAAGTCACGAGGTCCAAATATGAGGAAAGGAAAAACTCCGGCACAACCGCAGTAGCCCCTACAATCGCGGCTGTCACGTCTACACGCATGGGGTACTCTTTGTCCGGAGTTGGTAAGAGGGTTAACTCTCCGTGCTGACGGAAAGTGTAGTACTTGGGCGTAGCCTCACCGCCACGCCAATCGAAAGGTAATCGCCCGGTAACCACGTTATAGGTCACGGGCTCAAGCTGCCACTGGTCACAGTAGCAGTAGCGCACGATGTCCGCATCCAAGCCTTCCGGCATGTGTAGCTCGTATCCGGCCTGACCCTTGCGCGTTTTGAACTCGACGGTCGTCGTCAGACAACCGGAGTCGCGGCAGGCAGAGGCAATCGTCTTGATGACCTCCTGCTGGATCACGAAGTCCGGGCACTTGTCCAATAAAGGAGCAATGTGCGGAACAAAGGCTTTAACAGGAACTACTTTCATTCAGTTCCCCCATTCGCACTCACCGCAGCGTTCGGGATGCGGTTAGACGAAGCCACCACCTTCATCAAGGCGGCGTTCGGTGTCGTGTTCTGCCGGACCGAGAGAGCCGTCATCAACTCCTGCTGATACGCCTCGAAGAACGCCGTAGCGTTCGAAATCCCGGGCGAGTACTCGCTCTCCTTGCAATACGCACGATACACGATGTAATTTACCAAAGCAGGAATATACGAATCGTCGACGACGACTTCATCATTCTCGCTCGTGAAATGCGCCGGAATCGCCATGTAGACCATCTCCACTGCGCCTGTCCCATCATTGGGAGGAAACACTGCGAACTCGGTCGGCTCGCGCGTGTCGTAAATGTAGTTCTCCACGAGAGGCTGCTCGGGCATCCGTCGCCACATCGGGCAGAAGGAGTCGAGCAGGTCCCGTGTCGTAACCTTGACAACGGAGACCGGCCTATCGCCGGCCACGTTGCATCGAACAGTAACAAGAGCCCAGCCGTCTTCCGGAAGGGATTGGGTCGTGCCCTTGCTGAGCGGGAGGGTGACCGTGCGGTTGTACACCCCGGGATTGCGAGCAACGCTGATTTGCGCCTCGCTCGCCCAGTTCAGCATCTCCGACCTCGTCCACCGCTTGTAACTTTCATCATGAATGATGATTGCGGCGCGAGTCATGATATCCAACGCTGTAGTCATCCTACCTCTCAATAGCCCACAAGGGCTTAAAGGCGGGTGTACCCCGCCTAGCACTAGCCGGCAACAACAGCGACGGAGAGAGCTTCGCCCTGTGTAATACCGGCGCCCCAGACGTTCAGACCACGAACCAGCTGACCGAAGTCGGACGGGTTCGAGAGGTTCTCGACCTTCGTAATCTGAGAAGCGAAGGAGATACCGGCCTTCGTGCCAGCCAAGAGTAAGTGGCGTTTGGCAGAGGCCGTTTCGCCCGAGCCAACCGTCTCGGCAGCGCCGAGCCACGTCTTTCCTGCAGCAGCGCGCGGCAAGTGATTGCAAACATAAATCGAGAATCGATCGATTTTGCCAATCATGCCATTGCGGAGCGGAGAGGTGCTGTCACCCGTGAGATAAGCCTGAGCGATGTTAGATTCCAACAGCATCTGACGTTCCAGCGGGGAGATGACAAGGAAGCGGCCCTCTTCAGGGATATTGGCTTCGTCAAGCACCGAGCTCATCTTCGTAATGAGCGAAACGATGTTCGTCTTGTCGATCGAGAGCGGAGCAGTATCTGTGCCGAGGTTGAACGAGGCGCTCTCAGCACCGGCGGTAGCGCCGACGTTGAGATACGAGATTTTTGAAATCGTCTTAGCAGCTTCAGTGTCAACCTTTAACTTGCCGGTTGTGGCATCGAAAAGAACCTTTTCCAAGCCGCGATGGTCAACATACTTGGCCATCTGATAAGACGCTTCGCGTGTGAACATGTTCATGAGGTTGGGCTTAGCCTGATGCTCCATGACATCATTGACATTCAGACCGAAGTAGTTGCCTTCATCGATCTTCAGGTCAATTGTCTTCGGCGACATAACGTCGTACTGAAGATTCTGACCGACCTTGTATTCACGAACTTCCACATCGGGAATAGTGTTGATGATGACGGTATCACCGATACCGCTGATTTCGCCCTGCCAGTCCGTATTGGCAATGCCGGGGAAGAGAGCCGTTTCATAGAACTTCTTCGCCAGTTTGCCTGACCAGAGAACCGGAATAAATGTGCCGCTGTACGGCGTAGTAGGCGCCGCAACGGAATTGTTGACCGCCCACTGCTGAGCGTTGACGGGCATTACTACACCCGGAGTAATCGTAGCCATTAGGCCTCCTTAGTGGACGCCCCTTGTCACAACTCCGGGTGCTTGCCAGTTGTTATGCCGGCCTTAGTAACAACTCGATTGGTAACTCAGTTGTTAATAAGGCGGTAGCTGCCCGTGGTTCTGAACCAGTGCGTCGTTGAGTTCTTTTTCCAACTGCTGGTACTGCTCAGTTGTGAACTCGCCACGCTGTGCTTTGGCATAGAAGTCAGCCACCTTGGCTTGGGTCCAAACTTGCGGTACCGTACCTGCCGGAGCCGCGCTTCTGCGCGTGTAGTCCGGCTGAACTTGGCGGGCCAATCCGTTACTCTGCTGCTTCTCACGCAGGTAGTCCTTGAAGATCTCCACTGCCTGATGAGCATCATTCGCACTTACAGCGCCGTTTAACGCAACCTGTCTGGGAACCCCGTATCCCGGGATCGGCTGTTTCAGCCACGCTAAGAACTCCGGATCTTCGTTCTGCTCTCTCCAATTGGGGATCGCTTCATCGAATACTCGTGTGAACTCGCGCTCAGCACTTGCGTCGGCATACCGCTTCGCTGCGTTCACCTGAGCCTTCATATCTTCCAGCTCGGCACGCATACGGGCGGTTTCGGCACTTAACGGTCCTACTGTCTTCTTCGCAACGCGACCGACGTAGTTCGTCATGTCCTCGCCGTAAATGTCAACGTCATTGTCCGTCACTCCCTCACTGTCGGACTTCGCAGCGGCTTCACGAAGTTGCTGGTTCTCCTCGCTTAACGCTTGGAGACGAGCCTCCATGTCTTTCACCGTCTGGTTCAACCGCGGCACTTCGGCATCGTACTTCCCACGAAGGGAGTTGTAGCGATCCTGAAGCTTGCGGGCTTCGTCCACTTCAGTTTGGGGCTTCACTGCGTTTTGCACCGGCTCTTGCGCAGGGGAGGTGTCTTGGGGAGGCATCTGGGCCAATTGGTCCTGAATCGCGTCCGCCGAGGCCGCTGCAGCTTCGATCTGTGCTGGCAATGTCATATGTTTTCTCCTTAGCTCCGACTTTACGGTCAGCTATTGTCAACGCTGTTAATAAACCATTCAAATGCGCTTATCTGGCCCTGCACGAACCGTATCATATTGATATCGTTCGATTTCTTAAGGGTGTCATACAAGCGCTCCAAACGCATGTTAATCAGCCTTGAAAGCGGCTCGAAATCGTCTGCCTTTAACTGTCTGAAGCAACGTTGCGCTCGTTCCTCCAGTACTCGTTGCTCGACTCCGCATACCACTTTGGGGCTCATTATATCATACTCCTATATCAGATGTATACTACTTTACCAAATAAACCCAACTATCTTTGCAGCTGCGGGGCTGCGCTCGCCACGGCTTGAGGAGATCCATCCATCAGCCGTCTCTGGTCTTGCGCCTTGTTCGGGGATGCCTTGTCCCCACCTGCACCGGGTTGCCCCTGTGCCTGCTGCTGCATGGCCATCTGTTGCTGCATAGCCGCCATCTGTTGTAACTGCTCCGCTGCCGCCTTCGCCTTGAGGATCGGCGTAGCCGGGATGATTTTGTCGGTCGCGAAGCCCATAGGCTTGAGGACCTCTCTGAGCATGTAAGCCAAGCCTTCCTGCCCGATCAGCTGAACAAACAGCGGATTGCTCGCCACAATGTTGAGCACCTCAGCCTGCCGTTGCTGCTGGGCCTGCTTGAGCATCATTGCTTCGGCACCCTCGGCAACGATGTTCACATCACCTTTAAGCTCAGGATCATCAAGATACTGCATATTGTAAAAATACAGCCGTTCGATAGCATTCTTCATCACCCTATCTACTGAGGCAACAACGTTCTTAATCGCCTTGCCTGCGTTACTCATGAGCATGTTCATACCGGAAGCTGTCGACCCTGCCCCTCCGACACGCGCATCGCCCGTCATGTAACGAGGAATGCTTGTATATTCGTCTGTCAGGACAGCGAACTTCTCGTAGATTTGCATCAGTTCTCCGGCGATCGACTGCGGCTGGAAGAAGCTCACAGGCGGTGTCGTACCGCCCATAGCGTTATCCTCGAACTGCCAGATCTTCCACGGTACCATCTCCGTTAAATCCGAACCTGCGGGGATTCGTGTCGTATCAACTGCAACCTGCGGACCGGAAGCAAGGCTCATATTGTTCACAAGCGCCCGTGCCGCAGCATTACAAATCGCCTGAGTGTCGCGGCAGAGGTCAGGAATACTCCGCCCCCAGAACCGCCCCGGGATGTTCTCCCATGACGTTTTGTAGTACGGACGACGCCCAAGGGGGTCAGGATTCACAGTAGCCTTAATCACCCAACGATCAATCATCCATGCTTCGATCTGATACTCGGCATTGAGGTCTGTCACTTCGTCTTCAGACATCCCCCAGTCGACCAAATACCGCCCCTGCACCGATCCCCAGTACTGAATCGCATCGATTAGCCCAGAAGGGTTATCTAGAGCCGTCTGCGCCTTCCCTTCAAGCGGGACACGGTCGGCATCGACTGTCAGCCAATTAAACAGTCCTCCTTTGCCATACTCCTCTAGCACAGCATTGATCGCATCCGAGGAGTACCCCTCTACATCACGCAAATCAGCCAACTCAGCTCGAGACAAGCGATGGCGCTCAATCAGGTATCCGTCGTCCACTGTCGTGGCATCAGGGGCCGGATAGAGCATCAGAGGATCAACACGCTCCCATTCGAGTTTGAACACGTCCTCGATATCGACCTTCGTTGAGGAGTCAGGGAGGATCTTCCACTTCAACTGCGGGCGAACACGGACCACCGGGCCCTTGATGATTGCCGCAGGGAAGGTCACCAGATCATCAATAAACTCATCGAGGGCCGTTTCAAACCCGCCCTCGAACATCTGGTCTTTCATTTTCTGTGTCATCCGCTCGGCGCGTTCGTTGGCCACCGTCTGAATCTCAGCATACGCCCGATCTCGAACTGCCAGCATGAACTGTTTCACGTCCGCATCCGACGGGAAAATCCCCATCATCATAGACTGCTCGATGACCTGCTGGGCATACTGCATAATCGCCCCTTTCGACAGATCATCGATATCACTCACAGGTGTAGGCTTGCAGCTCCATGGCATACCTCCTAGAGCCTCGCGTAGCCACGCGGCCGCAGCACGGCACTTGTTGCTCGTCAGCAGCATGTAGACAGCCGTCGATCCTTGACGCTGGAGCTCAGCAAGCATGGCGGGGTTGTACTCCCCGTTTCGCTGCCGTAACGACTCGATCATGTCAGGCTCCACGGACTGCTCTTTCGCTGTGCGAGCCTCGGTCCAGCACTTCCGGATGTATCCTGCAAGCCCGGTAATAACAGGGCGGTTATTTTCAGCCTCAGCGGCGGCTTTCGCCTCAGCAGCGACTTGCTCCGCACTTTTGACCTCCATAATCCCGCCGACAGTCATCACCCCCTGCTGAGGGTTTCCCCTCATAATCGGGATGACCGTAGCCTGATCTCCGACTTCGGCCCCTGTGAGAGGCTGCCCTCCCGGTCCAAGCTGTCTGGGCTGACCTAACCCGAACGTGTCGGGCTGCTGCACAGGCTGCTGCACCGCCGCCTGCTCAGGTGCCTGCCCTTCAGGTTGGGGGTCGGTTATCCGTCTAGGAAGTGCCGTTTCGTTCATTAACGTCCTTTGCCGTCACACGGTCGGCATGCAATAAAAATTCGTCCATTGCAGAGGGGGTCATCCCGCCCGTCTGCCGAGCAATCTCTCTGCCGTTCTCACCGCACTCGTAGGTTGCCACAGCAATCACCGTCGGAACCTGCTTGAGCTGCCACATGTCGATGAGCCCCTCAGACTCCTTCGTCGGATCAATCTCCACCACCTCGATCCCCTTTGCAGAGCAGGCATCAAGCACAACCGGCTTCGTCATGCGGCAGTTGGCACAGAAATCAGTTGTAAACAATAGCACTCGGTATCCCATGCTGTCTCCTATACATACACCCACTTCACTCGTTGCACCGGTCTCGGGGCGGAGAGCCTGTGCTTAAACACTCCGGACGTGTCTGAATACAGACACGCATACTGCAGAGCGTCTGCCACATCACTGAACGGGTGTGTCTTGGAGGGCTTCTCCTCGGTGTCCCCGTCCTTTTTCGCCTTGTACTGGTACTTCGTCTGCAAGGCGTCAATCAGCGTCGTACAACCGGGGTCCACAACCAACCCCGGCTCACCGTCAATCATTCGCGTCAGGAATGCATCTACGGCCGTCAGACGGGCCGCAATGACGTTCGTAGGTGCCGTAACGGTCCTCATCCCCAAGGACCGCGCCACATCGAGCCACGTCCTCTCATCGGACTGACTTCTGGTGTTCGCAGCCGGGTCCACGCAGATCAGGGCGTCGATCCCGCCGAACTTCTCTGCCAACGTCCGCTTCACGCGGTCTCGCACGAACGTCAGAGCACCCATGCCCGTCGCGTAGTCCTCATGCAGCACAAGCAGCCGCCCCTTGTAGTCGCTGGGGCAACAGTGACGAAGTCCCATGCGCAGA
>ERZ1031954.625-NODE-625-length-14631-cov-5.461032_pt1 | contig 14631 bp, 10 predicted proteins | sample MGYA00516701_ERZ1031954 | MGnify/ENA primary metagenome ERZ1031954 (study PRJEB33719, sample SAMN04261284) | wastewater metagenome | biome: rural village; feature: human; material: feces | host: Homo sapiens | place: El Salvador | collected 2013-01-07 ...
GAAAAGGAGTTGTCATCAGGACTTAAAATAGTTTTTGACTTTGGTAAGAATTCGGTATACGGAAGCCTTTCGTCTTTAAAAAGCAAACAGAAAACTGTTGATGACAAAGGCGAGGTTATTCCGTTCAACAGCATGGTGGATGCAGGAAATTATCTATCTTGTAAAAGCTGGACTTTCGTTCAAGCATATACATCTGTATAAATAAATCATTGGATATTCTTTAAGGAGTCCAACAGTATAGAAAAGGCTTGTGAGGGGATAGTTACCAAGGAAATGTATGATAAGACGCATAAATAACGGTGATTTATGAAGAAGGCGGACTTTCAATATGACATTAATGATTTGATTATCAATGGCGATAAAGAAGCCACGATGTTTCCTTTTGCTGTAGGTAATATCTATAGTTTTACTCTGAGTGAGAGGTTGTTTGCTAATCGAGCAGAGGTAATAGATGGCTTACTATGTAAATGGACAGAAGCCGTGACAGATGACGGCGTAGGAATATCTGTGCGACAGCTGACACGGAGAAACAATGGAATTATATTAGAAGGAAAGACTATAAAAGAACGAATTCGCTCATTTGTCGACCATTTTGATGAAGATGGACATCTTATTTTGAGAATTGCAAAAGTTGTTGAAAGAGAATGGTTAAAACCGAATGGGGAGACAACTATTAGTAAATACTTAAAGTTTGAGATAATTTAGAATGGACAAAATGAACAAAGAACAGCGCAGCCGGTGTATGCACAGCAAGGATACCAAACCAGAGGTATAGGTTCGGAGGTATCTCTTTGCTCATGGGTTCCGTTACCGGCTGAACCATCCGCGACTGCCGGGACATCCAGACATCGTGATGCGCAAGTATCGTACGGTCATCTTTGTGATTGGCTGCTTCTGGCACGGACATGAAGGATGCAAGTACTTTGTGTTGCCGAAGAGTAGGACGGAGTTTTGGCAAGCGAAGATAGAACGCAACGGGGAAAGAGACTTGGAGGAACAACGGAAGTTGGCGGAAATGGGTTGGCACTGCATCACGGTGTGGGAGTGTCAACTGAAACCGAAAGTAAGGGAAAAGACCTTGCAGTCGTTTGAATATACGCTATGCCACATTTATCTTGAAGACCACAAGGTAAAGAGGTATGAGATGCAGGAAGAAGAAAGCATAATGGCGGCAGAGCCTGATGTGGAAAAGGAATAATAGTTTTGATATGGAAAATATTGATGTAACATTTGACTTTACTTCAGACACACCTTATTATTGGGATGGTTTTTGGGACAATGAACTTGGTTATTCAAAGAGAGATCCAGACTCGAAAAGTCCAATGCTAAGGAAATATCATCAGATACTTTGGAGTAGAAAATTGCCGTGCGGTGAGAAAATGGAGCTGACCGATGGGAAAAGCAGATATTATCTGAAATGGAAAGACTTCTATTTTGGGAGTGATTCCATTTTGGTGAGTTTCCGCCATAGCGACAAAAAAGCGTTGCTTGATGAAGTAAAAGAAAAGGTGTCTGACTATAAATCATTTGTAGAGAAGTATGTCCGTGATTTTTATACAATAGGCGGAATGATTATCTTTCCACAGCGGCGGTTCAGTCTTAACTGTGCCCGTGGATGCCATCAGCGAATACGTGACAGATGGGACTTAACACTTGAATGTATAAGGCGGTACTATCAAGGGGAGGAAAGTCCGCTGTACAAATCACTATTGAAAGACAAGGCCTTTTTTGATTTGTTTGTTGATTTCAAAGGATATGTTGATTTCTTCTTTTTGCAAGACTGCGTGTCAGAAGACTACAAAAAGGTGAACTTGTGGCTCGGTAATGATTTCTTTGAGAAAAATCCAGTGCCACATAATGCAGATGAATATCTTACTTTTATAGAGAAGGAATATGAGTTTTTGAAAAAAAGGAACCAAAGAATTGTAAATTTAAAAATAGATATGTAATTTAGCACTTTTAATCTCAAATCCGCAGCTAAGCCCTTCATCGTCCTACTTGCGTGTACACGTTCTCTCATTACTGAATTATCAGATAAATTGAGGCCGAAACACCCAAATCTGCCAACAATACCCCCTTACCCCACAATGCGACTTGAGACAATACGCAGTATCATACCCATAAGTTGTAGGCGTTATAGAAGGATTTGCAGTGTTCCTCTACTTCTTCTACGATTTCCTCGGAACATGATCCACAATCAGCTCTGAAACGATTGATAGTGATCATCGCTGTTCTCTATGCCAACAATCAAGTCGCCAATAACCGCCACGCCAGGGCGATAACCAGGGAACTTCTTGTATGTAGGCTTTGCATCATACTTCTCTGTCTCTATGAACTGATGGTCGAAATCAACATCATACATCTCACCCTCTTTCAGTTGGCCAGATGCAAACATACAATTGAGTAGCAAAGCGTTGAGAGTGTCAGCCGTATTGAAATCGTAGTTCTTATCCGTATCTGATGTGTGTGAGATGTTTTCTTGCGTCAGTTCCTTTATCGCTCTGAGGATAGTGTCAGAGCTACAAGTGCGAAGTGTCGGATGAAGCGAGAGATGGTTCATCAAATGAGCAGTGACATCCTGGGGTACATGAGCCACCACAGAAGTAGATACTCATGAGAGAACGGATGATTTTGCTGTACCGATAACCTTCTTCTTTCTGCACATTGCATGATACCCCACCGCTGCGACGATCATGCTCACGCCCATCCAGAACGAGAGGTTGAGCTCTTGCGCCTCGTTGAAGAGAAGCATGGCGAGCGCTATGCTATAGAGCGGTTCGAGGTTATAGCTCAGGTTGACGGTGAAGGCCGACAGCGTGCGCAGGGCTTGCAACTGCGTGAGAAACGGACCGATGGTAAACACCGAGGCGAAGAGCGGAATGAACAACCAGTCGGAACCCTCGGGCAACAACGGGGCCGAAGGGTAGAGCATGGCGTAGAAAGGCATGGCAAGCGATAGCACGCACCACCCCGACGACAACTCATATAGGAGCATCGCCGAGCTCTCCACCCCCGTTGCGCTTTGCACGCGCTTGCTCGCAATGGCAAACAAGGTGTAGAAGAGCGACGAGAACGTGCCGATCACGATTCCCGTGCGGAACTGCATGTTGAGGCCGAAGATGAGCACGATGCCGCCCAACGTTATCAGCCCCAGCAACAGGTCGCGTAGCGAGAAGCGTTTGCCGGAAGCCATGGGCTCGAGCAGAGCCGTGAAGAACCCGTTCAGGGCAAAGCACACCACACCCACGCTCACGTTGGCCGCCTTGATGCTGCCGTAGAACAGCACCCAGTGGATGGCCAGCAGCGTGCCGCAACAACCTATGCGCCACGCCTCGCGGAAGGTGGGCCTATGGAGCCGCCCGCCAAGCGCCAACACCGCGGCGAGCACGCCCGCGGCGATGATCATCCGGTACCACACCAAGGGCAGTTCGGCCAATGAGATCAGTCGGCCAAACACACCCGTGGCACCCGCCAATAGGATGCCCGTGTGCAGCCGCAGATAAGCGTGCGCCGGCTTCGATGGGATACTATGCGTAGAGGTGTTTGCCATAATCTAAAGATATTGAAAACATCCGCGATGGGAGAGGGTGTGGTGTCCTTTCCATCGCGGATGATAGTTGTGTGTCAGTAAGTGAACAGGGTAGGGGTGCGCGCGGCGGTCGTTAAGACCTGAGGGAGGATGGGTTAATCCTCCAGGCAGGTGTCGAGAAGTGCCTCGATGGCCTTGCGGTCCATGTCCTTGCCGATAAACACGATCTTCTGCATGCGGTCGCCGTAGTTCTCATCCCAGTCTTTCTTGGCGCTGGGGTTCTGCTCCATAAACTGCTCGAGCTCCTCGGCGGGCATGGAGGCGAACCATTGGCCCGCATTGGTGATGTTGAACTGCTTGCCGCTCTGCTCGAAGAGGTAGCAGGTGTCGGGCTCGTCGCGGAAGTAGCACATGCCCTTGGCGCGGATAACGCTCTTCGGCCACTGGGTCGACACAAACTCGTCGAAGCGAGCCAGGTTCATGGCTGGGCGGCGATAGTAGACGAACGTCTGGATGCCATACTCCAATGCCTCGCCCGACTCCTCGTTCTCCAAATGGTCGTGGTGGTGATGATGGTGGTGGTGGTGCTCGTGCCCGTCGTGCTCATCATGGTCGTCGTGCTCATCGTGCTCGTCGTGGTGCTCATCGCCCTCTTCGGCTTCCATGGCCTCGATCCATCGGGCGGAGGTGGCCACCTTGTCGAAGTCGAACGAATGGGTGTTGATGATCTTGTTGAGATCCACATCGCCATAGTTGCACTCGTAGATGGCTGCCTTGGGCTGGATCTCGCGGATGATGGCCTTCAGGTGGGCCATCTCGTCGTGGGAAATCATGTCGGCCTTGTTGAGCAGGATGATGTTGCAAAACTCAATCTGCTGGATAACCAGACTGGCGAGGTCCTCCTCGTCGTGATCCTCCTTGAGGTGGTCGCCCAGTCCAAACTCGTCGCGCATGCGCAGGGCGTCGACCACGGTGACGATGGCGTCGAGACGCGCCACACCATTCTTCAGGGCACCCGGCGCAATCATCTGCGGATAGGAGGTGATGGTTTGTGCGATGGGCGCCGGCTCGCAGATGCCGCTGGCCTCGATGACGATGTAATCGAACTGGCGGAGGTTGATGAGGTCGTTGAGCTGCTTCACGAGGTCCATCTTCAGCGTGCAGCAGATGCAACCATTTGATAAGGCCACCAAGCTATCGTCGGCCTGGCCTACCACGCCGCCCTTTTGGATGAGGTTGGCGTCGATGTTCACCTCGCCTATGTCGTTCACGATGACGGCAAAGCGAATGCCTTTCTCGTTGTGCAAGATGCGGTTGAGCAATGTGGTCTTTCCGCTGCCTAAGTAACCGGTAAGCAGCAGGACCGGTGTCTCTTTCTGATTCATGTTGGTTTGTTCTATAATCTTATTTTCACCCAATCAAAAAGTATGCCTATTGAGTGGGATGGGCGTTAATTCTTTGTTAAAATAATGGCCACGTGCCGTTTCTTAGAAGGGGTAGCCCACGGCGAAATGGAGGCTCTGGCTGTTCTTGAAGCTATCCACGTTGTAGAAGCCTGTGTTGTAAGGCACATGGAGGCCCACACCCCAATCGAGGCGGATCACGAGGAAATCCATGTCGTAACGAAGGCCCACACCGGTGCCCAGCGCCAGGTCCTTGAGCGCGTTCTTGGGCTCAAACTTCACGCCATCGCGATCGTCGCTATGCATCACCCACACGTTGCCCGCATCGAGGAAGAGCGCGCCGTAGAGGTTGCCAAAGAGACGTGGACGGTACTCGAGGTTGGCTTGGAACTTCAAGTCGCCCGTCTGGTCGAGGTAATAGATGTTGGCCGAGGTGTCGTTGTGGTAATGGCCCGGACCGATGGAGCGCACGGTGAAGGCGCGCACGCTATTGGCGCCACCCACATAGAACTGCTCGCTATAGGGCGCCTTCGATGAGTTGCCATAGGCCCAGATGGCGCCAAGGGCGGCGTGGCCCACCAAGGTGCTGTGCTCGGTGAGCTTCCAGGTCTTCACAAAGTCGGTCTCCACCTTCACAAACTGGGCGTAGGGGTTGTTGAACATCTCCTTGCCCAAGTCGCCCCATTTCTTGCCGGCGGCCATATAGCCCAACGACAGGAGGTTGCCCGCCTCGCTGATGGTGGTTTGCCAACGGATGGGGTTGAGCAGGTTGGTCGGACTGGTGTAGGTGTAGGTGTATTGCATCTTCGGCACAAACTGATCCTGCATGGTGTAATAGAGGTAGGGGTTGACCTGCAACACCGAGTCGAAGGCCGCCGTGGAGCTGCGCATATACTCGTAGGAGAACACCAACGGACTGAACAGGTGGCGACTGGTGGCCGACGTCTGTAGGCTGTAGGTCCACTCGCCCGACACGATGTGGCGCTTGAAATAGTCGGCGCGGCTGATAATGTCGGACGACACCTTCAGCGTGGTGGTGGGCACGGCGTAGAACCGGTTGCGGCGGTAATAGCGCGCCAGGCGGTCGCGGAAGAAATCGACAAACGGGATGACCATGCGTGGGAACATCAAGGAGGCGTCGATGCCATACTCGTAGCTGTTGAACTTCGACTTCGAGCGCTCGCCTTGTTGCGATGTCTGCCATTCGTAGCTGCCCTTGAGGTTGATGTCGAGCAGCTCGCCTCCACGAAACGCGTTGCGCTTGGTGAAACCCATCACAAGGCCCGGACCCACACGGTTGTTGGTCTTGCCCACGAGGTTGCCCTCCACGTAGAAGTCGTAGGGCTTGTCGAGCACGGCGTTGATGCGCAGGTCGAGCGTGTCGTTGGCCGAGGTGGTGTCGCGCGGGGTGAAGGTGAAATCGACCACGCTGAACAGGCCGGTGCTGCTCACGTGGGCCATGCTCTCCTGATAATCCTGGTAGCTATAGAGCTTGTGGGAGCGCAACTTGGTGCCTTGCAAGATGACCGGCACACGCAACGGCGGGCGGCGACCACGGAAGCGCACCTTGAACGAACCGCGCTGGAACGAGTCGGTGAGCGCATCGAGGTAGTTCTTGCGTAGGTCGATGCAGATGTTGCCCACATACCAGGGACGCTTGGCCATGGCAGGAAGGTTCTCGATGGCTTGGAGGTGCACCTGCACCTTGCCGGGAACGGAGGTGGTGTCGGCCAGGTAAGAGGCGTAGGAGGGTTGCCAATAGAAATAGCCGTTGTTGCGAAACAGGGTGCTGAGACGCGTGCGCTCTCCTTCGAGCGTCGACACGTCGAAGGGGTCGCCCGACTTGATCTTGGCGTCGGCCAGCGTAGAGCGAATCAGGCTGTCGCCAGCGGCGGGGAACCCCAGATACTGCAAGGTATCGATGGTGAAGAGGTGGCCCGCCTTGACTGTATAGGCAATCTTGGCCTTCTTGGGGTTGCGAAGGGTGCGGGTCTTATAGCTCACGTCGCCCCGGAAATAGCCATGGGCGCGCAGCACCTCCTTGGCTACGGAGGCACGCAACTCGGGATTGACCCAACTCATGAGCACGGGCTGCTTGCCAAACGACTTGAGCATCCACCGACCGAAGTCGGAATCGTCGTTGGTGAAGGCGTTCCACACCCACAGGCCTACCTGCAACGGCGAGCGCACGCTGCTGCTCCCGAAGAGGGCGCCATTGGGAGCCGTGGCCAGGGCGGCGTCGAGCTCTTCCTGGATGGCGGCATAGTGGCGGCTCTTCTCGGGAGCCTCGTAGGTAATGGCGTCGAGCCCCGTGAACAGCTGGTCGCCCTCGGGGATGTTCTTGGTGGTGGAACAGGCCGCAAACAGACTGGCCACCGCTATGATGAGAAGCAATCGGTAGGTCTTCATTCCTTTTTCTTTTCTTTCTTGGTAGAGTCGGTGGGCATTGAGGGAATCTCGTCCTGCGGGTCCTTAAGTCGGAACAGGTCTTTGAAATGGCGCAACTTACGTTTCCACATGAAGCCGCCACCAAACTTGCTGACGTTGCCCTCAAGCCAATCGTAACCGTCGCGCTCATAGAAGAGGTTCAGGTATTTGTTGGAGGTGGCGCTCAGGCGATACTCGAACGTCACGTTGTCGAAGAATGTCTCGTCCTGCATCTGCACGTCGCTGCCCGATGATAGTTTTCCTCCAATGACGATGCGTAAGCGGTTGTTCCAGAAGCGCTTGGCAAACTTGAAGTTGTAATCGGTGTGGAGTGTGCCGTTGTTGCCAAACGAGTTTTCAACGCCAAAGCTCAGGTCGAGCGTGCGCAGGGCCTTGCCCGAGATCTGGTTGATCTGGCTGTTGAGGAACGCGCTCAACGCGGAGTTCATGGTGAAGTTGCTGGTGTTGCCATCCGCCAGGTACATGCCTGTGGTGAGCATGGTGACGGCGAGCTTGCCGCGCTCCTCCTTCGACATCGACTGCAGCTGGTTGTGGATGGTCATGTCTTCGGGTGCGTCGATGGTAAACTCGAGACCCATGTCGTTGAGCGTCTTGGTGACGATGACGCCCGAGGTGAACTCGACGGTGCGCCCATTGCCCGACGTGCCGCCTACGGTCGACTTGGTGGTCTCGTTGGCCGTGATGTTGAGCGTGGGGTTCATGGGGTCGCCCTTAAACTCGATGTAACTACCGTCTTGGATCGTGAAGGTCTTCAGCGGGATGACGGGCAGGGCATATTTCATCTCACCGCTGCCGATGGTGTAGCGGCCACGCACCACAACCTCGTCGACGGGATTGTACTGCAAGCGCAGGCTGCCTCCGCCAACAATGTCGACATAGTTGGAGTGGTCGGCATTGAGGTAGCAATCCACATGGGCGCCATCGTCGATGTTGACGTTGAGGTCCATGTTGAAGCCCGTGAGCGGCGGACGGTTGATGACATCCTCGGCCGTGTCTTGCAGATTAACAAACTCCACAAGGCCCTCCAGCTGGTTGTCGGTGGAGAGAGGCGAGTCTTTCAGGTTGTATCTCAAGTCGGTTGTGCCCAGCACATCCAGTCGGCCGCGCATCGACAGGTTGCTGACCGCTCCCTGCATCAGACCATAGAAATTTACAAACGCCTTGCCGTAAGCCTCGGACCGCGCCGTTTCCTTTGCGTCGATGAGCAGGTAGTTGTCGGCTCTCATGCGGAGCTTGAGCTGCATGTCGTCGGTGTTGGAGAAGTCGAGATAACCCTGGATGGTGAGCGGCGACGCGTTGTTGGCAAACAGGTCGTAGTTTTCAAACACCAGGTGGCTGCCCGTGATGGGCAACGGGTCGTCGGCGCAGCGCATCACGATGCCGTAGGGCTCGCTGAAGATGTAGGCCGAATCGAACAGCACCTCGCCATTGATGTCGGGTTTGCTCAGTGATCCCTGAACCGTGAGGTTGCCCTCGGCGTAGCCGCGCAGGCCCAAGAGGCGGTCGGGGATGAAGCCGTTGGCCATGCTCAGGGGCAGCCGCTCCAGGCCGACCTCGGCGTCGAGATAGCCTTCGCCAGCCGATTGGTAGGAGCCCGTAAGGGTGCACACCTCATGGCCGTCGTGGGTGAGGATGCCATCAACGTAATGACTGCCGTCGGTCTTTGGCATGTAGGTGAATTCGCCTCCCACGTGGCCCATGGCGTTGCCCTCATAGACCATGTCGGCCACATCGACCGTCGACGAAACCGAAAGCTCGTCGGGGGTCTGCACCACATGGAAGTCGCCATTGAGGATGCCCGACATGTCTGGCGTGAAAGGAATCATGGCCAAGACTTCTCCAAGGTTGAACTTATGGAGCGAGACGGTTACATCCTGCAACGCGTCGGTGTTCTCATCATTGGTATAGATCTGCACACCCATGCCATCGGCCGACCGGAGGCGCATGTCGGCGCGGATGCGTCGGTCGTCGCCCAAGTAAACGTAGTTGCTGTCGTTCACGGCAAAGCGCTTGTAGCCCAGCACAGGGTCGTCGCCATAGAGGTGCAGGCTGATGCCGTGCTGTTGCATGGAGGCTTGCACGGCGAAGCTCACGCCGAGGCTGTCCTTCCAGTCGTAGAGGCGTGTCTTGATGTAGGTGCCGCGCTCATTGAGGCCGCCGTCGGCAAAGGCGTTGAAGATATACTTGGGATTGTTCTTGCCGTTCTGCACGTGGAGCGAGTAGGTCATGTTGCGCTCGTCCGAAGTGAGGTGCAGGCGAACGGTGTCGATCTGGAAACTATCCATCACCAGCGAGTCGACGGATAGGTTGCCATTCAGACCCGCCAAGGGCGATGAGGTCATATTGACATAGAGATTCTCAAACTTGTAGCCTTTGAATTTCAAGAACCTACTGACGATATTCTCCTGACCGCAAGAGAGATACAGGCGCGCGTCGGGCAACTGCTCGCGGAGCTTCGCCTGTTCGATGCGCTTCTCCTTCATCTGGCTCTGGGCCTCGGCCATAAAGCGCGTGCAATGGTTCAATAGGCGCTCGTAGCCGCCCCTGCCATCCATGTCGAGGTGGAAATCGCCGCAATCCACAACGGCGTGAGTGGTGTCGCGACGTGTGAGCACATCGAGCACCACATCCTCGGGACGATAATACTTCTTCGGGTCGTGGATGGTGATGTCGCTCACCATGCCGCGCACCTCATAATATTCCTTGAGGTTGGTGGCCATGTCAACGTGGGCGCAAGCCGAAACGGTTAGTGGAACATCGGTGATGCGCAGGTTGTAAAGGTCAAGATGGTGCAAGTCGCCCGCTACGGTGGCGCGCATGCGGCTGCCCGTGGTCAGGGCGTCGAGGTTCACCTGACCTTCGAAGAGCGGGTTGCGGGAGTCGATGTCGGCGTGGATGCGACCGTTATGGATGGTGGCCACGGCGGCCACGTTGTTGAGGTTGTAGTCGCCATATTGGAACGCATTGATGCCGGCCTCGGCCTTCAGGCGCATCTTGGGGGAGAGGATGTCGGCACCCTCGCCTTGGGCGGTGATGTAACCTGTGAAGGGGTGGAGGCCCATCTTGGGAAGGAAATTCTGCAAGGGTAGGCGTTGGGCGTTCAGCCGAACGTTGTAGGCCATCTTCTTGATGTCAACCTGGGCGTTGCCGCGCAATTCGCCCCCTCCTTGCGATGCCACGAAGTGGGTGAGGTAGTTGCTGCCGTCGACGCGTATCTTGCCGTCAAACGCTATGCCGCTCGGCACACGAACCGTCTTGCCGAGAGTGGGCCCGAGCATTGGCGTGAGGAAGTTGAGGTTGTAGGTCTTGGCGTGTAGGGCGACATCGGCCTTGAGATGGTGGGGGTCGGTGAGGTTGGCGGCAAAGCCATCGCCCGTGATGCGAAACGCCGTGGGCAGGAGGAGACGCACGCCCGAGAGGTGCATCTTCTGCATGTTGCCACGTGCCACCACATCGACGCCTAAGGGGTAGTTGGGCCAGCGGCGCGCCAATTCGCGTGGAAGGTTTGGCCCGGCAATCTTCAGGATGTCTTGCTTGCCCACCTCTCCGTGGACAATGGCTTTCAGCTTGCCCGTCGCTTTGTCGGCGAAGGCGTTGAGATCCATGCCGAAGTCGACCGTCAGGCGCGACTCGGGGGTTGCCAATCGTAGCGACGACACATCCATGCGGGTGCTGTCCATCGAGAATGTGCCACGCAAGCTGTCGACCTGCAAGCCGCTTTTCTCCACGAAACGGCACGACTTGATGCCGAGGTGGAGCTTGGAATCGCAGAAGTAGAACGAGTCGGCCTTGAGGTCCAACTTCCTGAGAAACAGGTGGTTGAAATCGAGGCCAGTGGTGGGCTTCTCGTAGTTCTGGTCGTAGTGGACCCCGCCGTTGCGCCAATCGAGATGGCCAACGGTATAGAGATTTTTATAAAGGTCGAGATAAGCCTTCTGGGCCTGCGCCTCCCCGAAATAGGTGGCTACGGAGAGGGTGTCGCCCGGCATGTGGAGCGTGAGGCGCGATTGGTGCAGGCGGAGCTGCGCGAGGGCTATCTTCCAATAGTTCGTGCTGGGGGTGGTATCTTTGGGAACGGTGTCGCTCAGGGCCACATCGAGCTGGGCGTTGGCCAAGACGGCATGGTTGATGTTGACGTGCTCCTTGGCCAGGTCGATGCCGTGGGCCTTCAGGCGGAGCAGGCCTACCTGTCCCTTGATGCGGAGCGAGTGGACGAGGTTGGCGGTGTTGACCTTCATTTGCTCGAAGGCCAACTCGTCGACCATGACCTGTCGATGCATGAGGGGCCACAACTGCACGTCGACCACTACCGAATGGATGTCGGCAACGGTGTCGGTGACGCCCTTCAGCGAGTCGTTGGGCTGAAGCACGCTCACTTGATGCAACGCTAAGTCGAGGGGAAATTTCAGGTGCACCTTCCCTACGCTGATGTGCATGCCGAGCTCCTCGGAGGCGTAGTGGGTGACCTGACGGACCGCCCAGTTCTGGAAAGGCGGGAAATAAAATAAGGCAAAAAGCAAGACCACTAACACCAAAGGCGTTAGGATAACAATACCTATTCTTTTAGTTGTCTTGCTCAGTGTCATACTGATGGGGGTTATGTTTTTACAGTTTCGGCGATGCCGTGCCAAAGAGGATCATCAGGTAGGGGCGAGTCGTAGTGGATCAACTCGTGGGAGACAGGGTGGACAAACTCCACAGAATGTGACAACAACGAGATGCTTCCATCGGGATTGCTGCGCTTGGCGCCGTATTTGAGGTCGCCCTTGATGGGACAGCCCATGTGGGCCAGTTGGCAGCGTATCTGGTGGTGGCGACCCGTCATGAGGTGAACCTCCAGCAGGTTGTAATGGTCGGTGTGGCCGATGACGCGGTAGGCGAGCCTCGCTTTCTTGGAGTTGGGCACCTCGCGATCGTAGGCATAGCTCTTGTTCTGTTTCTCGTTGCGCGTCAACCAGTGGGTGAGCGTAGCCTCGGGAATGGCGGGGGCGTTTTTCGTGATGGCCCAATAGGTCTTGTGGATGTCGCCGTCCTTGAACATGGCGTTGAGCCTCGTGAGGGCCTTGCTGGTACGGGCAAAGATAACAAGCCCCGAAACAGGACGGTCAAGACGATGCACCACGCCGAGAAACACGTTGCCGGGCTTGTGGTACTTCGTCTTGATATAATCCTTTACCGTTTCGGAAAGCGGCACATCGCCCGTCTTGTCGCCCTGGACAATCTCGCCGCTCTCCTTATATACGATAATAATATGGTTGTCTTCGTAAACGACCTGCATGATCAGTGAATCGCGCAGATTACATGTTCATGCCGCCGTCGATCTGGATGACCTGACCGCTCACGTAGCTTGCCATGTCGGAAGCCAGGAAGGCGCACACGTTGGCAATATCCTCGGGTTTGCCACCACGACGAAGAGGAATCTTCTTCATCCAGTCCTTGCGAATCTCTTCGGGCAACTGTTCGGTCATGGCTGTCTCGATGAAACCAGGAGCCACGGCGTTGGCACGCACACCCTTAGGACCAAGCTCTTGGGCGATAGACTTAGCCAAGGCGATCATACCTGCCTTTGAGGCGGCGTAGTTGCACTGGCCGGCGTTACCATGAACACCTACCACCGAAGCCATGTTGATGATTGAACCACCGCGCTGGCGCAGCATGATGGGTGAGCAAGCGTGGATGAAGTTGAAGGCCGACTTCAAGTTGACGTTCAGCACAGCGTCCCACTGGGCCTCGCTCATGCGGAGCATCAAACCGTCCTTGGTGATACCAGCGTTGTTGACGAGAATGTCGACTGAGCCGAAATCGGCGTGAATCTGCTTGACAACCTTCTCTGTCTCAGCAAAGTCGGCAGCATTGCCAGCGTATGCGCGGCAGGTAACGCCAAGGGCTTCGATCTCCTTGCGTGTAGCCTCCAAGCCAGCGGCCATATCGTCGTTGAGCACAAGGTCAGTGAATGCGATGTTAGCGCCCTCTGAGGCGAACTTCATAGCGACGGCCTTACCAATGCCACGAGCGGCACCAGTGATAATGGCGGTCTTACCTGTTAATAATCCCATTTTGTTTGTTGTTTATTGATTTACAATTAATTACACCTTTGCTACAGGACTAAGCCAATGCCGTAGACTGAAGCCGCGTTGGGCGAAGGCCTGCAAATAGGCGCTTTATTCTTGATGAATGTGTGGACGGTTTCCTACCGAGACAACGTGACGTTTGTAACCGATGCACATAAAACTCTGCCAGACAACATGCCCAACATACACATTTTATCGTGCAAATATACGTTTGTTTTTCAATTTCCCAAAGTTTATATGCAACGTAACGCCTGTTTTTAATATAATTTATACTTTACAATATGCGAAACGGCTGTGTGCCCTCGTGTCAAGCACGATGAAAGGGCACACGCTACTTTAGCGCACTGTGCTTGCCCAAGGCACCATAAACCACCTTCGCCACCAAGGGCTTGCTGGCCTCTTCGGTCAAGCCGTGGCCCAAGCGACCATAGATGAAGGGCACCTCAAGGCCCTTGATGCAATAATGGGTGATGTCGGCCACAAGATCCACATTGTCGATGTCAAACTCGCCGTCGGCCTTGCCGTCGGCGTAAACCTTACGAAACAGTTCGATCTCGTCCTCGTCGAAGTTCTTGCGAACCTTTTCCACCGTCCAGATGTTGCGGAAAAACTCGGCGCGTAGGTTGCCATTGCGAACCACCGTCTCCTTAATCATGCTCAGATGGGTATAAATGAGCTCGATAATCTTGTCCTGGGGACGAATCTTCTTGGCCGCAACCTCATCCAACTTGTCGCTCAGGCGCTCCAACTCCGATTCGATCACCGCATAATACACATCCTCCTTTCTATTAAAATAGGTGTATAGCGTGCGGCGCCCTTTGCCTGATGCCGCAGCGATGTCGTTCATCGTCGTAGCCGCCACGCCGTTCTTCGCAAACAATTGGCGAGCAACGTCCACGAGCTTCTGTCTTGTCTTCGAGATTGACATATCTTTGTCCTTTCCTATTTTAAAATTGCACAAGCTATTTATGTGTGCAAAAGTAATCAGATTATACGAAATAAACAAGCGAGAACCTTAAAAATATATGAAAAACGAGGTTTTTTGAAAAATAATCGCCAAAACATTTGGCGGTTTGCAAAAATAGCCATACCTTTGCACTCGCAATTCAGAAATGAGGCTTAAACCTCATGGATACAACATCGCGGAGTGGAGCAGTTGGTAGCTCGCCAGGCTCATAAC
>ERZ1031954.626-NODE-626-length-14618-cov-11.101284_pt1 | contig 14618 bp, 8 predicted proteins | sample MGYA00516701_ERZ1031954 | MGnify/ENA primary metagenome ERZ1031954 (study PRJEB33719, sample SAMN04261284) | wastewater metagenome | biome: rural village; feature: human; material: feces | host: Homo sapiens | place: El Salvador | collected 2013-01-07 ...
GAATTAATAAAAGACAATCCGTATATAACAAGACAAGAACTCGTGGACAAAATAGTACATTTCTGTAGCCTCACGTATTTCGCTGAGGGTGATGAACTCTTCGGCAGTGTGAGAGCGGGCAGAATCACCTGGACCCATTTTGAATGAGGGGAAGCGCATGAGGGCTTGATCACTTAGCGTGGGCGAACCGAAGGGAGTTCGACCTTCGGCAATGGCGGCTTGTACAATGGGGTGGCTGATGTCGATGTGTGAGGAGTGCAAGCGTGTAGAACGAGGCATGATGTCGCAGTCGGGTAGGTGTTGACGGATAATGCTTAAAAGCTCTTCGTTGGTGTAACATTCGTTGGCGCGCACATCGACTACAAACTGACACGTGTCGGGCACAACATTGTGCTGTGTGCCTGCATTCACCATGGTAACGGACATCTTGACTGGACCTAATAAGTCTGTCTGTTGCTCGAACTGATAGGTGCGGAACCATTCGATGCAAGGTAGGGCTTTATAAATGGCATTCACTCCTTCGTTACGTGCAGCGTGGCCCGAACGGCCGTGTGTAGTGCAGTCGAGAACCATAAGTCCCTTCTCGGCTACAGCAGGTTGCATGCCAGTCGGCTCGCCCACGATAGCTACATCGATGGGAGGCAATAAGGGAAGTACAGACTCTATGCCGTTCTTGCCCGATACTTCCTCTTCGGCAGAGGCTAGAAAGATGAGGTGATAAGGGAGCGTAGCGTCGTCCTTTAAGGCCAAAAACACTTGCATTAGCGTTACCAATCCGCCGCCACAGTCGTTGCTGCCGAGTCCATAAAGGCGGTCGTCCTCAATGGTAGGCGTGAAAGGGTCGTGTACCCATGAAGCAGCAGGCTTTACCGTGTCAATGTGTGCATTGAGCAGTAGGGTAGGGTGGTTGCCTTTTGGCACTGGTTGTTCGCACCACACGTTGTTGTGGTGGCGCTTGGGGTTTGCGCCTTGTGCTGTAAGGTAGTTGAATATAAAGTCGGCTGCGGCCTCCTCATCACGACTAATAGAGGGAATACGTATCAACGCTTTCAAAACGTCAATAGCATTGTGCGTTAGCGTTTCAGTCGATATCATAAGCGAGAATATTAACGGAGAAGATTAACGGAAAGATTAATGAAAAGATGAATGAGACGTTAATACTTAAAGCCAAACGTAATGTGAAGATATGAATGTCTCGTCAGCGTTTTCAAAAAAACGCGAACGTTCGCGTTGGCGAACATTCGCGTTGATGCGTTTAGCGGAGTTGGTGTTTATTTCAGTTTCTCTTCCAACTTTTGCAACATATCCACCGTCATGCGGTCGAGGTCGTATTCAGGTTTCCAATCCCACTCTTGACGAGCGCAGATGTCGTCGAGGCTGTTAGGCCAAGAGTCAGCGTTGGTTTGCTTCAAGGGGTCAACCTGATATTCCATTTCGAAGTTAGGTTTGTACTTGCGAATGGCAGCGAGTACGCCTTCGGGGTCGAAGCTCATGGCAGCGATGTTGAAGGCGTTGCGGTGGATAAGGCGAGAGGGGTCAGCCTCCATTAATTCTACGGCAGCGCGAAGAGCATCAGGCATGTACATCATGTCCATGTAAGTGCCCTTAGCAATTGGACAAATGAACTTTTCACCACGAACGGCAGAGTAGTAAATGTCGCAAGCGTAGTCGGTAGTGCCACCGCCAGGGAGTGTAACGTATGAGATCAAGCCTGGGAAACGTACGGCACGTGTGTCGACACCATACTTGCGGTAGTAGTAGTCAGAGAGTAATTCGGTAGTAACCTTTGATACGCCGTAGATAGTACGTGGACGCTGAATCGTATCTTGAGGTACATTGTCGGGAGGCGTCTCAGGACCAAACGAACCGATAGAGCTGGGGGTGAATACAGAGCATCCGTGTTCACGAGCTACTTCGAGCACGTTCCAAAGTCCGTCAATACCAATCTTCCATGCCAACTGCGGACGGCCTTCAGCCACTACGCTCAACAAGGCGGCAAGGTTGTAGATAGCGTCAACCTTATGCTTCAATACCACTTCAGCGATTTGTTCACCGTTGGTAACATCGCAAATCTCGGCGGGACCACTCTCAGCCAATGCGCCTTGAGGGGCAGCGCTGGGAATGTAACCACAAACTACGTGATCGTTGCCGTAAATGCCGCGCAACTTCATGGTAAGCTCAGAACCAATCTGTCCTGTAGCACCAATCACCAAAATATTCTTCATCGTGTGTATGAAAAGAGGTTTGTACGTGCTTTCTTTTAGTTGACGAGTTAACAAGTTGACGAGTTAACAAGTTGACGAGTTAACAAGTTGACGAGTTAACGAGTTGACGAGTTAACGGGGTGACGAGTTAACAAGCAAGTTAGTCCTTATATATAGTATATAAAGGGCGCAAAGAAGTTGGCACGTATTTGTTAGATGTGTCGTTTGATACATTTATTGACAGGCTACGAAAGTTCTTGTTTAGCGCAGTCGTCAAAATGCGTTGCAAAGGTGCAATCTTTTTTTGATATTTATAACTTGTACACTGTTATTTTTAAAAAAAAATCTGTTCCTTTGCATTGTCCTAATTTTTAGACAAGTAACCTTATTATAAATCATACACACAATGTACGGTAAATTTCAAGAACATCTTCAGCAAGAGCTGAATAATATTAAAGAAGCAGGCCTCTATAAGGAGGAACGTTTGATTGAAGGCCCTCAGCAGGCTGCTATTCAAGTAAAGGGTAAAGAAGTGTTGAATTTCTGCGCCAACAACTACTTGGGTCTTTCAAACAATCCTCGCTTGATTCAAGCTGCAAAGGACATGATGGACCGTCGCGGCTATGGTATGTCAAGCGTTCGCTTTATCTGCGGTACGCAAGATGTACACAAGGAATTGGAACAGGCCATTTCTAAATTCTTCAAGACTGAGGATACTATTTTATATGCTGCTTGCTTCGATGCGAATGGTGGTGTATTTGAGCCCCTTTTGACTGCTGACGATGCAATCATTTCTGATGCTTTGAATCACGCTTCAATCATTGACGGTGTACGTCTCTGCAAGGCAAAGCGTTATCGTTATGCGAATGCTGATATGGAGGACCTCGAACGTCAACTTCAGGCAGCCCAAGAGCAACGCTTCCGCATCATCGTAACTGACGGTGTATTCTCAATGGACGGCAATGTAGCTCCGATTGACAAGATTTGCGACTTAGCTGAGAAGTACGATGCCCTCGTTATGGTAGACGAAAGCCACTCAGCAGGCGTTGTAGGTCCTACGGGTCGTGGTGTGAGTGAGTTCTTCAATACTTATGGTCGTGTCGATATCTACACTGGCACACTTGGTAAGGCCTTTGGTGGCGCTATGGGTGGTTTCACTACAGGTCGTAAGGAGATTATCGACATGTTGCGTCAGCGCTCACGTCCTTACCTCTTCTCTAACTCAGTAGCTCCTGCTATTGTAGGTGCCGCGCTCGAAACGTTTAAGATACTCGACGAGAGCAATGCTATTCACGACAAGTTGGTTGAGAACGTTAACTACTTCCGCGACAAGATGATGGCTGCAGGTTTCGACATCAAACCTACTCAGAGTGCCATTTGTGCTGTCATGCTCTACGACGCTAAGTTGTCACAAGTCTACGCTGCCAAGTTGCAAGAAGAAGGCATTTACGTAACAGGCTTCTATTATCCCGTAGTGCCGAAGGATCAAGCTCGTATTCGTGTACAGATCTCAGCTGGTCACGAGCGTGAACACCTCGACAAGTGTATTGCAGCCTTCATTAAGGTAGGTAAGGAATTAGGCGTGTTGAAGTAATTTTCTAATTCTCAACACACATATGGGTGGTTCTAATAATTCTGAAATAGGGATTTGTGCGCTATCGGAAGTGTATTTTTGAAAGTTTGTGAGGGAGCATAGCGGGCTATGTGACCGAACAAACTTTCAAAAAGACACTTTCGAGAGCGTACAAATCACATTTCAGAATAGCAGAACTCTAAAAACAGAATTTTTAGAACCACCCATATATATATATAATGCGTGCTTTATTGTTCTGTATGAGCAATAAGGCACGCTTTTTTTGGGGGATTAGAGACGTTAAACTGCGATTAGAAAGTCTCTTCCCTCACCCTTTCCCCCACTCCCCACACACTAATATCTCTTTTTATTGTCACTTCTTTCCTGAAAAGTGGCTAATATTGACTTGTTTGATGTTTATTAACCTTACAGGGGGGGGGAATTAAGGAATTTATTAAATTTGCAAACAAATTAAGGCTGAAAGGCCACTTGACGATTAAATTTTGAGGTGTAAAGCGAATGGTTACATACATACGCATTCAACTAAAATTTAAACGTAACATACGATATACGCGTATTGTATATAATCACGCAACACCTCATGTAGACCAAAACATTTGGTAAATCTTTTGCTCTACGCCATGTATAGGTAGACGTACCTTTGGCGTAAGCTTACTTCTACTTTACGTTTTTTTCTGCTCAAACCGTTGGGAAGTCAAGACACCGATATGAAGAAAGTACTTCCTACACATGTTTGGTTTTTTCATCTTGAATTTATTGCTCAATTAAACGAGTTTAGACGCGTTGTAAGAATTTGAAGCGTGCGCTTTGAGTTTAGCCCCATTGTACCCTTTTCGAGAGTCGTTGACGGGGGAGGCGTAACTCGTACAATTGTATAATATATGTATTGAACCAATCAAGCGCATACATGAAACTTTTTTTTACCATTGCGCTCAGTCTCATTAGTTCTTTGCTGCTACTCACGGCGTGCGTATATGACGACTTGCCTGCATGTCCAGCCTTGACGCTCCACGTAGGCGTAGAAGACTATAACTACTCCAATGCTGCCGTATTCGCTACCGAGTCGTTGCGACCAACCAATGGCCCTTTGTCAACGTATGTTAGCACCCTTTCGTGGTGCGTGACCAATGCCGAAACGGGACAAGTCGTGGCCGAGCGAGCTGCTTATCTTGCTCCCACCGACCGCCAACGCGACGACATTTCCCTGCCCGACACGTTACCCTTTGGTCGTTATGTGGTGAGTGTGTGGGGGGGAATGCCCGAAGGATTAGAATTTCCTGAACTGACCAATCTTGACGATCCTGCGGAAGATCCCTACTTGGTACACGACACTTTGACCTATGATGCACGTCATGCCGACCACACTTTGCTCTTGCGGCGTATAAAGAGCAAACTCGACATCAGTATAGAAGGACTTCCCGAAGCATGGGAAGCCTCGTCGTCGCAGAAGAAGGAGACGGGACTCTATGAAGAGTGTGACAAAAGTTTTGCATACGATGGTGAGATGCAAACTGGCAACCGTAGCTATTTCTCGTCACACACGGGTGTAACCACTTATACCGTATTGCCACCCAGTGTGGCGAAGGACAAGACAACGGTCACTATACGCATTTATGACAAACAAGGCAATGAAATTCCGCAACTCACACCGCGTCCCGTCATTACCACACTCTATCGTAACACAATTACCGCCTTGCGCTACGTCTACGTTGTCGAAAAACAAGATTACGACATCTACGTGCGCATCAATGATGATTGGGAGGTGATTAATAATATGGTGATTGAGTAGCACTCTATAATGGGGGCGTGTAAAACGGGGCAATCACAAATAGTCACTTTAAAGATTACCATACTTAGCCCCCCCTCAGTTCTGCGTTTTAAGGTTATAAGGTTAGTTTAGTTGATGATTAATGTGGTGTAACTTTATAATCTCAAAACTGGAAACCGAATGATTAGAAACAAACTAACATAAATAATAACCTTGGGCAAACCTGAAGAGCAATGACCTTGGCTCAAAAAAAGTGCTTGTGTAATCCCTTTCTGTCGGGTTTACTCCTCACGCTTACCCTTTAAACACGTAGCATTATGAAAAAATATTTCATGAGTGTTGCTGCCCTGGCAGGTATGATGTCATTGGCAGCTTGTAGCAGTGACGACATTGTATCTCCTGCCGACAACGACGTACAGACGATTCAGATTGCTGTAGCCAGCACAGGTGACAAGGCAACGCGTGGTCGTGACCTGAATAGCGAAGAGCCTGATCAGAAAATTGAAAACGTAGCCGTAGTGATTCGTGATAAGAAAACGAACACAGTAGTTTATAAAGGGGACATTCTCCAATGGTACACAGAGTCAAAACCTTATACGGACAATGGCCACGGCCGTGAGTATACGCTGAAACTTGAAGGTGATCAACGTTTGAATGCAGGTGAATACACCATCACTGCCGTAGGTTACACCGCAACCGACTTCAAGACTAACACCATTGTTGATGCAAAAAAGGGGGAAGTAGCTGCTGGCAACTTCACCGCCGAAGTACCTGACGGCAATGCAGCTCAAGAGGCATTTGCAGGTGAGTCAAGCATTAAGTTGGATGTAAACCACGCAGCTATTAACACCAGCGTAACGCTTCATCGTCAAGTAGCAGGTTACTATGGTTACTTCACTTCTATCCCAGTTAAGGTAGATAACAAGGAAGTTACCAATGTACGTTTGGTAGCACGTAGCAAGAACATGAAGTTGACTTATGGCAACTTCAACTCAGCCTTTACTACGACGAACCAAGACATCATGTACGTAGTCAATGGTTCAGAGCCTGCAACTATTAAGGACGCAAAGTTCAAAGGTAGTACAGACAACGATGCCTATACCGTTTACAATATCAAGGTAACCGATTGGTTTCATAACGGCGATAAGAACAATGATGGTATCCTTGATGAGAAGGATGCTTTGACCAATGAGGATTGGACCAATGCATTGAAATCTAAGGGCTACGAGACTGACCAAAGGGGTACTATTTTCGCTGGTGGCTTCGCTATACCTTTCGCTGCTACTGATGAAGCTACCCTCGAGTTGCAGTTGCTCGGTGCAAGTGGCGAGATTCTTAAGGCATGGCCGGTAAAAATGGCTACTCCCCAACCTGCTGGTCAAGGCGTAGAGGGAACAGCATTATCCGTAACCGAAACGGAACAAAATTTCAGCTTCTTCCGTAACCATATGTACACCCTCGGTAAGAAGATGGACAACAAGGACAGTCACACTCCAGGTACTAATCCTAACGAACCCGAGCCACTTGATAAGGCACAAAGCATTATCCTCCGTGTGAACGATAACTGGGAGGTAATCAACCGCATGACGATTGGTGACTAATCGCGAACTCTTTTAACTTGGGGGGAATGACATTATACTTGTTCAGTTATTATTATTGAGTTCATAATCCCCAAGTACAATATAAAAGGCTGTGCCGTGCACAAACACTCACTTTTGTGGCACAGCACAGCCTTTTTTGCTTTTTTAGATAGCGTATCAAACGCTACGAATGACATATAAACAATTTTATGCTGAAGCATTTGCTTTTTGCAGTTAGTATGTGTTGCCTTGTATTGTTGATGGGTTGTGCGGAAGAAAGCGCCCCCGTGATAGATTGTGCACCACAACTAACCCTTCGTTTTGAAACTACTGCTGTACAGCATGGCATGCGCACCACATTGCTCTCATCGGACAATGTGCAACACGTTAGCTATGTGCAGCTCTATATATTTAAAGGAATATCGGCCGATGCGCCTTGCATCGTGAGCCGCAACGTACAGTGGACGCAGCCCGTAGGAGCTACGGCCGAACAGACCTTTGCCTTGCCGCTCAGTGAATTTAGTCCTGACGGATCAACTACTTACACCTTCTTGGCTGTAGGTTTAGATGACGACCCTACCAATACGACCGAGGGCGCAGCCTATGCTTACGGCCTGCCCGATGCCGTCACTATAGGCACGACTTTAGGCAATGCCGTGGCGCGGTTAGCTAAGGGACGGACGGCCACTGACTTATCACGTGCCGAACTCTTTGCTGGAACGGCCACCTTACAAGTTGATCCTACGAGCAACAATGCCGTGACAATCGAACTCTATCGACGCGTGGTGGGCGTACAAGTGTACGTCACCGACATTCCCACCGACGTGACCGACCTCCAACTCCACCTCTATTCCAATCAACACACGGACGTTCCTCTCGTAAAGCAGCCTAACACCTCGGACGGCATTTATGCCGACCACGGCACACAGTTCTTGCCCAACTCTACCTGCCTGCTCGACCTCCCCGTCACAGATGCGACCCTAAAAGGCGCAACTCTATCGGGCACACAATTGACCAAACAAGTGGGCAGCGTATTGTCCGCTTGCTACTTACTGCCGATTGAGGCTCCGACTGCGACCGATAGTCACACCTTACAACTCAAGGCCTATAAGGGAACGACTTTGTATAAGACCTATAACGTGGCTTTGGGTACGGCGAAGGCGCGCAACTATGTCTATCCGCTCCGCGCAAATTGCTTCTATACGATTGGGGTACTCAACAAACAGGAGAACGAACCCGTAAGTTTGGGCGAGGCCGAAAGCGATATAGTGATAGAGGTTGAACCTAATTTTGAGAAAGACCATGAGTATGAGATTTTTTAATGTGCGAATGTGCGAATGTGCAAATGGTCGCCTTGGGTTAATGTGCAAATGTGCGAATGGTTGCCTTCTTTTGTTGTGATTATAAACTATGATTAGAAAATTATGAAACTTCGTACCATTATATATCTATTGTCCTGCCTGTTATGGACGGCCTGTTCGGACGATGAACTACAGCCAGCGACTGCTGATGAGGCAACGACAGTACCTATCACCTTGACTTTGGGACAACGTGCGACTCGTTCTGCACCACCGGGGAGTACCGACCCGATGCATCCCACCATAGATGGTGAAGCAGAGACGGAACAAACCAACACGGTACGCATAATAGCCTTTCGTTGTAAAGAAACACAAGAAGATGTGTCCTATCACAGTGACGACGGCTATGCTGACTCCGACTTTGTCTATGACCCTACTAACGATCAAACCGTCACGTGCAGTCGTGCCACCACTTCGGAGCATCGACTCACGGCCCATGGTAAGCTGAAGAAATTGAAAGGTTATGCCTATCGGGTCGTAGCCTTAGCCTATAGTTTGACGCGCAGCCTCCCCTTTTCCAATCAACTGTTAGCCGATGTGGGCGAAGAAAACCTGTTTACGCTTAACCTCGCAGCTCATACTACATTAGATCAATTTGAAGCAGACCTTACGCACGTGGCCCATGACTCTTGGAAAGAGTTCCGAAATGGAGCAAGCATTGTAACACACAACACCCATTCCTTGAGCGGTCAGTTGTGTTACGCTCCTCAATTGTTTTATGGTCAATGTACCTCCGTTGAGGGAAATAAGGTGATACACTTTAGCGAAAAGAATGCTGCAGATAGCATCAGTTCTACCTACCCCTTGTCAGGTGTGCTTTATCGGGGTATGGCAAAGGTGCAACTTACGCTCAAGATTGATAAGCTATACGAAAGCGGTACGTTGCAATGGATAGGACTCTTGGCCAACGAAACGCGTACTTCGGTAAAACTATCAACCTACGACGACTTTCTTCAGCCTTTCAATCCCATTCACACTACAATAAAAAAGAATGGCACTTACACCTTGGTAGGCTTTGTCAATACTGGACTCAGCGTGGGCAGCACTGTCACCCTTACCGCTTGGCTCTTGCCAACCGCCACAAAATTGGCCATTCGCACGTTTATACGAGGTAGTTTAGTACGTTCAGATGATATCCGCAATTCTCCCATCGAAGTGAGCGAACTATCATCGGCCGAGACGGGTACAGGCATTATCTCGCCCGACGTGGTAGACAATACGTTCTATTTGCGTCGCAATCAACGCTATCAGTTTACGGGTAAACTCTCCACACTCACCTCAAAGACGGAGTTAGAATAGAATTAAAGGTATCATCATGAAACGCATTTGTTTATCTCTTCTCTATATATGTATCCTCCAACTATTGTTCGCCCTTCCCACTCGAGCAGACGATACGCCCACGGCCGACGGACAATTAGACGGTCGTCGTACCATTTGGTACGACCGCGATGCGAATGAAAATCAACCCACGGTGAAGAATTGGCGCTACTTGACCAATCGACGAGCTTTAGTCGGTCGGGGGTGCTACGTTAACAAGTTGGTAAGTGCAGTCGGTGTAGCTACTTGGGCCGATAGTTTGGGCAACGTGACGAATGAGGACTTGACCGATTATGCCACCTTCCCCGCTGTGCTCAAAGTTGGCGTAACGGTCAATCCGATTGTGAGCGTGCGCGATAAAAACAATTATTATGGCGAGGGCACAGAGGCCGGTTTCTGTATTGTGGCCTCGTCGGGAAGCAGTGTGTTGTCACTCGATGTAGTGAAAGCGATGAGTTTGGTGTTCTATCGCGACGGCAAGTTGGGTAGCACAGTGCCCGTAGAGGAAGGTCAGAATGCCGGAGGTGTGAGTTTGACGCTGATCAAAGTGCCTGGCTCTGACGATGCTTGCATCTGCTTGACGGCTAAAGCAAAGGAGATATTTGACGAGGTCTGTCTGCAACCCTCAGGCGGTGTCAACCTCGACTTGGGTACAGCACTTAAAATAAAGTATGCCTTTGTGGGCAAAGAGAATAATACCTATCTGACTGAAAATGGTGTGAAAGCCTATGGCGAGGCTGAGAATACGCCTGCCCCAGGGGCCTATATCAAGAAAGCTTCGGGCGAGAACCCCGTTGTGTTGGGTATTCCCTTCCCCTTAGTAAGCAGTGAAATAAAAAAGTTGGTAGACGATGACTTGACGAATGGTGCTGTACTTAGTCCACTCGTAGGCTTGGTCTATATGGGAGGTGTGAAGATACAGACAGCTCCTGGTGGTGAACACGACACGGGACAGGAAGTGTTTCGTGCAGGGTCGGAAGTGGGCTTTAAGTATAAAAATGCGGCAGTATTGGACCTCACTCTCGGTTCGGCTATCGACATAGAGCTTTATAACCGCGACGGCAAGAAGATACAGACCGAAACGCTCTCAGCAGGTGTGCTCGGACTCGGAATAGCCTCAGGCGGTGACGGAACCGTTTCGATTTTGGCCACCCAAGACTTCTCAGGTGCGCGCATAGCCTTTTATGGCGGACTGAAAGTGGACTTGGGTGGTATGTTGGTATACTATGGTTTTGTAAAGGAAAAACCCGATGTTGACCACCATTGCGACATTCGTCCTACCCCAAATACGAATGTGTGTGACACGCAAACCTCCTTCCAACTCCACTCCAATCCTTCGCTATCGGTAAAGTGGACACTCGAACTCCAACCTAAAGGTGCTTCAGCTAAAGTTACCCCTTCTGGCTACGTAACGGGCATGAACGAATCGGGTGAATATACCTTCCGTGCCACCGCAGCCGATGGGTGTTACGACTTCGTCACGCTATCAGTAGGTACGAGGTTCAATTCTGACAAGACAGAGCACTGCGGAACGGACTTTGTCAATCTTGATGAGGCGGCGCAAGGTACGTATGAATTAATGGACAAGGACATTCCCGATGGAACGGGAGCGTTCATCTCTATATCAAACCTTGAGAATGGACAGAACATCCTTGATAAGGATTATGGCAATTATGCAACGTACGTGGGCGGTTTAGGTGTGGCCAACAACTTGGCCATAGCTGGTGTGAAACGCACAGACGGCTTGATGTTTGATGGTGATAAAGAAGGGCAGCAAGCCGTGAATGTGGGCTTTGTCGTAGAGAGTGACAACGAGGTGATAGATGCCAAAGTGTTAGAGTTCTTCCAAATACGATGCTACAACGGCGGTAAGGAAGTTTATCGCCATGTTATCACCGAGAGCAATGCTGTTGCAGCCGGTATCGGCACCAGTTCAAAGACGCAAAAGGTGCGCTTTAGCATTCGTGTCGAACCGATAGACAAAGATGCCAAAACGATTAAGTTCGATCAAGTCGTACTGTGGAAGTCGGGCGTGTTGGATTTAGGACTTTCAAAACTCAGGCTCTATTATGCCTTCCTTGAAGACGTTAACTCCCCTTGTGCTAATGCCTTGAGTTGTGGTGCTGTGGTGTTGAGCGATACGACGGGTACTACAATCAATGCCAATGCTTGTCAAATGGCAGGTGCCGTGCGTGTGGCGGGAGTTGACGACAACTTGAGTTGCTTCGTTGACGGTAATCTCCAAACGGCCATGACCATTGTCAGTTCGGTAGACGTAGGAGGCGGTTCTGTTATCGCTGTCAACATGGGGCGCACGCTCGACTTTCGTCATCAGTTGGGCATTGTGGTCGACCAAAAGACCTATGCCTTAGGTGCATCCGTAGGTGGTTGGCTCACCGTTGAGACTTATTATAAGGGCAAAAAGACAGGCGATAAGTTTACTGATTGGAATGTAATAGGTGCCAATGTGGCAGGCTATGGCGAGAAGAACCTCTTACTCATGCAACCCAAGAATGTGTATGACGAAGTGCGACTCACGATAGCAGGAGTCGTTTCGGCACTTGACATACAAAAGTTCTATGGCATCTTTATTCGTGGCGACATAGACAACGACGGCATACCCGACTGTAAAGACACCGAGTCGTGTAACTCAACGATTAAGGACATACAATTAAATCGCGTCTGTCAAAACGGAAAGCTTACGATAAGCGGTGTTGGCACTTCCTCCACTGACTATCGTATCGTGATGAAGGAACAAGACATTGATGATCGTTTCACCTCAGAAACGAATGGATCGTTTAGTCGCAGCTATACGATGAAGACGGCGGGGCGTTACTCCATGTTGTTCTACGACGCCAGTGGCAACTTGCTCAATAATGCGCCTTACACCGTTTCGCCCAACGTGACCACGTGGCGACGCGATGCTAATAGCAGCGATTGGAATGAGTGGAACAATTGGACAGAGGGTTCGCCCTATTGCTGTACCGACGTCATTCTCCCTTCGCAAGCTGCGCGTTACCCTGTGTTAGAGGAATCTATCACGGCCGACAACGTAGACGAATACTGTTGTAATAACATTCATTTCGCCCCTAAGGCAGGTGTGGCAGGTACGTCCTTGCTCAATTATCACCAAGCGTGGATAGAACACGCGTTTGTGCCCAATCGTTATTATTTGCTCTCTGCTACGCTGCAGAATACTTACTCGGGTGATTACTTCGTGCCACGTAGCATGAAGGGCGTACATACGGCCGATTACTTTACCGAATTGAATGACGAGACGTCACCCCAAAATCGTTTCAATCCGATCGTCTATCAGCGCCTTTGGGATAAAACGGCCGTAGGACGCTTGGCCGATGGGATAATTACCGACATCAGCGTCGATGAGGCACATTGGAGTCACCACTTCAATCACTTGGCGCACAACTACACGCTGGGCGAGGGTTTCTCGCTCTGGGTGGACAACGACTCTTTGTCGGATAATACTGTATTCCGTTTCCGCTTGCCCAAGACGCATACGGCTTATACTTATTACAACGACTTCGACCGTCAGCCCATGAATGTGAGCGAAACAGGCTTGGTGCGCGACCATGTAGGACGCTTCATTTACGAACCCCAATACGCTGCGCCCCTTACCACTACATATACGGGTTATATCAATGGTGTGGAACAAACGCAGCAGCGCAGTGTCTACGCACATGCCGTGACAAACGATGCGCCTTTGAGCATTCACCTTACGGCCACCGATGCGACCCCATTCTTCTTAGTGGGCAATCCCTTCCAAAGTTACCTCGACGTGTCGGCCTTCTTAGCCGCCAACCCAGCGGTGAAAACCGTTAAGACGTATGACGGCAATACGATCAACACGGCCGTAAAGGCTGACGGAGAGTTGATAACGTGTGGCGCAGCCAGCACGATCGCCCCCGCAGAAGCCTTCTTTGTAGAACTCTCGAAGGCTGCCACCGATTGCACTTTACAGTTCGCTCCCCAGATGTTTTCGGGCAATGCCTCTACCACTACGACTACGCAAAGCAAGGTGCGTGGCTTGCGTTTAACAGCCATTGCTCCCAATGGTGTGAAAGCTTCTACCTTATTGCTCGAAGATTCTCCTCAGAACAATATAACCTCTTCCACCTTGTTTGATGCTGAGGCTAAGCCCCAACTATCATTATTTAGTATAGACGAGACGCTGCAGCCCTTCGACGTGGTTCAAGTGTCAACAAAGACGGAGCGTATTCCTTTAGGCATATATGCTGCTGATTGCGACTCTTTAACCCTTGAGGCTGAGAGCATAGGTGGTGTGCAACTATCAGACTATCAACTGATAGATACAAAAGTAAATGTGCAGCAGCCTCTGCAGTGTACGCAACCTTTGTCCTTCAAAGGTTCCTCTGTTGTACTCAATCGTTTTGTATTGCAACGAACGCCATCGGTAGTGAATAGCATAGTTGCGCCTACAAACGAGAAGAAGACCTCCTCTCTCCAACTCTCTGTATCGCATCGTGTGCTTTCTCTCTCACTTCCTGAAGTATCAGATCAGCGCATTCAGCAAGTCACGCTTTACGATGTCACAGGCCGTCTGTTGTCGACGGCTCGGTATGATTGCGTTCACGCGCTCACCATGCCTTGTCCCGCAGGACTTCTCATTCTCCGTGTTACACTGTCAAATGGACAAGACCAAACCCTCCGCCTTTGGGTAGAGTGAGAAAGAAAAACTGCAATTTGTCTGCCTAACGAGAATGAATATTAACGAAAAAAATTAATGAAATAATTAATGTTCAATTAATGATAATTAATGTT